>Ga0193742_1000097_pt1 | contig 59369 bp, 61 predicted proteins | sample L2c1metaG_FD_165511 | JGI IMG/M metagenome (GOLD analysis project Ga0193742, IMG submission 165511) | Soil microbial communities from a riparian zone of the East river system, Colorado, United States - L2c1 | ecosystem: Environmental > Terrestrial > Soil > Riparian zone | place: USA: East River... | reverse complement strand
GTAAGGGTCATTATGATTCTATTGTTTTCAACCCGGGTCGCCTAGTGCTCTACTTTCTATGTGGCGTCTAATCAAACTCCTACTTATTTCTTTGGCATGACCATCGTAGGAGGTAAGGTTGTAATTGGAGGAAGCAAACTTCCTGCCATTTTGCGTGAGTTCTGAATAAGAAGTTGATCCATCACCACGATAGCAGCCATAGCTTCTACAATCGGCACGGCACGAGGGACGACACACGGATCATGTCGACCCCGAGTCGCCAACGATCCAGGAGTACCATCGTATTGTGCCGTCTCTTGCGGCTGAGAGATGGTGGCTGGAGACTTGAAACCGATCCTAGAAGATCCTAGTAAGCTACGAACCATATTGCACTCGAATGATACATACCTGAAATAAATGTTTTCGCCGTTGGTAATGCCACCTTGGACGCCTCCACTCCAGTTTGTAATTGTGCGGAGCCGACCATCTTCACCTCGGATGAAAGGATCGTTGTGCTTGCTTCCTGGAACCTCAGTGCCCCTGAAGCCAGAACCAATTTCGAAAGCTTTGGTGGCCGGGATCGACAACATTGCATGTGCAAGAGATGCTTCAAATTTGTCAAAAACCGGCTCCCCTAAACCGGATGGCACCTTTCGGATAACGCAAGTGACAGTGCCTCCGATAGAATCTTGCGCTTCCTTGGCCCGTATGATACGCTGTCATTCGATGAATATATGATTGAATATATGCGCCTCATGGCACAGGTTTTGAATTTTACCTGGGTCATCCTTTCCGCGGTTTCCGGGTGAGGACATTTGGTTGGATGTTTATCTACCTCGTCTCGGGTGATACTTGCAAGGAGTGCAACAAAATCATTTGAAAGAGCGTCTTCGGCGATATCATCATTTTCATCATTGTTCGAAGGCGTCAGTGACGGTGGGGCGATATTGGCTGGGAGATGGACCTTCCCGACCGAGCTGACAAAAGCCACGATCTCGATACCATAAGCCAACTTGAGATATTTTTCTGCAATTGCACCAGCTGCTACTCGGCCTAATATAAAAAGCAGTTGTTAGTTGCATTATCAGTTGAGTGAAAATAGAAATGCGCAAACCTATGGTTTCGCGAGCACTGCTCCTTCCTCCACCACTGCTCGCTTTGATACCGTATTTTTCGAGGTAGGCGTAATCGGCGTGACTCGGGCGAGGGTATAGATCCGTTTCGGTATAATCATGAGGTCTTTGATCTTCGTTTTTGACAAGAAGACCAATTGGCGTGCCGAGTGTTACGCCTAATTCCAAACCGGATTGGAGGTGAACCAAATCTTTTTCGTTTCTCTGTCGTAAAAGGTCGATGGCGATGATCAAAAGAAAGGAGTTCGATACATACTGGGGTGGTAAGCTGACTTTGACCTGGTCGTCGACGGCTGAGTTGCACCTGGATATCTTGGGGAGACAATTCCAAGCCCTGCAGCCATCAAATATCTATTTAAAAAAATAAAAAAAGGGTAATGGGAAAAACATACGGGCGGGCATCCATCTATGATTGCTCCGACGGATGCGCAATGGCTTTCACCATAGGTGGTAACTCGAAAGAGGGTTCCATAGGTTGACATTCTTTTGAGGTGAGAGGGAGTCGTTGAAAGCCAATGACTGGGTTGCAAGGGAAATTGACAAAAGTCGACAATCACAATTTTGGGGTTAAAAGGGGGTCGGAATTCGATATTTTTTGGGTCCGAGGGTCATCGATCATCGGTCCACGGTAAGTCCAGGTGTACTCTGAGTCTACACTTTGGTTTCAGCCCCACATTTCATGGCATTTGATAACGTGATGCTACCAATTCATCACGCTGCTCTGCTAAACATCATGTAGGGCTGGACCGATGTGCGGCCCAAATTTACCTCTTCTAAGTTGCCCAAGTTTCGATAACCTGGGCCAATGATTCTAATTTCTGCCATGTATCACCCTTTATATCATAAATAATTTGGTTTTTTTGTATGTTCTAGGTATCTCGTTGCCTCAACACTTTACATACTTAAATACACTAAATAACGTTGAATGTGAAAACACTGGGAATAAATGGATGGAGAGGTACAAATTGAGCAGTTAAAAAACAGGGTATGAGGATCTTTGATCCAACTGACTTGAAGCTTAAATTTTGACATAAAATAGAGTTGTATAATATGTACTCAATGAATCACCAAGTAGGACACATCCTGGCAATTGTGCGAGACTAGGTCAACTTGTTCATTGCAAAAACTTTACGGAGTATGGGAGGTACCGGTATTTAAACAATCCCAAGGTTGCAACATCCAGTCACCCCCTAAGTTATACAAAGCCCTAATTACAACTACCCGGAACACCCTTCGGACCTCAAAACATCAAACTCTGACCCCCATTTAACTCCCCTTGTATTCAAATTTCCCTGCCATTTCTAGCCGTTCTCCTCCATTCCCCTTGCAGCCCTTTGCTGGAACCAGGGTGGGTCAATACGGCCTTAGAAACCCTGATCGAGTCAAGTACTACTAGTCACGTGTGGATCGGAGGCAGACGCGTTGGCCAAATATCATATACGAATGTCAGCGTGCTACTTCAAGCGATCACGACTGGCTAGCGAGGCTATGGCCAAAAGTCATCAAGCAGTTCAGCGTTAACAATGTGAACGAAAGGAATCATGCAGATAAAATCAAATACTTTCGATTTGCATCATATTACACACGTGAGGGCCAACATTGATCCCCAGTGGATCCATCAATTAATCTAATCTACCTACCATACAACAACCAACACAAATCATGTCTGCCTCGACAACCATCCAGGTAACTACTAGCTCTCGCTCTAGAACTCAGTCTCGAAAAAAAGTCAACGATGATGCCGCTTATTTTGGCCCACCTGCCTCCAACGCATCCGTGTCGGCGACGAAGAGACAAGCACCAGACAAGGCAGAGGGTGAACCCAGAGTAAAACGGAAAAGAGTTGAGACAAGCCACATTGTTGCTCCAGCTAATGGGAAGAAAGACAATACGGATATTGAACCAAGAAAATCATTGGTCAGTGGCCCATTTTCCTAGACCTGGTATCTTGGGTTTCAACGCGACATTTGCTCCAGGTTGAATTCCAGAAAATGCCAACACAAATACTCTACCGTTACATTGCACAGTTTGACATTGTACCTAGCGTACACCCGTCACCACTTTCTCCTGAAGATCCCCCGGCACCTTCCTCCCTTGCTGACTCCCAACGTCAACAATCAAGACCACCCTCTCCTCCAATATTGACGCCGGCTAATCGGCCACGGCGTGACCCAAAGGATTCGCAAGGTCGAAGACGCAGTTCCCGTCTACTTGAGGAAGAAACAAGGACTCGGACGCCCATTCTCGCGGACGTGGATGAAGTGCACAACGTGCTGGCGTCTATCGTTGGCCGTCACTTCAAAGAGCTGACTTCCATTAACGGTAGAGAGGAGGTGGACACTCTGGCGGCTTTTATGTGCGCAGTCGAGAAATCAAAAGGGGGGAAAAATAAATTCTGCTAGCCTCCCATGACAGACGATAGCTGTGCTAATCAGTTGCGCTGAGTGTATCTTTTTTTAATGTTTTTGTATATTTTTATTGTTGGGACATGAGGATTTATTTTTGGGTTTTTCCAGCGCCGTGAAACAAGGAAAACTGATCGATGCTCAGACAGTTCTCAGAGAATGATAGGCCTCAATCTCGATGGCATGACGTTTTTGGCTCTTTAGAAACGATGAAGATCGACGATGGTTCGCAAAAAATTTACATCTTCAGGCCGTCGCCCCGCGGATCGTTGGCGACGGCGCCTACGGGCGTTGCTCTTTTCCAGAGACTGCAATGGAAAAACAGTGCAAATCTGGTCATGTGCCTGATAAGGATATCCTATTATTACAGGAATGAAGTTCCTTGACAACATGCCAAATAAACGCAAAACGATTGTACGAGATACCCGCAGATGCGGAGGTGTGTGCTCTTAGGGCTCCGATGGTATCAATCATTCTGCTTGCGTCCGCGTTACTATCTTTACGTCATCAATTGAATCCAAGATAGATTGCCACAGCAATGCCACAGCAATGCCACAGGTTGCTATAAATTTCTCACCCAAAATGCATTCTTCCTCATTCGTTTCTTCCTTCCTTCTCATCTCTTTTTTTGCAGCAGTGCTGCCCACTTTCTCTTTCCTTTGCAGGGGTCCCATTCTCGAAGTCTTTGTCTTCCATCTAGCCGGTCTTAACGCTTTCTACAGTTATTCTTTCGACTTCTGTGAAGTTACCTTTTATCGATATGAAGTTTTCGACTGCTTTCTCTTTCATCTCTATCATTCTGTCTGGTTTGACACATGTGTCTGCCGACTCCGTTCCCCGCCTCAGTCGGCGCCAAGGCGGCGGTAAAGGAGGTAACGGAGGTGGTGATCCTCAAACGTCGCTGAGTAAGTGTTGTAGTTGCGACTGTGTCTTTCACTAAACTCCCTCTAGCCCTCGACCCTGCGGTCATTGCTTCTGGATTTGCGAATGACGGACAAAACGTTCCCGAAGCCGGTAGGGCATAGCTTTATTCCAACTCCTTATCATGTTTACCAGGCATTCCTCAGGTCAAGTGGCGTCACTTACATCGACGAACAATTTCATCAACTTCTGTCTGACTGTTCCTAACCTACCAATAACGAATGGGAAGCAAATTGCTACCGGTTCATGCAACCCTGCCCCTATGGGAGCCATTCCGTCAAAAGACAATATGCCATCCTCCAAGTTCACGAACCCCAAGAATGGTGACACCGTTGCAGCTGACACCGCGTTTACCATCAGCATGGCTATCAATAACTTCCAGAGCGGTGCCTTCGTCAACGCCCAAGAAAATTACTTCTCAGCCCCGCAACAACTGAACGGACAGGGACTCATCATTGGCCATTCGCATGTTGTCGTCGAGACTTTGCAAGCTCTTGACCAGACTACCCCAACCGACCCGAAAAAATTTGCTTTCTTCAAGGTATATTATCATAAAACCTACAGCAAGTTCTTCAGTAACAATGAGACCAGGGATTGAACGCTGCCGCTCAAGGAGGTATCCTCACAGCTGATGTAACAGCTGGTCTTCCCGCGGGTTCCTACAGACTCTGCTCGATCAACACTGCTGCAAACCATCAACCAGCACTCGTTCCTATTGCTCAACATGGAAGTCTCGACGATTGCGTCTATGTATGTTTAACCCATCGCTCAAAATCTTTTTTCCCTGATAGTCTTTTTATTGTGACAGTTCACTGCATCTGCTGGCGGTGCTGCGACAGGCACAGGCACAGGCACAGGTGCTGGTGCTACTGGCGCTAGTGCGGCTTCTTCGACTGCAGCAGCAGCTACCTCAACCGCTGCAGATGCCGGCGCAAGTGCTGCCTCAACTGCTGCAGCTGGTGCCTCAAGTGCTACAGCTGCTGGCGCAAGTGCTACAGCTGCTGGCGCAAGTGCTACCTCTACTGCTGCATCTGGTGCCTCGAGTGCTACAGCTGCCGGCGCAAGTGCTACCTCAACTGCTGCAGCTGGTGCCTCAAGTGCTACAGATGCCGGCGCAAGTGCTGCTGCCCCACCTGCTACAGGCAAAGGCAAAGGCAAAGGCGAAGGCAAAGGCGAAGGTGGTGTAAGTACCATTTACCCTCCTTTTTTTGTTGTTAACTTATATTGGATCATCAGTCCCGCGGAGGCAGCAAGGGTCAACGTTAAAAGAATTTTCTCTAAGCGAGCATTTTACGAATGGCTCCCGTTAGAAGTTCTTTCGTTGCACAATCATTCGATTTACCTAGCCAATCTGTACTTGACTGCAGTATTTCGAAATGTAACGTCAAATTCTATTCTCCTAATACTTCTCGGGATGATCATGAGCGCCGAGCGCTGTGTATTCAATCTACTTATAACGGATGACATCTTAAAAAACATTGGGTTCAGTCCACACGACAATCCAATACCGAGGACATTTCTCTGAACATTCCAGAGTGAGTGGCACGTGCCACACTGGGCCCGAGTCGATGTAAAACTATATATTTTGTTGAAACGAGTAGTGTTGTAGATACAAGCCACTGTTCAAGGTTTCGTCTTCATATTGCTCACGATTAGATTCTGAAGGTAATGTAAGTCGAAATGAGTATCTAGGTCAGCATAAATTGAACTCACCTTGTAACTTTGCACGTCTCCCCTAAATTTAGTAACGGTCCCATTGCCACAGACCCATAGCTAATGAAGAATATTAGTCATGAGAAAACAGGGCGTAAAAATTTGATGCACTGCATACCTCTTTCGCCACAGTAGTAATAAACCTCTCGTCGTGGGAAATTATGATAACGCCACCATTCCATCTTTGAAGCACAGACATCAGCGCGTCAAGTCCCTATATACGAACTATATGCGTCAAACTCTTTAGCTATGAAGTGAATTTCTTACCTCAATATCAAGATGATTTGTTGGCTAAAGGTAAAATAAGATGCCTGGACATTGGAAGTGTCTCGAGGTTCTCACCTCATCTAGGAGTAGTATATGGGGTTTTTGTAGTGAAAGTACTGAAAAGGCAACACGAGACTTTTGCCCTCCACTAAGGGTTGAAATTTGTTGAAGGCTAGCCCACATCTGATTAACCACCCCGGAGCTTCTGTACAGCCACGAAAGATACGCACCCCGTCATACCACTGATCTGAAAATTGCCTAGATGTGAACGATATTCTTGTTCACTTTTTCCAGGAAACTTGGAAGCAAGGAATTGGACAGGACTCATGTTGGGCGTCAGAGTGTCAACATGATGCTGTGCAAAGTATCCACTGCGGTGAAATCGTGCATTGTTTAAAGCCCAATAATGTCACAAAATATCACAAAACCACTCACATTCGTAGACGGCCATTCCTAGTGATATGGCCTGAGATAGGATTCAATTCCCCAGTCAGAAGTTTAATCCTGAAAGATTCCTTGCATTAATATTGCCTGCACACATGGATACTAAGCGCTTACACAGTTGATTTACCAGCGCCGTTGGCGCCGACCATGGCAATTCTCGAGTCTAAGCCAACATCAAAGTAGACGTCCTTAAGGATTGTTCTGTCCAGTGAGTATCCGAATGTCACGCCAGACATTTGCAACAGGGGCGGTGATATCTTGTCGGTCTCAGGAAATCTAAGTGGTAAAGTAAATAAAGGGAGTAGTATGGTAACAAAAGCAAGATATACTTGAATTGCTCGGTTTCTTCCTCTTCTGGAGGCTCCAGATCTGGCAACTGATATCGCTGTCAGCAAACGACACTATGTGCCAATACCTTGAAGCACCTTTTCGAGAATCTTAATTTTCATCTGGGCTTGTGCAGCTGGCCATAGAAAATGTAAGTTTACATTTATTGAAAAGCATGAGAGTTAACCCACCCCGATTAGCGTTATATCTCCAACGGTCTATAAATGCTTGCAAATGCTTCCTATAATCCATTTGCGTTTCATATTCCTTGCGCATGTTGCGATCACGCTCAGACTTGGTCGAATAAAATTGAGTGAAATTGCTAAAAACGAGTTATAAGCTTTTACAGCAGTTGGAATAGATTTAGTTTTAACAAACCCTTTATAATAATCTAGTCGGCCTGAGTGTTGATGGACGATGTCAGTGGCTACAGCATCCCTGAGTTTTGAGCGTCAACGCGCGGTCTGCAAAGAATAAATTGTTCATAGGCGTACAGGAATGCACGATCGTGTGATCTGTAATAATGAAATAATGAAATAATGTTAGGTTCAAGTAGTAGATGGTAAATATCATGTAGACTGACACAACAAGAAGTGTGCCTGGCCATGTCTGCAAATAGTCTTCCAGCCAAGCCAATGCATTCAAGTCAACTAGGTTCAAGACGACACATCAGGGGAAATAATACATGCCTAAATAAAAGGCTCACTATGATTTGAGGGTTCATCGAGAAGCAAGAGTGCTGGCTAAAAGAAAGTGATTTAGCGCCATACAGAAGTAAGTTCCTCACATACTTTGACAAACAAAGCACGGGCTAACGCCAGACGCATCCTGTTGAACGAGATACCAAATCTGAATAAAATGCCCACATGTTGAAGGGGTGACGACCCACCTCCAACCACCACTGAAGGACTTAGTCGGTCTCTGTTGATCAGATTCATCAAATCCAAGGCCTAGACAAGCTGTCAAAGAAGATCGAGAATATGATGAATATGACTACCTGCAAGGAGCGAAGCAGCACGAGCCGGCCCACTCGCCGCATCCATTTCAGCGAGTCTTGCGTGAACTTCAGCTAACCTTGACGACAGATCCTCCCTCGCATCTTCAAAACGTTTCTCATCGCCTTCTGCATCCAACGCTGTCAATTCGGCGTCTAATAATGTCTGCTCCTTCATAAGATGGTCACGCCAAACGTCGGCTTTTAGAACGGAATCGATTGCAGTTGTTTCATCGCCAATAACCTGGGTGAGATTGAGCTTGAAACCAAGGAATCACTTGTCACTTGGCTTACTTCTTGCTCCACGAACAGGATGGTGATGTGTCCTGGTATTGGGACCTCTCGCATCGCGATATGCCGCAATAATGTAGATTTTCCGACACCTAGCAGGTCGTTGGTGAATGAGCGGCACATAAATATAGAAATGGAAGAGGGCAGTCAGTCACCATTGCGACCAATAAGACCATAACGGCGACCGTGTGCTAGCGTCAGTGTTGCTCCAGACCTAAAGATATTCAGCTGATACAAGCACGCAGAGTGTTAGAACTTACAGAATGCGGTTGGACCCGAAATTTACGTCGATGGAAGGGAGATGAATATCTTTACTCTTATTTTTAGACCCACTGCTGGCCTCCAAGGGATTAATCTATGGTTTGAGGAATCGAAAACATGCAAGTAGGATCAATAACGGGTTTCTTGCCTTCATAAACATCTCTTCGTACGTTTGCTGTACAAATGATCCATTACCATGCTAATCAAAAGAATAGGTGGTGTATTCACTTGTTTCCGATGTGCATCAAGTAGTTTAGACCCTTCATATAGATCTCTTCGGGATCTTTTCTCAATTTTCGCCTGGTGGACATGATAATTCAAAAAGGCATATCCAATATGAACGCATACCTTCAGCTTAGCCTCCTGCTTCTCGAGTTTCTTTACATCGACCCGCGATGCCCTTGCTTTATTATTAGATATTCTCGTTCTCACCCAATCATGACTTACTTTCCCTTGTTGATAGACTCTAGGTCAACACCCTCCGATAAAGCGATTGTGTTTGAGAGATGAGATTTGCTCATGTCCATTACTTTATCCAATTTCTGTAACTTTGGCCGAGACTTGTTCTTCAGACGGCTGTTCAGTTGTTCCTCCAAAGTATCACCCAGTTTCAGCATCAGCTTTTCGAGGATATCATCGCGATCTCCAGCCACTGATTTGAGGATGTCATGAGCAACTTGTAATACGTCCTCTTCTTCACCAGCATCATCAACCAAATACCCTCCCAGGTACTGGACAATAACCTCTTCTGTTCCTGGAAAGGACGTTCGTATTTCTTCCGCAATATCTTCAGATGACATGCTATAAAGTTCAGGAAGAAAGTAAGAAGGGACACTGCGACCAGTGCTCAATTTTCGGAATTGATCAATGACATAAAAGGCAATATCCCTTGTTCGCGCACGTGATACAAACAAAGAACGCGTCCTGGCTATCGGTGAGTTTGAACTTTGGCCATTACTGACTTGATATCTACCTCAACGATCAAACCCACAATGAGCTCTTCAGAAGGAGAGGACTTCAACATGGACGTGTCTGGATCGGAATCGGATAACTTTGAACCTACCGTGAAGAAGGTTGGTTGTCGCCGTCTTGATTCAACAGTTGAATCATCTTTCAACAGGCATCCGCGAAAGCGAAGACAGCACCAAAACCCGTCAAACCCAAAGCACCGGTTTTAAAGACTAAACCGAAACCCGCTTCAAAGAAAAAGATTCTCGTCGATCATGACGAGAATGCTGAAGACAACCCAATGGCTGACATTGGTGAAGGAGACGCGTCTGACGATGACCAATTTGGCGCGTCATCTAGCAATTTACAGGCAGCTGCTCCTGCAAAGAAGAAAAAGACAGCATCGGAAACATATACTAAGGTTCTTTACTCGCCAATAAGTTTCCTTTGATACCCTAACACCTAACATTGGTTTTCTAGTTATCACAATTAGAACACATTCTGAAACGTCCCGATTCCTACATAGGAAGTGTAGAAACCATCACACAAACAATGTGGACTTATGACGCAGAAACAAAGCGCATGGCACACCGAGAGGTAAAATATGTCCCTGGCTTTTTCAAAATTGTCGACGAGATCCTGGTGAATGCAGCCGACAACAAGGTAATTGTCTTCAAGCCTTCTCCCGAACCACGTATCTCATGGCGACATTTGAGATCAACGACTCTTCAATGGACACTCTGAAAGTTACAATCGACTTGGAACAAAGCACGATCTCGGTCTATAACAACGGACGGGGGATACCAATAGAAATTCACTCTCAGGAGAAGATTTACATTCCAGAACTGATATTTGGACATCTCCTTTCTTCTTCCAACTACGACGACGACGAAAAGAAGCTCACCGGTGGTCGTAACGGATATGGTGCAAAGCTGGCTAACATCTACTCCCATGAATTCACTGTCGAAACGGCCGATAAAAATACACAGCAAAAGTACAAACAAACCTGGACCGATAACATGGGCAATTGTGGGAAGGCCAAGATCACCAAGAATCCAAAGAATGAAGAGTGGACTCGAATAACCTTCCGACCAGATCTCAAACGCTTTGGGATGGACAAGATCGATGAAGATACCGCTGGACTCCTACGAAAACGTGTATACGACATGGCAGGGACGGTCAAAGATATCAAGGTGTTTTTGAACGACGAGCGACTGAAAATCAAAAACTTCAAGCAGTATGTCGAAATGTATATCAATTCGGTCAAAGCGGAGGCGGCAGAGACTTCCGGAGGCGCTGCTCAACCCAAACCGGTCATCATCCACGAACAAATTGGGACTAGGTGGGAGGTAGCGTTCGCTGTTTCCGACGGAGCGTTTCAACAAGTGTCTTTTGCCAATTCTATATCCACGATCAAGGGTGGCACACACGTAACTTATATCGCTGATCAACTGGCCAAGCATCTCATCGCCGCGGTATCCAAGAAGAACAAAGCTGCTACACTCAAACCAGCCCAGATCAAGAATCATATGTGGATATTCGTCAATGCATTGATTGAAAATCCAACGTTTGACAGTCAAACGAAGGAGACACTCACACTTCCTGCCTCAAAATTCGGAACAAAACCAACTCTCACGGACGATTTCGTTAAGAAAGGTCTGACATAATTTTTGCATGGTCCTGGTCGACTCTCAAAAGACCACATTAGTTCTTAAATCGGCTATTGTAGACAACATTCTGAATTGGGCTAAGTACAAGGCTGACCAACAAATTAAAAAGACGGACGGTAGTAAACGTGAACGGTGCGTTTATCTTCGTAAGGATCTGAATAATTGGATTAAGGCATTCGATCTACATAGACTTTTGGGTTTAACCAAACTCTCAGACGCGAACAATGCCGGGACTAAACATGCCAAGGACTGTACTCTTATCCTCACAGAAGGAGACTCTGCCAAGGCTTTGGCCATTGCGGGTTTAGGTGTCGTCGGCAGAGACAATTTCGGTGTATTCCCGTTACGTGGTAAACTGTTAAATGTCCGGGAGGCGAAACATGACCAGATCATGAAGAACGAAGAAATCCAGAACATCAAGAAGATCATGGGTCTGCAGCACAACAAAGACTATTCGAATATCTCAGCTCTACGCTATGGCAGACTCATGATAATGACAGATCAGGTTGGTTCAACATAACCCATACAGTGCGCTTGAGACTGAAATGATCATATAGGACTACGATGGTTCTCATATCAAAGGACTTCTGATCAATTTCCTCGATCATTTCTATCCGTCGCTTTTGAAGCTTCCCGACTTCCTCGTTGAGTTTGTTACGCCTATCGTTCGGGTACTTTTTCTATTCACGTATTGAAGATATTACAAGTCTAACTCCATCGAGAAAGGTTACTAAAGGAAAGCAACGTCGAGACTTCTTCACCATTCCAGAGTTCGAACAATGGTTGGAAGATACCCCCGACGCAAGGAAGTGGACCTCTAGGTACTACAAGGTTTGAGAGACGCGCAGTTAAGCCTCAAATCAGCGTTAACCGCGTTACAGGGTCTGGGGTCAAGTGATGACGCCGATGGGCGCGATTACTTTAGCCACATGGAGAAACATATGATTCCGTTTGCCCCCACTCAAGAAGGTGACCGAGACCTTATCGACCTTGCGTTTAGTAAGAAAAAGGCAGATGAGCGAAAAGAATGGTTAAGGAATTTCAAGGTAACCTGACTTACCATCACTTGAGCTATTCTGACTCATTTGCTATAAGCCCGGTACATTCCTGGACCATCGTCTAGAAGAAATTCCTTACTCCGAATTTGTCAACAAAGAGTTGATATTGTTTTCGATGGCCGATAACATTCGATCAATACCTTCCGTTGCTGACGGTCTGAAACCTGGCCAGAGGAAAGTCATTTGGGGTTGCTTCAGACGGAAGATGACAACGCCGGTTAAGGTATAGGTTCAGTTATATCCAATTGAGACTTCCCTTGACTTGTACTGAATAAGGTTGCGCAATTGGTTGGTTACATCAGCGAGCACGCAGCATATCACCACGGGGAAGCGAGTTTGGCTTCAACCATCATCAATTTGGCGCAAACTTTTGTTGGTAGCAACAATGCGAATCTGCTTCAACCCTCAGGTCAGTATGGTACTCGAGCCACAGGCGGAAAGGACCATGCAGCACCTAGGTATATTAATACCATGCCGACGGCGATGTCGAGGGTTTGCTTCAATCCAGCGGATGAAAACCTTCTAAACGTGCAAAAGGATGACAACGCTGTGATTGAGCCTGAGTGGTACATACCGGTTCTGCCACTCGTCCTAATCAACGGAGCAGAAGGTATCGGCACAGGCAAGTTAGATCATGTTGTTTCTTTCTCCGCCAATTTATTCTCTTGCTAGGTTGGAGCACCACAATACCATGCTACAATCCCGTCGATATTGTCAACAATATTCGAAGGATGATGAACAATGAAGAACCCCAGCCCATGATTCCTTGGTGGCGTGGTTTTAAAGGAGAAATCAAGCTAGCCGCTAAGCACAAGTACGATGTCTTCGGTGTTGTGAAGAAACTTAACGATACGACAGTTGAAGTCACTGAGCTACCAATTCACAAGTGGACACAGAATTACAAGGATGAGTTGGAAGCAATGATTACGGGAGATAAAGACAAAGAGAAAGAGGGCGTCATCAAGGTTGGTGATTTATTCCATTCTGTGAACAAGGTCTGAAAAGGATATCTTCAGGATTTTAAGGAGCACCATGACAATGTGAATGTGCACTTTGTAGTCACGATGGGTGCAAAGGAGCTCGAAAAAGCAGAACAGCAAGGCCTGCTCGAATTCTTTAGGTTGACCTCAAAGATAAATACCAGCAACATGATCTGCTTCGACTTTGAAGGGAAGATCAAGAAGTACGACTCGCCGGAGGAGATTCTTGAGGATTTCTATCCAATGCGCTTGGCGTACTATCAGAAACGCAAGGTCAGGGGTGCATCTCTCTTTCGATGGTCCATATTTTTACATTTTTACATGCAGGATTATCTCGCTAATGAACTCCAAATGGCGTTCGAGAAGTTGACGAACCAAGCTCGGTTCGTGCAAATGATCATTAACAAGGAGCTTGTGGTATCAAATCGAAGAAAGTCTGATATCGTAGCGGATTTGCGCAAATACAAATTCCGTCCGTTTTCGAAAACCTCTGCCAAAACCAGCGGGGAGACAGAGCCTGCCGAAGAGGAGGACGGTGAAGAGGAAGGAAATCAGGCTGACTTTGACTACTTGCTTGGAATGGCAATTTGGAGTTTAACGAAAGAGAAGGTGTGTCTAGGTGATCGTCTTGAGTATGATTAATTTGCTAAGCAGATTGGCTATAGATTGAACGCCTAAATGCACAAGCGAGCGAGAAGGAAACAGAGTTACTTGCTCTTTTGGAAAAGTCTCCCAAAGATCTATGGAATACCGATCTTGACGTATTCTTGCAAGAGTGGGAGGTGAGTGATTCTTCTGTAAAGAATAGCCACGTTGTTTATACATTTTGAATCTATAGAGGGACTGCGAAGCTTTCGAAGAGAAAAAATCAAGGGATGCAAATGGCAAGATTATCAAACGGAAGCAGACTGTGCTTAGGACTCGCAAATCGATTGGTATGGGAAAAGGGTCAGGCTCTGACGACGATTTCAACCCTATCAAAGCGGCAGCTTCGAAACGTAAACCAACAGAAAAGAAAGAGGCGCCTCAGAAATCAAAAGACATAGAAACAGTGAAATCCAGAGCTGCGGAGAGTTCTGTGCCGAAACGCAAGGCAGTTCAGAAGAAGATCGTGGACGAGGATGACGGTGACGATGATATGTATATGGAAGCCCCACCTCCGCCGCCGCTTCCCAGGATCAAAGCCAATGTCGGGAAGAAAGCGCCAGTACCTGCGAGTGAGTCCGACTCTGACCCAGAGGTGATTGAGAAAGTACAGCCGAAACGAAAGGCGGCAGCTGTGGCGAAACCTGTTGTGATTGAATCTGATTCTGAGGGTGAAGAAAAATCATCCAAAGGAAAGGGCAAAGCAAAAGCGCCGCCGAAAAGAAAGAGGTGAGGAAACATACTTCTTGGTATTGATGGAATTGTGCTAACGTAAGTATGATAGTATGGAACCTTCGGACGAAGAAACAAATGAAATAACGAGTCGACCAGCTAAGAAGAACAAGGGAGTTGAAGGATCCGCTGTGGGTAAGGCCAAGAAAGCTCAGCCGAAACCAAAGAGGTGGGAGATGATATTCTTTTATTATTAGGAATTTTAATAACGAAGAGGGGCAGCATGGATTCATCGAACGAAGAATCAGATGAATTGGTGATTCAACCGGCCAAGAAGAAAAAGGAGGTTGAAAAGCCAGCTGTGAGTAAGAAGAAATTGTCGAAGAGCATGAAACCAGCGTCACCCCCAAAGGCGAAGAAAGCTATGATGTACGAAGATGATGATGATGATGCTGATATTATGGATTATGATGATCTGCCTAAAGGACCACCACCTCGGAGTCGCGTAGCTCGTGGAGCTGCCAAGAAATATGTTGAGGTATTGTCTTCGGACGATGAGGCTGAGGAGTCTATGTTTGTTGACGAATAAATTAGAGTAGATGACGTAATAAATAAAATATAGGGTTGTTTTTCATCCTTGATGTCGTTCAGTTCAATCCTCCCGTCATCGCTCACACAATGGGTAGACGATCTGGACACCCTCATCCTCGACATTCGCCCACATGCCGCATACTCATCCGCACGTATACCCCATGCCATATCTCTCTCGGTGCCTTCGACGCTCCTCAAAAGGCCTCTTTTTTCCCTTCAGCGCCTCGCTGCCATGCTTCCATCCACCAGCGCTCGCACCCGTTTCCTCGCATGGCCTTCTGCTTCAAGAATTCTCGTATATGATGCTGACTCACAGGTTGCGACCGAATCTTCTAACATAAATGGTCTTCTGCGCAAATTCAAACTTGATGGCTTTCAGGGCGAACTTGCTTGGCTGCAGGGCGGCTTTCAAGCCGTTTGGCGCGACTGTCGTGAAATTATAGATACTCACCCGCCTACCCCAGATCCGGAGAACGAGGATGATGCAGATGTTCACGACAAGTCATCACACCCTTCTCTTCTGCGTACCCGCCGTCTACCTATGGCCGCCTTCTCGCTTTCATCTACAACTATACACAATTCTCCAAATTTCACTTCCACTGGCGCCAATTCCATGAAACGACCGTCAACGGTCGTTTCACAGCACTCCCTATCAAATCCCGCAACTTCCAACTCTCATCCTGCTTACAATCCATTCTTCGATACCATTCGTCAAAATACAGAGCTTTCACATGGCATCACGGAACGTATCCCCCTCCGTCTTCCTCGGCGTGTACGCCGCCGGATACGTGACCTTCCGTTTCCCTGGTTACAGAATATCGCTCGTCGGGCGGCCAGTACTCCATCGCATCATCGCAACTTCAGCGAATCCTCCTCAGATTCATCTGAAGATTATGAATTGAGTGCAGCGGATGTTGAAGAAGGAAAAGAAGCTCTCGCTATGCAATTTTTCAAAATAGAACTTACTGAGCAACGCCGACTCATGGGCGTCATGGAACATCACTCCAAGGAGAGTGGTCAATCTGGACAATCCCCTCCACAGGGTAACCCCTTTCCCTTTAGTATCACCGCAGGTATTGAAAAGGGTGCAAAAAACCGGTGACGATATTTTCTTTTCACCTATTTATATATCATTTACATGTCTTCGTTTACCGCAGGTATCGCCACGTATGGCCATTTGAGCACGCTCGTGTACGGCTCCATCAGAAACGCAAAACTGATGACGACTATGTCAATGCATCGTATATACAACCACTGGTTACAACAAAGAGGTACATAGCTACGCAAGGTCCTCTTCCGGCCACCTTCACCGATTTCTGGACGTGAGTTTAAAGTGTGATAAATCCATCCATCTAGCGTTTCTGAACTTTCAGTAGACTTTGCTGGGAGCAGAATGTCCACGTCATCGCCATGCTTACCCGCGAAGTTGAAGGAGCTATGGAGAAATGTGGTACTTACTGGACAGATACCGTTTTTGGTCCTCTTCGCTTGCGTCTTATTTCGACTGAAGGTCTTGAGACGCCACCAGCGGACCAGCGACCAGCTACTGCAGGTTTCTTCACACAACTTCCCTTGCCTTCTCCTCAACAATGTCCTCATTCAGCGGGTTCTAAACAATGTCATCGTCCGCAACACTATACCACCGATTCATGCGAAACAGTGAAGAGGGTTTTTGTACTGACGCATACAGACTATCCGAATGCCGAGCCTCGTAAAATCGTACAACTTCAGTATCTCGAATGGCCAGATATGAACGTGCCTGATGATCCTCGAGGCCTCCTGGGATTCATCAAACAAGTTGAAGATGCTGTCAGGGAAACGCGGTCAGCAAGAGATTTGAGTAAAATAGGGAACCACGACGGTATTATCATGAACGAGGTGGACCAATGTACCGGAATCGCCAAGCATGCTTTGTGTAACAGCCCTGTGCTCCTACACTGTAGCGCTGGTGTGGGGAGGACGGGTGGATTTATTGCAGTTGATTCCATCTTGGATGCTATTAGGAGAGAGATACGGGCTGAGAGAAGGCCAGACAATATGGATGTGGATTCATCTGACCAGCCGCCCAGAAATTCAAGTTTACCAACTTTTCGGCTAACTAATGACATCGACATTCCGCACGCACCTCCCATGGTCACCACGACGTCCGATACCGTGTTGTGGGCACAGAACGTCAGAGCAGAGACAAGTGTGGTGGCTGATAGTCAACAGAATCTTCAACATAACAATTACCCTGCTTTGAACTCTTTACCAACTTTCATTCTCTCATCGGAATCGCAGAGTAGAGGCCCATCATCACAAACGAGTCACTTGTATGGAAGCTATCACCGTTCGTCTTCGTCTTTCGACACGCCTGTTTCTGATACCTCATCTCCTTGTAAAGTGTCCTTTACATCGCCAGATCATTGCACAGACGGTCAACGGACGATGCAAGCTTTTTCTCCACTCCCTATATCACGGTCTATGTTTGATCCCGAAACACCCCCGCGACCGACCTCCCGTCTATTAGAGCCTTCCCCACTGAAGGAACGTTCCAGCAACACCCAAGGTTTAAATCAGGGTTTGTCAAGCGATGGCGAAGCTCCTTCAAGGTCCCAATCGCCATCTGCAGATGAGGCAAACACTTCGCAAGCACCACCGCCGATCCATCTCAACCTAGTTTCCTCACAGCCCCTAATTCGAGAAGATGAGCGAATTATGAAATCTTTCGATTATAAAGAGCCAAGACCCTTGCATAAGGACATTGCACCTCCGGGGTTGACAACTTTTGAGGACCCTATCTGGACAGTGGTGCAGGATATGCGTGAACAGCGGATGAGTCTTTGCCAGACCTTGAGACAATATGTTTTCGTCCATGCTGCTGTCATCGAAGGTGCATTGATGATCCTAGACGACGAGAAAATGATTACGAATGGGTTGGCCATGCCTATGTCTAGAAGAACATCTCGTCCTCCTATACCGATTTCTGATGTCCGCCCTCCACCGTCCATAGGCAATTCGAGTCACCGGTCACCCTCACCCTCGGCTTCTTTTCTTCGCCCTGTTCTCCAATTGCCCCCGAGCGATATTGGCTCCCTCAGTTCTAATAAACGAGGAGCTAGTCCAACAGAGCTGTTGAAGGAAGACAAGGCAGGAGAGGTAATGTTATCGAAGAGACCTAGCATCAAGCGGAAGCAGATAAAGGAGGATGGTATTATAGCCAATGCCCGATATCGTCCGGTAACGTCATTACGGGTTACTGGAACGATGCATGCCACTGGCGCGTCTGCTACTTCGATGAGATCAATGCCTCCTTGACTTGCAAGATATGAGCTTTAAGACCCTGTCTTGCACACCATTATTAGCAATTGTCTCGAGAGTACCTTTTTTTTTAGGCTCTTTGACGACAGAGACGAACCTCGATATTTAAGAGTACGCTTCATCTCTGTATTTTACCAAAATTTCATGTGGTTACTTTTTTCAAGACCGCTGTCAGTGCAGTTGATCTCATTTTTTCTTCAAAGCTTCTCTTATTTCGTTACAACTGCTAGTGGACAGGCAGCTAGGATCCACAGTTGAAAACGTTGATCAACCATCTTAGATGTTCATGTGCTGCCAGTGTGCGCCTACCATATATATAGTTGTGGAGGTTATTCAACGTAGGGACTAGCATGGTACTACTGTGGTAAAATCAGGCGAGGACAAGAACGAGCACAATTCTCCTTGGTCGCTCACTGTCTCTCCCAGGTAAGCTCAGAGCCTCTACTGTCTATGTTAAAATTGCCTTTCGGTCACTCACTGTATCTCTCGGATCAAAGTGACCGTTTGTTGTTCATTTATTACCTACCCACCCACCATAGATTTATACTTTATCATACGCTGTACCTAGATAGAGAATTAGGCCGTTTGGCTGGCCTAAGAGCCGCCGAACGGTTCTGAACCGCTATTGCTCGCGCCTGTCACGCCCGAGTCATCATTGGACCATGGCTAGTCCCTAAATCTAACGGGATCTGATATTCATCATATTGGGTGACTTATTTCGGTTGTTTCAATGTAAGTGAGTATGACTTGAACTATCCCCTCCTTCATCCCCCCCCCAAAAATGCACAATCTAAATTCCCTCAAGAATCCCCATTCAAGGCCTCTGCCTCAGGGCTGGTCTGAGCATTTTGATACGGAGTAAGTATTTCTAGGTCTAACAACTATCTTGTCAACTGAATCAGTGTTACAGGCGGAAAATCTGGTGAGATTATTGACGCATACGCTTTAGAGTACTCACCGGTGGCATATTGATCATCCAGGTACTATGTGGACCTCGACTCTATACCCCCTCTTGCCTCCCTTGTCCATCCAGCCGATCAAGGACAAGGACCCAATCAGTCGGGAGAGGTCTCCGTTCCGTCGCGTCCCTTACCAATAATCAATGCTACGGCTTCTGGCGACAATGTTCAAACCAATGGTACTACTACACTCACTTCTGCACAACGGTTATATGCAACCTCAAAGTCATCTCGCTTTGCTTCTACTTCACAAACCTCAGTTCCTATCCCAGAGGTGTCTATAGGGCAGCGTACATCCATTTCAGCCTGCTCCATCGTCGACAAAGATGTCGCCACCCCAGATGTCTCCCTGTCTCCAACCCAAGCCTCACCTCCAATTTCGGTAACTGCAAACCTAGAGGATTCACAGCCCCGCTATCATCCTACCCGACTCCGACAATCACGCCAAATGACCCATCCATTTTTATCACTATCATCCTTTTCCACTCCCCTTTCTGTGGCCGAGGGTCCAACTGGGCAAACGCTGTACAACCCCGCTGTACAAACATCTGCTTCAGGACCTAACTTCAATAGCAAACCACGCTTTAAGCCCCAATACCAAGGGCAGGGGCCTAAGGTGACTCGAGGAGCCTCACTAGGAACATCCTACCCAGAAGGTCTTAATTTTCGGAGAAAGGCCCTTCCCCCAACCCCAGCCGATAAAGAAGGGACCCATGGCTCAACAATACCCCCCACCACGTCTAATAATCAACACACAAAATTATACTCTGGCATAACTGAAGATAATATATTTCTGTTGCCAGCTCATGGCATGGTTTCATTAACCGAACAGCGTGGTATTATCCGCGACGAAGTCCCTCTCCCGTCACTTCCACCAACCCAGAGTGGATTGCATCCACCCGTCGCATCTTCATCGTTCAGCCGGTCCACGGATCAGGTAATATTCCAACCACGGCCTATAAAACCGCTCCGGGGGCTTAGCACAAGCTTTCAAGACCAACTACGTGAAACCTCACAACCTACGTCAAGTCTTGAGGAGGACCAGCATCAAAATGTTGCCAACAGAGCGAGTAAAACGCCGTTATTCAGGAGATTTAGTGTTGGTTTCATCAAAGCTGGAAAATCAGAACCTGACAAAGATATTCGACAAGATAATCGTCGATCACTTGACACGAGCTTGGATGAATCTTTTGTTTTAGTTAATGATGTGCACTTGTGACACATGGAAGTGGCGCATTCTTGTCTAGCTCCATATCTCTACGAACTTCCTCGTTATAAGTAAACTTACTAAATCACCATCTATCATTGGGCAGAGCCAGGCGTCTTTTCATCGTAAGATGGTTTGTATTATCAGAAGTGGTACAACAGTCGAAGATTTCTAAATGGATGAGATCATGCGGTATACTGTATAGCAATACAACATTATAAAAGTCAAGAGGGAGGGTAAATGCTTATAGAGATAAATATGATTTTGTTTCTAAACCTGAAGGTATTATGTAACAACGTTAAACGATTCGCCGCAGCCACACGCATCCTTGATATTGGGATTTTTGAAGGTAAACTTGGAGCTTAGGATAATCGTCAGTATACTCAGCATAATTGTATTCTCACAAATGACTCACCTGAGTTGATCTTCCGTCCAATCCATCTCACTCCCAATTATTGAGAACAGAGCTTTACTGTCTATTAGCACACGGACGCCGTCCTGTGTGACTACCTCGTCGAACTTGCCAGGCTTGTCGACATATTCAAGATGGTACGACAAGCCCGCACAGCCTTTGTTCCGTACGCCTATACGGATGAGCTGTGGAGTTGGCCCATTTAACAGATTACGCAAACGTGAAACGGCGGACGGTGTCTACATCGATGTTTTTAATAAGAACGCAAGCCAGAGACGACATTGAATGGAAATCCGACGAACAATCGATAATGCTGCTTTCGTCGACCGTAGCGTCGGTCTTGGTTTTTCGATCTTTGGGACAGGAGGTGGTGGTGCAGCAGTCTGGGGTGCAGAAGCATCTGGAGATATTGATGGACGATTGGGCACCACTGTCGGGGGTGAATTTGGGAGAGCTGGCTGTGACTTGTGATTGAAGTTATTGCGAAGCGCCGACATCATTGCCCGTCGTGTCTGAAAGGTTGAAGACAGACATGGGATACGAAGAGAACGGGCCACAGATAGAGACATTGGTCAAGGAGCTGCCGACTTATGTAATACACCCCATTTATTGTCTCGTGTTTACCTACTGCATTGTCCAATCATAATGCTACAGTTGCTAACTATGCTAAGTCTCTTGTACATAATTACCTAGTCCCACATGTTAGTACAATACCACTTAGAGTTTTACACAAAACCCACCAGGAAATACTCCTTGTACTCCATTTAATCGGCCAGTCCACCAGTCCTCAGAGCTTTGAGTCTTCTCTACAAGCTCGATTCTATCACCAGTATTAAACGATAAATCTCCATCGGCCTAACACTCGTCAGTGGCAGTGATAAAGATATAATATTACAATTACCTGCGCAACAAAGTCATACAGAGCAACAACATATTTAATCTGAGGCGCAGGTTTCGGCTTTGGTTTCAGTGGAGGTGGAGGCGGAGGCGGTCTCTTGGACGCTGCAGCACTTGCTCCGGCGCTGAACGAAGGAGAATAAGGGGGAGGAGCTGCTTGAGAGGAGTTCGATGGAGGGGGAGGAGGCGCCTTCTTGTAACCAGATCCCGATGACACCGAGCGCGAAGGAGGTGCCTGTACTTTTAGATTGGAAGTAGAGGAAGACGCAGATGTGGTTTCTGCGCGCCCCAGACTTGATTGACCCTGAGCACGCGACGCCTGGACCAGCCTCGCTGAAGAACTCCTCGTAAGCAAAATACATAAAGAGTGTAGTCGTCAAACTTGCAAACTGAGATAATGCGCTTCACGATGCCCAGGTTTTCAATGACGCTCCAAGCATCAGTACGCTTTTCTTCATATTCCTGGGCGATCTGCGCACCAGGAACATTGGAAATATCATATTTGAACTCGTCTGCGAAGCTGTTCATCTTCTCTAAGATTATATAAAAGATGTTGAGTCTAGAAACGAAAGCATGTTGATAGGATTTTTCAGAATTTCTCGTCGTCAAACATGACCATAACGTTACCCACTGCATATAGAAGAATGAATTGAATAGCGGGTCTATGAACTGTGTAGAGAGCATCATAAACCGTGGAAGGTCTTGTTTCAATGCATTATTGATATATTCATATTCGTGTGTAGCAATCTCGAAATCTTGCTCCAACTAAGATATTTACTTGAGCATTCGTTCGTCAATCAATGTATTTATTGGACGTACTTTGAACAAGTTCTTTTCGTCGCTCAAAGATTTATCCTTCTTATCCCGTAGCTTAGTCAGCGAGTTGTTGAACCGATCGTAATCAGTCAACTAAATACATGTTGGGTCAAAGTTTATGGCAGACCATCTAGAAAACACACCTTGTGTTCCCGTTTTGTTATGCTCTTGCGAATGAGTTTCATTACAGATTGTAACTCTTTGGCTGGCCCCCTGATGCGACTGTTGATAAGCTCCAGTTCTGGGGTGATCAGCTCCTTCATTTCTTCCATTGCGGCTTCATAGTTAGTGACACTTCGTATAGTTTGGTCCGCGTCAGGATATCTGCCCATGAGGTCGGACTCGCCTTGGATAGGCTGAAATATGACTGCGAAATGGGCGCCGAATCCCGCTCCAGATGTAAACAGAGCTTCAGAGGGGGGGGGGGGGGGAGAGGCCGGGTGGCGATGAGGTAAAAAAGGTTTGGAAAAAAATAGAGAAGAGAGATCCCATGAGTTAATTAACGATTCAAGCAAGGATGGGATGTGACATTCGTACATGAGACTGCCTCTGGAAACGATTTAGTATCTTTGATGAGTTTGTCGGCAGCTTGCTCCATTTCAGTGAAATGCCGTTGGTAGTCATCAAACTCGGCGTCAGTAGACCCTATTTCAAGAGTCGGCCACAAGAGAGATGATGTGCACGAAGAGGCCTAACTGTCAGTGGATGTTGATGTTGAGTCGAAAAGCGATCTTACTCTTTGACATTCCAATCTTTGTCGTCACCGCGAACGGCGTTCTAAGGGCATATAAATCAGCACGAAGTACTGAGATAATCAAAAAAAATTGCTTACCGCGCCAGAGCTTTTCCGATGCCTTTCATGATGGTCGATAAATAAAATTGAAAGCAGAGATTCCCACGGACATGAGATTGGACTTCAATTGAGTAATCTCGTTTCTTCCTTCTACTTATAAGCACCATGCCTCAAATTCAACAGCCCTCTAATCAGATCAAGTTGATTCATATTGTTTTCGTAATATACACCCATTTAACAACCCCTTAGGCTAACGAATGTATCCATAGTAAGACTTAAAAAGGGCGGGAAACGATTCGAGGTACTTGTATGATTGAGTAGATCACAGGATCTCTAAAAGTTTACAGTTGTCCCTAGATCGCATGTTACAAAAACAAAGTTCAAGAATGGAGAACTGGCGTGTAAATTTGCATCATAGGCATTCTTGATCCTCATTGAACTCAAATATACCTTGGCAACAGAGAAACAAATCTGGATGATGTCATGCAGATCAGCAACGTTTTTATGAACGTATCAAAGGGCGAAGTTGCCAAGAGCGGCGATCTACAAAAGGCTTTTGGAAAAACAGATGTGGCCGAAATTGTCAAAGAGGTGGGGGATATATTATCTCTTCACTGCGGCAGAAGTTGTAATTCAATTCCTTTCTTCAGATCCTTAAGAAAGGCGAAGTGCAAGTAGGAGAGAAGGAAAGAGACCATGACCTTACATCTCTCCGAAAAGAAATTGCCACACTTGTCGCCGAGAAATGCGTTGATCCATCTAATCAGCGTCCATATCCCGTTGGTATCATAGAGAAAGCGATGGCAGAAGCAGGATTCAGCGTCAAGCAAAACAAAAATGCAAAGAGCCAGGTAAATTGGACATCCTGCATCCCCATCAATCGATGAACATGAACATTCGCTTAGGTGTCCGAATGCATCAAGCAGCTCCAAACCGATTCCAAATTACCTATCCAAAGAGCTCGCATGCGAATCAAGGTGTCTCTACCAGTCGCTGATGCAAAATTGTTGCGAGAGAAAGTTCTGGAAGGCGCAGAAAAGGTAGAACATGATGACACGGGGCAGGAAGACTGGGAAGCGGTATGTCCGCTCAAAACATTTTGTACAAGTCTGTTAAATAAAATTTGTCAGACAATGCTCATTGATCCTGGCCAGTTCCGAGTGATTAGCGAGCTATTTCAGAAAGAGTGCAAAGGTCGAGGTCGCTTGGAGACTTTGACGTTTGCAGCAACCGCAACTACTTCTCAGGCTGCAACCTAATTTTTGCCCTATCTTTGGTTTGGACCAATATGACGCCTACATCTTCTATGTTATTGTCCCCGAAACCAGTCATAGTCAATTGTAAAATCATAAATTCACGTCCCTTAGAATTAAAGGTCTCATGACGCGGTTCCAGTTGTCCTCCCAGGTCCTCCAAGTCCAAACTTCTTCAGTGGGGATAGAATATTGTTTTGGTGTATGCGAATGAAAGGGGGTCTCCGGTCGATGCGATAAACTTGCTAGAGAAGCGGTCAAGGATGATAGTTTGGGCGAAGAAGGAAACGATGTGAGAAGTTCCTACAGGCGACATTAAATCCACAACCAGGTCAAGACACACCAACGGGGCCTACCTCAAACTGCTCTGCCAGCTGAGATGCATTTTGGAAAATAAGACCATTTTTCCCGTGCTTGACCAATTCGTCCAAGCTAGACGGGGGTAAGAAGCGTTGAGCGATTTACAAGGCGCATATCCACGCACCATGCGAAATCAATGGCACAGACAGGTAGGCCACATCCAAACATATCCACGACTTTCATAGGCAAATCAAGCCCGGAGCTACTCGAATGCAAGCAAACACCGAGATCGGCCGATCCTATGGCCGTTGAACAAATAAGCAATCGAATAGGCTTACAAAAGATTTTAACCAACCTAATAATATGGGATAATCTTCTGCCTCAAGCCATAAGCTTATACATCGTACCGATTTCCAAGATTTTTGCAGTTTTCCCACTTCTTTCATGTATTTCTCTTTGAGAGGACCTTTACCAGTCAGTATGACTAGGAGCTTCGGCAGTCGTTCATGGGAGGTTGATTGCGAAGACGCAAGTTGAATGGTGCGCTTTTCGTACAAGCCAAGAGCTTCTAGTAATATGCTAAAATCTTCGTCTGGAGTCCAGGAAGTGCTAGAAACGAGTAGAGCAGGTCTGTCTGTCCTCAAACTGGGCATAGGAACTCCAGCATAGATCTCTGGCATGACAGTAGCAATGGGTATATTGCCGCCATTTGAGTTCAGCTTTGAAACGGTCGAAGACTTTGTGGACGTGAACGAGGTTGAGAATGGCAGAGAGGATTCGGGGAGAAAGTCGTGCAGTGCTCTCTGAAACGACGGGGAGCGCTGCAGTTTACAGAAAAGCTGTTGACGGCGAATAGAGTTAAGGCCCATTGAGCGTAAGCAAAATGACAAAAGAAATTGAGTAAAAGCAAAGTACTTCATGTATTTCGTGAGTCGAACAACGGTGGAAGTGTCGAGGTGGTCGATCATGCAACACAACCGTATGACCCCTGATTTGAACGTGGAGTCAAGTGATTTCTTAGAAGAAAACCTGGGAAGCTTGACTTACTGTAAATCCCATTCCTTCACAAGAAAATCTCGCATTGCGCGAGTAACAAATAGGTGAGCATACGCTGAGTAACCAAACACCTCTTCAAACCTTAAATCAAGATCGTTACGTGCGATTCTGCAAGGTGAATTGAGACGTACCGCTTTGCAATATTAACCAACAAGTGGCGGCTTCCCAGCTTAAGGCCCAGGATGCTGTATCCAAGGTTATGCCAGTCAATGATTACTTTGCTGCCTCGGACTCTTCCCACCAGCTGCACGATGGCCAAAGTCGGAATAGTAGGCGGATTCTTGACTTATATAAGGTCATCGGAACTCGCGAGCTAGAGCCTAAGACTCACTTGTACAAGGACAAATTCCGGAGGTAAATCAATCCAAACCAGGAGCCATAGAAGAATGTGGACAAATTGGTGAATAACTTTGATGGGAGCGAGAATAAGGAAGGGTAGACGTCTAAAGAGTCTAGGGATCTCAGGAATGTAGCAAAGTTGCATTTTGGGTAGGCGTTCGAGGGCTGCGATAGGTTTTGAGCCTGTAGAGAACAAAAAATAATACAGATTAAGTTATGGTAATGGTATAATATGACCTACCTCCATACCCAATAAGATGGGTTATAAATCCAGCTTCTGCAAAGCTCTGAGCATGGTACATCATCCGTGGGCTGCGACCAATGTCCCCGAGAACTAATATGGCTACAGACCGTGAAGAGTGATTTCTGTGAGGTCTGAGAGAGTTCCAAGTGATCCATGTAAGAAATCCAAGGAAAAGAAGGGCGACGACATAAAATCCAGGTGTTCCATCGCTGGTGGTCATGGTGAAGGGGCTCCGTGTGACACCGAGATGCCGTCGGGGCGGAATTAACTCTTGACCAATGACCACCACCATGTCCGCTGCTTCATGTCTGCGCTGTTTTGCTAAGAGCATAGTTAAACCATCGAGTGCTCGTCTTGGTGTATATTACTCCATCAAGCATTTCAATTCATTAACTTTTCCGAGAAAAACATCGGGCCTTTCGCTACTCTCGGCTCCTTGGAAGCGTTATGTGCCGATATCAATAAATCCTTCTTGTTCAAGTGCGCATTCCCCTGCTTTGGTCGAACAGTTTACACATATTTCTATAGGACGTTTGATGTTTATTCAAACTGAGTCTACGCCCAATGACGATTCACTCAAGTTCATCCCTGGTGTTCCGGTTATGGGTGAAGAAGGCACAGCCGAATTTCTAGATACTCGCTCCGCTCTGGCCTCACCATTAGCTATCAGACTTATGGGAGTTGAGGGCGTCTCCGCAGTGTTCTATGGACCTGATTTTGTTACGGTTTCAAAAGATTCGGAGAACCCCTGGACTATCGTTAAGCCCGAAATATATTCTCTCTTGATGGAGCATTTTTCTTCTGGACAACCTTTGTTCCGCAGTGTAGAAGAACGAGAGAGAGCAGGGCCTCAGGATACTCGTATTCTGGATACTGATTCAGAAACTGTGGCAATGATCAAGGAGCTATTGGAGACTCGGGTTCGTCCTGCGATCATGGAAGATGGAGGAGATATAGAATACCGCGGATTTGATGAGGATGGGACTGGACTAGTCAAAGTCAAATTAAAGGGAAGTTGTCGAGGTTGCAGCTCAAGTACGGTCACGCTGAAGAGTGGGATTGAAAGAATGCTCATGCATTACATCCCGGAAGTCAAGGGCGTTGAACAGGTGCGTCTTTCCTCTAACTTTTTTTTTGTTTTTTTGTTTTTCTTGATACTAACTTGTATGATAAATAGATACTGGATCTTGAAGAAGAGGTTGCCTTGGACGAATTCTCAAAATTAGAAGCGAAACTAGCGCAGAAGGGGTCAAGGTAATCTTAAATAAATGCCTCATCCCTGGGAAATTGGAACTTAGCTTCCTTTTCTCAGCATGGCCAAATACATGTCAGTGTAACGTAGATAGTTTGGTAATTTGAGCGATTTTTGTATTAGCTGCAATGAAGCAAAACTCACGCTGCCAGATCATTGATCACATGTTCGGAGTCTCCGTAGCCGTACTTAAACCTCTTGTCTTCCTTCCCATCCTCTTGTAGCGCCGGATGCCTACTGACAATGGTAGTTCTACTCATATTATAGGTAGTACTGCAATGCTAACTTGCTCGTCTAGGTTTATGTCAATAACAAGAAATTTGCGTGGTTCTTAAAATCTACTCTCTTGCTGTATCTCTCGTCCTGATCCGTTTTCTGCAGTGAATCTTGCATCAAGGGTCACCGTTCATCTGCTTGCCATCACACAGATCGGCCGCTATTCGAAATAAAAAAGAAAGGTCGACCAGTATCGCAGTGCACCAAATGTCGGGAACTCCGACAATCGAAGAAACTGCACTCGAAGTGCACCTGTGATCACAAAGCAGACGATGCACCGTTAATGCAACCACTATCAACGTCTTCGGGCTCCAAATGTGCGTTAACTTATCATCCGGGGCTCCAGTTGTTGACGAGGTTCATAGCGAGAAGATTTATTCCGATAATCCCAGCTCTTCCTAATGGTTTGAAGGATGTCATAGCTCAATCTTCAACTACATTACCTCCTGATTCCCGGCAACGAGGTATGATACCTACCACACCACCCATTTCTCAAAATCCTGGCTTAACAAAGTTTATTTAGTTGACTCCTTGCTGAACCCATGCAATTGCAAGAGCGTTTGGAACTGTAGATGCGAAGTTTCTCAAAGTACCGATTCCTCTACGCCTAATGTGCAGATTTCGGTTCCTTTCGATGGTCTTGCTACACTTGCTCGTGCAGCTGCCATGCAATGCTCTCCACCAGAAGCTAACCGCCGACCATCTTTAAGTGTCAGCGACTCCGGCCTTTACCACTCACGACCTGCAACCCCCAACATCGCCTCTCGCAAGCGGCAGAAGCAAAGCGCAGATATTCTGGCTCGTACGCCTGGACCGGACCTAGCTCCCATACGATTTTCTCCATCTCTTCCACTTGCAATTCCTGATTTCCCTTCTATGCCTTCCATGAGCGAGATATCATCACTCGCTGGTTCAGGGTGCACGTGTGGTGTCCTATGTGCCTGCCCGGGATGTGTAGAGCACACTGATCCTGAAAATGACACTAGCAAACGGAAGGATTGTGGAGAAGGGTGCGGAGCCTGCATCGACCATAGCATTGAAGCCGCTCTACCAGGTCAAGCCAAAGAGAGCATAAACTTTCTGGATCGTTTTTTCGCACGGGCTGCGGCTCTTCCACCGCCTCCTACTCATCGAATGATGAGCTCTTACCATCTGGATCCCATGAACAGACACATTTATGCTGGCATTCCGAAATCAGGCTCACAACCCTTCACTTTCGGTATGATTGATCTTCCTAAATTAGAGTGCTGCGGTGGTGGATGTATCTGTCCAACAGGACAGTGTACGTGCAGAGTCACTTGCACTGGATCCTGTGAGGATGTGGCTCACGATCGAAAGCAAGGCGAATGTGCGCAGGTTGACAAACACACACCAATTTTGGATAGTATTAGTATGCCAGTACCATTGGAACCTTGGGGAAAATGTTGCAGCGGATCAGTCTAACATGCGGTTCTTACTTGTATCAAAAGTCCATATTTCTTTTGTCCTTTGATGTGTATTTTATGGGGTTTCATATGGTTCAGGTAAGTACATCGATATAATGGTATGTCAAGGGGATCTAAGTTATTGAACCTCAAAGTGTTACACCTAGATAGTCTCGGTCGTCATCGCCGTTTATGATGGTTATACACTGACAAGGAAACTGTCGGTGAATGAGCATCAAAGAACTTGAAATCAACTCACGTATCGTCTGAAAATTGAAGTCGGAGAAGCGAAATTAAGATAAGCAATTGTGGATGCTAAGACCATACACACCATCGTAATGGAACAATGTCTGAATTTCTTTTTTTTAGTTCGTTGAGTGATTGTTCAAGGAATTTACGGACCTTCTTTGGGTTCTCAGGCGCATTTCGAACGTATCTATCGTTATCTGCGGGCCTGAGCAACATGGCATCATAGATGAGCTTCACTAAGTCATGGAAGAAGACTTAGACACCAACCGTTCTTTCTTCTAGAGAGACAGTACAGGTATCTGTAAACAGTGGTGAAGGTCAATTGATAGGGCAACAGCATCTCACCTTGCAAGAAGCCAACATGCTCTGTAGAGTCACGCAGACCGCAACTACACTCAAGACTGGTGACCATTCGTTTCCAAGAATCGAGGCACAGATCTGCAACAGAATATCAATCCTGAAGGCAAAGTTAGAGTCATTGTGCATAATAGTAACTTACGTGCCCATTTGAATACACATGCTAATGGATGATGAGTAGAATCATTAAATACCATGAAAAAGATGGCGTAGCCTACCGGGTGTATTGGGGATTGTTTCCCATCTGTAATCACAAATTGGACTGCGGGGGAAGATATTGGGTACTGTGTGTCGAATCTGAATTGTAATGTGTACACTTCATTCTAAAGAGTAATGTAAAATAAAATCGACACGATTGAGGACGGAAAATACGAACTTGGTAAAGGGATTCGCCCATGACCTCGATGGAAAATAACCACTTGGAGAAATCGTTCGCTTCTAGCAAGTTGATACCTTATGCAAGTGAATGAGACTGGTGAAGCTTGGAGACGCCTGACCCGGGCCAGTATGAAACACTTACCTACGGGACAGCCCTCAGACTGGATCTCTCGGAGTTCCTTAGCTAGTCGACGAGCCGAAATGGAGGCCATAATTGAAAGGCAGGATTGAAAAGAGGGACAAGGAAGCTGACTTGTAACTTTAGCTCCGACAGTCCTTTTGGTTATAGGTTAGGACGTACAAGCCCTATTAAGGGTGCAGCCAAGCAGTGTCAAATATGAAAATTTTTCGTTATAAACTGCCAGTCTCCAACTTTACTTAGCAGCATCTCCCCACTTTAGAGTCACCTGTTATCTGTATCGTTGCCCAAGGACCGGCAGGCGCTCGTGGAGAGAAAGATCAAAGTCGTTCACGTCGGTATTGAAGGCCTGGTGCTTTGAAGCAACCTTCGTTTCGACCTGTTCTGATACATTTACAACTTGAAATACGTACACGGTGTGCTATTATACCTCTATTTTCAACCTTTTTTGGCTTCGTCCTCGCTCTTTGCCTCAGCAAGCCGTCGATTCCGGTCTACATTGATATCATCTAAAATCTTCTTTGCACCTATTTCCATCAAAGTCTTCGCTAAATTTTCTCCCGCTTTCTCTGCGTCTTCCAATGTTGCAACCACCTGCTTCAAAGTATGCTGAACATGGTTCTGGCCATCGGTGGAGGTGACACACCCAGTCAGTGTGAGGGTTTCAGCGTTGTCCACAGTGGATAATGTACTTTCCACGCCCACCGGCACACTACATCCCCCTTCCAATACCCGGAGACACGCTCGTTCTGCCATGCATTTCCAAAGTGTGTCCCTGTGCGTAATTTTCTTGCACAGTTCAATTGCCTCCGTGTCATTGCTTCGAACTTCCACGGCTAACGCGCCTTGCGAAACCGCATAGTAAAGGGTGGGAGGTAATATGTCAGAGGTTGCGCGATCTCCCATCCCTAAGCGAACAAGGCCTGATTTCGCGAGGACCAAGGCGGCATAAGGTCCATTGGCTGCGTCTAACTTCGCAAGTCGGGTATTTCTGCCAAATGCCAATAAGAAATTCATCCTTTTGTCCAGAGAAGATTAAACTCACAAGTTTCCACGCTGAAAGTACAAAAAATAGCTAAATTTTGCAGCAAGAAAAAAAAATGAAAAAAAATGAATTAGACTGACGACATCCAGGAAATTAAGATGAGGATATCTGCGTTTCAGTTGAGCAACTCTTCGAACGCTGCTGGTTCCAACAACACTTCCCGATGGTAGATCTTCAAGACTTCGCCAATTTTCACCTCGTTTCACCACAAGACTGTCAACGGGATCTTCCCTTTCCAGAACTGCACCAATGATACAACCTTCTGGGAGGACTGTTGGGACATCCTTCAGAGAATGGACCAACATATCGACATGGTTCTCCTTTAATGCAACTTCGAGTTCCTTCGTCCAGAGAGCCTTTCCACCAAGAAGATAGAGGGCTTGAGATTGATTTTTATCGCCAGCTGTAGCCATAAAAGATGTTGTAAAGGAAGGCTTCGACTTATCATCGTTTGAAGAGGGTGAAAATAGCCGTTGGCAGGCCTCCAGTACAATGTTCGTTTGAATCTGGGCAAGCTGGGATGCTCTTGAGGCCAAAGTGAATGTCCTACTCATCGCTGTAAGAGAGAGAAAAGTTGAATGTCCAACTGGCAATTGATGGGAAATTGTAACTAAAGATCAATACCGGTGAGTCTGGTCACACACCCGGTAACTGAAGCATCTAGATAGCAACTTTATACATCTTCGGATGGACGACTACAGAGAGGTCAATAGTACTGTAAGACAGGCAACCGAGTTAAAGTAAGTAGAAATGAGGAATAACCTTACAAATGTGGAGGGGCAAATAAAAAAATATTGATCACAGAAAACATAGAAAACAAATGGTCTGGAAAATATGCCGTTTGCAAAATACAATGCAGGATGTGGTATGATGGGTTCAAAGGTTGAGGGCATGTTAAACGAGCAATATGAACAGCAATTCAAAATGGGAGATGTAAGTAGGGTAGATTTTGTTGGTATCAGAAATGTAAGGAAGGCCTAAAGTTGGATTAAAAAGAATGATATATGATTGCGTGTGAGAAAGCATCTGAACAAGTCCACGAATCCGGATTCAAAGATGTGAAGAATGGAATATGTTTACATGCCGTATCCAAACACCGAGCGCTGGTAGGGATCATTGAGCGAACCGGCGAGGGCGCCGCCAAAAGGAGGGAGGTTGGTGAATGAGCCAGCATTGAATGAGTTGGCGTGAGAATGTGGTTGGGGTAATGCTTGATTGTGGCTCGAATTACCCTGCAAGACATAGCCATCAATCGATTGCGGCTGCAGAGAATGCATTTGACTGCCCAAGTGCGATTGACCATAATTTCCTTGGCCTTGCATAGGGTAAAGTCCATTCGAAGAAGCATAGACATCGGCAAGAGGATTGGTTGACAGCCCTTGAGGTAAATGCCGATTGCCACTATGAGGTGTTCCCATTGCCTGGTTGCCAAGCGCCATGTTGACCAACGCCTGCTGGTTGGAGAAGCCACTGAAGTGGTCCATCTGTTCGCGTTGAAGCTTGTTTTGTATGCGTTTACCATATGGCGTGTTGCGAATCAAGGGGAGGACGGGACGAATGCCTTCTACCAGGAGTGCTCGTTGCGCAGGATCGGCATAGTCTAAGGCAGTCTATCAAGAGTTGATGATTTAAGAAAAAAAAACTTAGGGAATTCGAGTACCTGTACGCAATAATTGCCATAAGAATCCCGCAATAACTTCTCGAGGCGCGATCGGTTCAATAACTCTTCAATGAGCATTTTCCGTGTGCTATGTTCTGCGACGCGAATGCACTAGAAAGTTGTTTGGGTAATAGGTTAAAGAGGCGGACATCAAAAAGGCTACCTTTTCGATCACATTGGAACTAAACTTCTGAACCGATAGCGCACAAACGTTGCCAGCAAATTGACGAATAACACCATCGCTGAATCGATTGTCGTTTAGATCCAAGATATATTGAACAACCTGGTCAAGTTATTATCACGACTCACGATTATGAATGAAAAGAAGCTTACATAGTTTCCATATGGGTCTTGTACAAGAGTAAGAGCGTTGTATGTGATCTCGTTAACAAGTTGTGCCCGTTGCATTTCCGATGCATGGTCGATGCATCGCTGTAAGACGCAGCAGCCATGACGATGGGTGGCAACTTCAACACAGTTGGCAGCAACAGCATTATAAATGAACTAAAACAATAATTCAACTCGGTGTTCAAAAAGTAACCGGAATATGTACCTGGTTATCCTCTGGGGCTAGCTTATTGAGGCATTTCTGGATGACGTGATTACCGTTCAAATCCTTGATGAGAACGACGACATGGAGACTGAGTGCAACAATGATGGAGTGGATCTGAGTATTGTATCTATGATCAGTCTGCTGCTCACATGTAAGTCTGATATGTAGGGTAGGGAACAAAAAACTTGCCTGCCGACGACTGGACAAGAAATCGATCATTTTTTGAACCGCTCGAGTACCGTGCATGTTGAGTGAGATGTTCACCAAATCTTGGGCGACTGAGTCACAGATGACGCTCCGTTGCTCATCCGTAGAATACTCCAAAAGTTTTTGACACAAGTAATTTCCGAAAGGATCTATTGAGACTGCGTCAGGCTGGGTTCAAAATGGTATTATCGACTAAGAACTAACCAGTCATGAGATCAGCAAAGTGGCCAAAGGTCTCTCTAAAAATCATATCACGATGCTCTGCGACGCCCTCTTCCAGTTTTTTTTGCAAGTACCGACACCCGTGTTGATCTTTGCACAAAGCAGGGATCTCTCCTTGAAGGTCTTCAATGCGAGTGCCCGCAAATCGGTTGACTGGGTAAGGACGTTAATAGACGTTTTGGTAAAGCGGAAGATGAGCAAACATTCGCGATCCATATCGCCCCGTTTGTGCTTAGGGCCATGCAACCCATTCATTTTGCCGTCAGCACCAGAATTACCACGAGGGGGTAAGCCAAGCCCATATCTGGGTCCATTTTGAGGATGATAAAGACCAGCCGTACCAGCCAAGTTGGTATTCACTGCCGCGACAGGATTGCTGGGATTGCCACGACCACCAGATTCAAAGCCATAATTATTATAGCGAGTGTTGTCCACTCCGTTGGCAATACCGTAAACAGAATCATACTGAAACAATATTATTTGTTAGCTGACACTCAGTGGATATAACCAAAAATTTGCATACATCCTCACGGCCAGATGGTTGGATTGAATTGAAAGTGAGGGAACCTCCATCGTAAGGACCCGTAGGAAGACGAGAAAGTGATGCTTGAAGGTCACCTGCGTTGACGGAGCTGTCTGCCAGTTGATGAGAGCTGGGAGTAGCGATACGACCATTCAACATCTGGATTTCCGGGGTGTGTGGAGTTCCCGGAGTCTTGAGAAGGTGGGGTCCATTGTTGGATAAGGACAGTGGCGTCGCAGGAACAGAACGGGTTGTTGATATATCCAGTAAGCTATGCGGCGAACCTCGACGAGATGTTGGCGCTTGGTTGTGTGATTGTGTAGATCCCTGCGACGCCTGTGGTACAAGAGGAGTAGCAGACACCGACACTACACTTCCAATAATCTTGCTCGAGATGTCGTCCGACGGGGCAGACACAGTCAGGTTAGGGTTAGTCACGGTTCGACGGTCCGACCTGGGCATACTGTCAGATCCACGAGGGTTGCCGGTGAACTGAGGCCACTCCGATGACTTTTCGCGCGACTCCAAAATTCTGTTGGTAAAGTGAGTCCGAGGTGAAGTCTGGGATACATGTGCTAAATCCAAAGCAGCCGAAGCAGTTGAGATCTAGAATACCGTGAGTAGCGTTCACTAAGTACGACAGTGGAAAACTAACCTTTGCCGGATAAGAATTGTGAAACTTATCATTGTCAGATGTCGGAAGATTCCTCATCGCATCTAAAAAGCGAAAAGGGATTATGACATATACCTTGAGTAAAAGAAAAAAAACATACTATGCATCTCTTGATCCAATTGTTCATCCAACATCATTCCAGCGTTATAGGTGCTAGCATACCGCGCTCCTTCATCAACTTCATAGCGTCCATTGCCTCTCAGCACAATTGATGCTGAGACGGGAACGGGGATTGGAGAGGCTCGAGTAGAACGATCTCCAGCCATAGACAACCCTTGGATGTGTACAGCAAGGTCTTCATCATGACTGCTAGCAGAGGTGCGCCTACTAGCTGGCATGCTTTTAGCACCTGCGGGCCGAGCAAAGCTATGTCCATTGGTGGCGGGCGGAGTTGTCAAATCTGGAGATAAATTAACCGATGGGGCATAAGTAACAGACTTTCGTTTATCTGCCGCAGTTCCAACGGCTTTTGATAGGGAATCTGCATCGACTTGTTGATACCGTATGGGACGAACACTGTTAACATAATTTTCAGGAAGTGGTGCATTGATACGTGGGGGAGTTGTTGGAGCCGAAACTGCCAAATGTTGGACACCGGCATTGCCGTTGGGCTCATACGGAATGCTGAGAAGCTCTTGCGCTTGCTTTTGTTCGAGAGCTCGCATTTGGTCTTCAAACAGCTTGCGCTGAATGAGACGTTGCCGCTCATGCTCAAGACGTTTGAGTTCGACACGCTTTGGAAATTTTTAGACGTAAGCGGAAGAACGACCCAATGAGGGAGAATCAAACTCACTGCAGACATGTCAGGCATATTACTCCCCAACCTCGCTGCCTAGAGCCGTCTATATGAGCTGGCGAAAACATGACAAACATAGAAAAATAAGTTACCGAATCTGCAAGGTCCAAGAAAGCAGGTGGACTTTGTTTTCTTTCCTCGGTAGAGGGATGATTATCGGTAGAAGAAACAGTATTTTCCATAATGTTCATTTTGGCAATCGAGGTGCTTGCAAATTTTTGTAAATGACAGAAAAAACGAGAGGTATAGCTGGACGAAAAAGCAGTTGCACGAATGGACTCCTAAATGTGGGGTGTCAATAGGATGAGGTGAGCCACAACAAATGTTCTGACCTGTGTAGTGAGTCTGATGGTACAATGTAAGCTGTGAAATGTATTCGACGATGGGGAGAAATGACAAAGAATTTGAGAACGCAACCGGAGGAAGGAAGTGGTTTGTTATATAAAGTCGAATACCCCTTCTTACTACCTGTTGGTCCCTGAATTGAAAACCATCGGCAATTTCCTCAAATTTTACAACTCCGGTCCCGCACAATTTATTTTTCAAAAACTTCCATTCCCACAATAATGTAAAATAAAATCTATTAGCACCATATAACTTATATTAACAGTTTATCTGCAACTTATAAGTATGGGTATACTACTCCAGCTCAGCAAAATTTGAAAAACATCTACTAGCTTCATATGATCCCCCGCCGATCAGAGTTCCTATCGTCCCTGTAACCAAGAAGACGCCGCATAAAATAAGGCTGACAATATACTTTGTAATGCTGTCATAATAGATCAACAAATCAACGACTCTTTGGCTCCTTCCTCGATTTCTGCAGAAACACCATGTATTGTCTTCCTATCTTCTTCGTCAACTTCTTGGTCGACATCCTCATCTCTCAGCCCTGAGTTGGTTTTGTCAAGCGAAGCCGGACTGGAAGAAGGATACCGGCCTCTAAGAAACTCGGCAAAAGGAACATTAACAAGGCCAAGGAAGGGCTTAGCCTTTCTTGACTCGTCCGTCGATGCAGTAGCCGTAGGCGTAGTTGAACCACTCGCGATCGGGGTCGTACCATGATCAGGACCGCGAGGACGCCCATTATGAGAAACTTTAGGCGTCTGTATCTCTGTCTCTATGGTTGAGAACTCTCGTGGTGGAGTCTCTAGGCCTGCAGTGGAACTAGAAGAGACTGGAGAATCTAAATGTGGTGCTTGACTTCAGTTTGATGACTATCGTCAGTATTCAGTGACAGTGAGAACAGACCACACTCACTTGGTCTCGACAGAGTTGTCATGGCTGAGCGTAAGGAGAAGATTTTTCAGATTGGGTAGTGTATGCCGCATATCGAGCGCTCGTAAATCACGCTCTGCCATTAACTAATAAAAGGAAAACAATCAACGATAAGCGCTTCAAAGAAAAAGTAGACATACAAATTCAATGTCTTTGTTTAGTAGAAATACACCGTATTCAAATCGGTATGTGTCTACGCCTTTCGAAAACAACGGAAACCTAACAATTATTAATATCATTAAATAAGGAACATGATTGTCGTATAGGAAAACTCACATTCGTGGTCCAACCATAGAGGATATTCCATCTCGAATAAGACTTCGACTGCCTATGCATGTCACTGGGTACACCAAGAGTTTTCCAAGATATGCGGCCAGTATTTGCAAAACTTGCGCCGTGTGTCCCAGCGCAGTTGCTACAGCTTCTTCTGTCACTTCTTTATGATTCGATAACGTCCATGGTGGCGCAGGATCATTTGGGGTCAACGGAATGGGTAATGGAACACCTAAGATGGTGAAAAGTAGGTCAGGCGGAGAGTATAGCTCAATGGGAAAGATCGTTGAGAGCGTTGAAAGGAGGGAAGTCCTCGATACATGCATTCTTTCTCGCAACACAGGCAACCAGGTGCTATGTCATTGATATCAGAAAATGACCAATTCACAGAGAGACCAACAGACTTTTCTAAATTGTCATCTGTTTCAGCGTCAAATGCAACTGCATTTCTCGCGCATGAAAGAGACTCCGCCCTCTGACGTAATCGTTGCGCACGATCCGTAAGTTCAAGCTGCTCTAAACAAAGCAAAGTGAGTTATAACACATCGGCGAGAGGCAGATACCATACTTTGAGCGGATTGCTCAAGGACGATGTTATAATTCGCCCTCAGTCCCCTCATCCGAGCTTCACTTTCCGATATTTTACGCCTCTGCAGCAAAAAGCTAAGTCATAAGAAAGACAGTTTCAAGGTAGAATGCGTCAACATACCAAGATAAATGTCTCGTCGCTTTCGAGAAGGCCATCAATTTTTCGAACTACCTCATTTAACGAAGACTCGTTGTCCAATATGCAAGACTGAAGAGTAACCAGCCTGGAATGTTTTTGAATAAAATAAAAAACTTGAATGACGAAGATAAACGTGTTACAAACTTGAAAAGTTCTTGATATCCCGCCGTCTTTGTCGTGTCTCTAGATTTTGATACGCTGTCAATACGTTTTTGACGCCGTCTCCTGGAGAGCGAGACTATATCAACCGAAGGCGCAGTGCCGTCAGCAAACGTAGACTGTTCGCTGACTTGTTTGGCTTTCCGTATCTCGGATTCAGGATCAGACGCATATCCTACAGAAGGAGAAGAGGAACGAGACTGATGTTTCGCTGCAGAAGGCAGATAAAATGCTTGGCCCGAGGGTGACAATTTGATAATGAGCGTATTCGACGGAAGTTGAGAAGGGTTGGCATCTAACTGAAGGACCTCACCAATCAGTAAATAACTGTGAGGAAAAAATGGTCCGTACATCACTTGGTAGACGAGTCAATCGATCCAGGTTGACGTCCCATTCGTCCAACAACTTCCAGTTGAAGCCTCGATCTTCAGGCAATCGTTCGACTTCATCAAGTCGCGTCGGATCTTCTACTCGGATGGGCATTCTCCCCCAAACCTCAACTTTGAAAATTTGGCCACTAGTATCCGGCCAATGGGCCTGATTTGAGCGGGTATCGATGGAAAACAATGGATTTGTAGAGGGACGATGTATTGGAGAAAAATAAACAGGAGGGGACGGCCTGCTCTCTGGGTACACCTCAGATTCCAGAGCCATATTCACCACCGACTTTCCCTTCCTGGAGGATGAAGGAGACTGGCGTATTCCGTTTGACTGGGGCATCCCAGATGTTTTGTTGCGGGAGTCTTGCTTCATGGGAGCTGCAGGCTTCAAGGCGGAAAATTTCGCTGATGTATCCGCAGGAAGAAGTCGTCTCTTATTGGGGGGTGTGACAGTAGAAATCCTTTTTAGCGGTCCATTAGGTTTAGAAGTGGTTTTCTGGGACGAAGAGTTGGGTAAAGTCTGAATTGTAGGGGAGCGCGGGTTTGTAGGGGAGCGAACGGGTGCAGACATAGGAGTTGGCCCAGACGTGTCTTCCGACGGGGACTCAGGGAGAAAAACAGCTACAGTGATGAATGTTTCCACCAACCGGGAATTTATGATTCCTTCCAAAGCTGCCTGAGAGTTATCTGGGAGCAGAGAGGGAATAGGTGGGGCAGGCAGAATGCCTGCAAGCTGCAAGGAGGATGCAGAGCGATGGTGACCACTGCTTAACGAGGTTATAGAGCTAGTTCGAGCTCGATGAGACCGTAATGAATGGGTAGACCTAATCGAGCCCAAATGATTGGCATGGTTGGGACTGGTGGAGGCATTACCTGTGCTTGATTGTGTAATCCGTGAGGCAGATGACGCCCTCACCCGTCCTTCATTTGTATCGGCGTCGAGAATGCCATCCTCCCATTTCAGACTACGGCGTGAATTCGTGGAGATTTTTCGTGAACGCTTCCTCAATAGTATGGCAGAAAGATCGTCAGCGACACCATTCGCACTGAAATGAGATTGCTCGGCCGGTTGGGATAAAGCCGAGGTGAAAGCATCTCGAACTGGGAAGGGTGTTAGGTTACGGATTTGGATAGCAGTGATATGTCTTATGCGTCTCTATTGAGCATGAATGACTTAGTTGTGGGCCATTCGAATATGACCAACTCACAGGCATTAGTTGTTCAGCTAACAACCCGGGTTCAACAACGGATGTCGCTGCACTTTGACTGAGCATCGAGAGTGGAAAAGTCTTGCATATGGATTAGATTCAATATGCCACCGTCATAAATGGTTGATGGTATGTACCACAACCGTTTAACGCGCCTCTGAAGGAAGAAGTAAAGAATGAGAGCTTGGAAGCTGGGTATGTAAGATGAACGTTAGCCGAGGGAGTGTAACGGACCGTTTTGGCAATCGTTTTGATCCTAACGTGAACATGGACGACAATGCGAAAGCCGTACTTCCTCCTCCTAACCCAACGGCTACAAAACAAATGAAGATTTTGGAGCCGGAAATGATTGCCCTGCAGCGGTGTCTCAAGGCATGTTACATAAAAAAAAAGTCTTCGTACCTCTTTAACTCTGTGCTTATTTAAATGTATTTCAGGATACTATCATTAAAACAGGACAGATGTACAGCTTCTATGCCGACACCCGTAGATTGTATGTTGACCTATGCACCTCGCACTTCGTGGCAATCCTTTTTGACTTGGGAATTCTTAGAGGAATAGAGAAACATGCTCCGAAACCCCCTCAGTCGCTCACAACTGCGTTGGGGCGCGATATCGAGAGGTATGACCAACTATGCGACTCCATTGAAGCCCACCTTGCAAGCCCATCTCTTCACAAATATCTTAACAGCTGCTCATAAATCCCCCTGCTTAGCTTAGGGCCATAAATGTTTTGAAACGCGACCTTTTGCGGGAAGAAAAACGCATCATAAAGATTGAGGAATGTCGAAAACGTTCCGATGCTTTGATGTTACCACCACCGTCTCTTCCATTGACATCTGAAGTCAGACCTGATGGCTCTACCATTCAACCTCCTACCGATGGCACATCGACATATCTGAAGGACTCTCCAATCCTAAATACGATACCAGGACGACGTGCGTCGGCTATCTCAATATCATCCCTTCATCGTCCCCAATTTCCTTTGAAACTTGATCTCTCTTCGACCTCTCTTCGCATAACAGAGGAAGAGGCTGCCATTTTCACGAAAGGTCTTGCATCCCCCGTGACTTTAGCGCCAAAATCTGCTCGACTTGGCCCCAATGAATTTCCTCCGGAATTCATGGCAGCATTTGCGAATTCTTCAGTACCATCTGATGCCCCACCTGAACCCTCGACCATTGACCTTACACCTCTCCAGGTATCTGAACAGGATGGCTCAGCCATGGATAATGGAATTGGTGACTCATCCGACAAACCCATCGAACTCGACCTTGACATTGAAATGGCCAATATGACTGACCTCTTCGGAGATCCAGATCCTGAGGATTCGAACATTAATGATGGCTTATTTTCACCAGTGCTGAATGAAGGCGAAAGTGAACAGCCACAGGCCGAAAATTTATATTTTGCTGGCAATCCTGACCTCGTATCCCAGTTAGCCGTTGCCGAACCGTCTATCTTGCAGTCAGACCCGACCTCAGTTCCGTCTCCAGGCAGTCTATTAGCACAGTTCTCATCCCCACGCATGATGGGCCATAAGCCGTCGCCCTCTGACAATGCTGCTATCCCTAGCATGACAGAAACTTTCGATATCAATGCCATTGATCTATCTAATCTACCGACTGGATTCTTCTCTAATACACAAGATTCTGGGGTGAGCTTTCCAATGGATATGGAGGCTTTCCTCACTTTGGGGACAGTGGGCGAGGAGAAAGGCGAAAGCGAAAACAATCAGAGTGCTACCTGATTGTCTTTCCAAATATTCGTCTAAGAAAGCTGTTCATTCTTTTGCATTCCATGTTGACTCTGGCGATCTCAATACATCTTTCAATGTCTGACAACAACGACTCTTCTGTCATTGGATATGGCGAGGTAAGCAGCGAGACCTATGCAATGAAGTTATGAAAGTTGGTTATATTTCGGGTCGTGCGGTCGAACCGAGTAATCGTTTTTCATAGCGATGATTACATCTTGCTCAAAGGCGACGAACGTTCCTGGGATTGGACATTGCACCCTTCTTTCCTAGTCTTCCGCAGCGGCGTATAGATCTACATAGACTCGTGACCGGTAAGTAAGGATGAGTTTTTTTTTGGATGATGTCCAGATCCTCCATATGTTGCCAAATGCTGAGCCATGCAAGGATCGGTCACTGTCCACATGCTTCGTCTCTATTGGATTCCCATCAGAAGGATGGAAAAGGAGCATTTTCGGACGAAGAGCCAATATGGTAACCTGTGAATATTATTCGATTCGGTGTCTTACGCGCGTTGTCCATGAGAAGTAGTAAAAAAAGCTGCACGCAACCCTGTGAAACTATAAAACCTGCTCCCATGCACTAAGCTGGCTTCTTGGAACTTCACCTGCCTTGAAATGAGATTTAGCTCCCTTGCCTTTGCTTTGTTTGCTTTTGTACGTTGCGTCTACGGTTGGGGGTTCGATGGACACGAAACTGTTGGGTATGACTTCACTTGCATTCCCAAATACTAAACAGCTCATTCAAGCTTTCCTTTAGATTTGTGGCAATGCAGGTTGAGTCTTCTAATCCATCAAGCTTGACTCGGTTACCAAAACTACGTGTAGTTCCTTGCTCCAAATGCCCTCTCCTTCGTGCAGACCTCCTTGGGGGCGATGTATAACCAGTCTCTAGGCCCTGCTGCTACTGTAAGCATATCATGCAATCGCCTTGATTAAAGCTAACGACGAGTCTTGAAGTGGGCGGACCAGGTCAAGTTTGAAGCCGCATTTAGCTGGTGTTTATCCTTATCATTTATTTGGGTTGGTCGTGTATTAACCACTGTTCGCCCAGGTCTTCCCCCTTCCATTTTGTCGATGCCCAAGGTTTGGGAAATTACTTTTAATTGGATTGCACTGATTGTCTGCTGTTCAAAGACGACCCGCCTACTTCCTGTTCCGTTTCTCAAAGCAGAGATTGTGGCACTGGCAAGTGCATTCGTATGTTTATTCTACTCGCGACTTTTCTCTTTCTTCTACATGTTTAGTATCTGCTATCACAAACTACACGACACGTGTTGTCGATACAACTCTGTCTGCCACCCAGCGTCAAGAGGCCCTTAAGTTTTTGGGTTTGTTAACCCATCCTGTCATTCGATTTGTTGTTTTTAACAATTTCTCGGTCTGTAATGGTAGATCATGTCAGTCTTCTCCGCACTTTCAAATTTCGGCACATTTGACTCTTGAACTAGTTCATTGGTGACATCGGACAACCTCTTCACGTTGAGGCCCTTAAAGTTGGTGGCAACAGTATCAGTGCGATATGTAGTGGGTCCAGTACCAATTTACATGCTGTGGGTCTCAAGTCATCCAATTCATTTGTCAAAATTTGACAACATTTCTAGACTTGGGGTAATTGGTCAAGTTGCCTCAGCCATGGGTTCTTGATGTTAAAGGATTCGCCCCTTTCTCAGATACTGGCATGATTACCAAACTTTTGGCAACTCAGTACAGCAATTCCGTTACAACTTGGGCCGATACACTGGCTGCGCGAATCAAAGTAGGCTTTTTTTTGTGAAAATTTGACCTGGCACTGCATCCTAAATGGTACTGGAAATAGACCGGTGAATACAAGTCTTTAGCTGCATCTTGGATTACATGCTCTTCAACCGCTGCCTCGGCTGCATGTCCCTTAGTTTGGGCCCGAGATGCCAACTCTTTTGACTGTGTGCGTCTCCTTTTCACCAAAAGAAATGCCTTATTGAATGAGATACTACTCGCTAGTCTGTTGTATTTGACTTCACTGCAGGTCAAGACTTGTGCACTTCAAGCTACTACACTCAAGCAGTTCCCGTCGTGAGTGAACTTTCTTTCCCGAAGTCCAGGATCCGTCTTACGATCATAAAAATAGATTGAGTCGCAAATTGCGAAGCAAGGATTCCGTCTGGCCGCGTGGTTAAACGTATTGTTCGACGGAGCGACTCACTTACCTTGACACGCACGTTCTCTCTGATTACAGTGATTGTACATGTGATCTTTTTTTAGCTTCTTTATTGTATATTTGTATGTGACATGCACACACCGATGTCAAGCTGAGAGAATCTCTTGTCATGAGACTTGATGCGACGATCTTGCTTGTTTATTGATGCCTTCTTTTGGGTTACTCGTGGCCAAGCAAAATAGTTAGTGGGAATTAAGAGCTTGATGCTTGAATGTGGTTTGTAGACTGAGATGTAAACAAATATGTTTACGAATGAAGACGGTCATTTCCTCATGCTGGGGGTGTGAAAAGTAGTCGTAGCGACAGACGTCAGGTATTTATCCAGCCTTTTCCGTAATAGATGGTCGTGCCGTACGCCGACGGCCAGCAAAACTTTGGCTAGCCCAGAAGCTAGCCGTAGTCTCTCTTCCTGCTCAATACAATCTGATTCGAGTAACTCCTTGACAGCCCGTGCGAGACGTCCTTTGGGTCGACTTCCAAAATTAGGAATAACCGACTTTGGAACTTTATTTTTGGCTTTTGAATTTCCCTTGATTTTGGGTGTTGCAAGAAGAGGATCTATAAATTCTGTTCTGAAGCGGCGGAGGGCCAGTGAAGAGATGGGAACGACACGGTCAAGAGAGCTGGCGGCCTCAGCACATGATTCAGCAAAAGCGACTTGATCACCTGAGTCGCTGTCTGAATACCCCCACTTCTTGAGCTCCTCCAGTCTTTTATCCTTGAATCGTTGAGATATCATCTCTCTCGAGTCATCCATTGAGATTTTCTTAGCTACAGCCTCTATGATGTCTGTGAGACGAAGCCAACCTCTGTCTTCATCAACAGCACGTTTGACGTAATGACGGTTAACATAGTTAAGAAGGCGATTAGCGGACTGTGCCCCAGCATTGTATCGGCCGAAGGAGGGGACAATGTATTGAATGAGTGTGATATCGTCTTGGGGTGCGGCAAGAGCAATTTCTCTTGAAGCCTCAGCAAAGTATTTGTCAAGCTGAGTATATATATCTGTGCCACTAGGGGTATTCTTGGCGTCATTTGACGCGAGGCTGACTGTATTAACTTCGCTCTGTGTTGTGAAGCTATAGTAGAGCGGTAAGACGGTTGAAAAGGGTGGAAAAGGGTGAAATAAAATATTACTAGTTGTAGCAAGCTGAATGAATGCCAGCGTAAAGACCAAAGTCTACTGCGGGTGCTTTCCCATCTGGGTCATTTGATGCTGATTTTACAATGTGATCTAGGGCAGGTTGAAGATATGCCCAGAGAGCTGAAGGGGATGTGGCAGGATTAGCACTTCCAGATGCGTGGTTGAGAAACATGTCACGATGTGATTTACAAAAGTGACCGGCTTAGCTGGGTGTGATTATAACGAGGGAGTTAATCGATCAAACTATTAGCACAAAGGACATACTTGCTGTTAAATACAACTACTTACTTACAGCCATGGATCCTCTTGACAATGTCTCCCAGTATGTCTCCTCCTTTATCGTCCCCTTTTTATAAGACATTTATTCTCTTTTTTAATAGGCGAGCGCATTCCCCGTCCCCGCAATGCTTTCATGATCTTTCGTTCAGAATTCTGGGCAGCAGAAAAGATAAACCCCACCGTAGAGCATGACCATCGTCATATAAGCAGGATAATTGGTCATTGTTGGAACCAAATGCCGCAAGATGAAAAGCTCGTCTGGTTCCTTAAAGCTGAAGAGGAGAAGGTCGCTCACTTGCGAAAACATCCTGACTATCGTTTCACTCCTTTGTCCCGCGTCAAGAAATCGGTCAAACGAAATGTCAAAAGGAATGGCGAGAGTGAAATGCGCCGTTGTCGCTTCGTAGCAGATTTACTCCTTGCTGGGAAGGAAGGCGATGAGCTTACTACTGCCGTCAATGAGACCGAACCCAAAGGCGAACCTCAATTTCGCTTCGACTCCCGTCTGGAAACCAACCAAGTGGCGCCGACTACCTGTATAACGAAGACACCGAATCCCCCACCTTTCCGTAGTCCTCTCCTCCCACCTTCATCTCTACCAGAGAGTACAATGTCAAAAGTTGCCTTTTGTCCCGTACACCGTAAGTTCTATCTTTTTAGTGGAAGAATTTCAGCTGGTTGACAAGCTTGAAAGGAATACTACCCGTTTTCACGAAACGGGGATATAAACTCCGGCGCAACTCAGCCAGCTGTCGAGGGGAACATGCAAACCAGCATTCCTTCATCTTACTTGCAATACTCGCATGAACCGACTTATGATCCTGCTCCCCCTAAAACTTATACTTCAACCTATGCATATTCTTCAACCTCTTCGACCTACACCCACCACTATGATAACACATCACATTCTTATTCCTCGGCATGTGCTCAATCTCCGTATCCTCGCCATTTGATTAGCCCCGAAGCAGAAAGTAGCGCACAAGTTTTCCAGAGGGATACATCAGATACCTCTATCGGGCGTTTTCAGTCCACTCCAGTCTACTCAGAATCGACGATGCATGCTGGGTCTTCTCGTATCAGGTTTAACAACCCTTTCGATCCTCACACCCCCCTTTCGCAATTTAACCCCCCTCCCAGCCCTGTAGACCCCTTGCAGCCGGATATCCCTGTAGGTTATCGACGACGTTACTAAGCCTCTCACACCCGGACACTCCCTGTCTCATTCATTTTGATATGATTTCTTCCTTTTGTAGACACAGGGTGTAGTTCAAATTGTACATATGATGAACCATTTTCGTTCAAGTCTTACTCAGTATCTCAAATGCCCGAACACCTTCCTTTCCAAAGAGTGTGGCGCACCCAACTACGTCTGCTCCAGCTCGTCTCATTCGTGCAGCAGCCTCCTTCGAAGTAACCCCTCCTACAGCGATGATCCTGACATCACCCAGACCTGCGGTAATAGCTTCCTTGGAAGTAAGAAGTTGTTTGAATGTAAAAACGTTTCCTAATGCCAATGGGTGCAGAGTTTCACCAGCAACGCCGCCCAACCCAGATGGAACTGCGAAGGTAAGGGCTGAATCGGTGGTGGTCTGATTTGAGAACAGAAGGGAATTGCCGAGTGTATTCGTGCAAGTAAGAAAAGCGAATGCGCTTTTGGGCGTCCCGTGTACATTAAATATGACTAAAGACTGAAGAGTGGTAATGACTTCTGTGAATTGATCTCTGGAGACGTATGGGGGTAGCTTCAGCCCAATTGTCAGAGTCATGTCTTGAGCGAACGCATCTCTCAGGACCCGAAGTAAAGGTAGCAGAGATTTGAAAGAGTATCCAGATGGAGGTGAATTTGGAATATTAGGACATGAAGTGTTCAGCTCGATAGCGATCTTCGACGCTCCGGGTTTACCAGGGTTGGTGTCGTGAAGCTTGAACCGCAATTCTTGGATGGATCGAATCATAGACTGCAGTACGACAGGATCCGAATCGGTTATGCTAATGATGACAGGTTTTGTGGAAGACGGGTGGGATGTGAGAATAGTCTCAACCCAAGCAAGATAATCGACGAGGGGATGTGGAGAATACCCATAGGAGTTGATGGTTGTTATCGATTCATTAGAAAAGGCGACCTAGTATATGCAGGTAAATGAGTCATTAGACAATGGCCGGGTGAGATGATCGCACCGTATGATTAGAATCTTCTGGAAACCCATCTATGGTTGCAGTACGAGTAGTAATTGCGCCTGTATAGATCGAACTATAAAGCTCTCTCAACTGACAAAGATCTGACGACCAAGCACAGGAAGAATTAAGAAGTGGAGGAGTTATGTCAATACTGTTTAACGCAACCATAATAAGACAAACAGGCCAACGTAAGAATTCAGAGATAAGAATCCATTCAAATATTCACAACTCTCATCAAGGATCCTCAGACAACATACAGAAACCGTTATTGCTTCAATAACTCTTCACGATCCAATACAGATTTTTCAAGTTTGATCAATATAGTTGTCCGATTGGGAAATTGTGAAGTTGGGGTGTTGTGTGCAGTTACTCGGGCGGGCTGCACGAAAAAAATAATTGCTTTAGGAAAGGAAGGAAAGGTGGGAATTACGTACGAATGAAAGGCCGTCAAGGACAGCTTCGACGATACCAGCAGTGAAAGATGAACAACTCAGTTGACTCATGTCTCGGGGAACAGATATGTGACGTTCAATGGGAGGATCGTTGTCGATGATCATGTCTGCACATTCAAGTAATTTTTCACGTTGCCACCTAGTTGATTAAATATTCTTACATTCGTCGGGGTTTTCCACACTCCTTTCGATTGCATCAGCTGGTTTTCCGAATGTCGCCTTCCATACTTGCGTATGAATCAACATCAGGACGGACAAGAGTTTGATTTCGCGTTTTGGGGCTTTAGAGGAACCTTCCACCCTCCAAAGCATGAGTTCAAGCACTCGCGTTCCAATGCGATATCCAAGGGTATTCAATCTAAAGGAAGAGATTCAGATGAAGTAAGTTCGAGATTGAATACGACTTACTGACGTTCCAGATCGTTTATCCCGCTTACTCTTTTCTGGGTATATTGGACAATCTCTGAGAAAAGGAAGGCAAAGGCTGAGCCAGAGACTTCTGTACCACGGCTTTTGTTGAGATTTCGATCATAGATATTTGGACGGTTTAGGCTAGATTTTGTTGAAGCAACTGTTGCGTGTACAGAAGGAAGAGAAAAGCGAGTCGAGGTGTTCGTTGGCGAAAGGTGATCTACAGAGGACTGGGATGAGTTTGATACAACAGAAAGACGAGGATGTGGTTGAGTGTACGCCATATTCAAGTTGGTATTTCTTCACTAATTAGTATTGTTTATTTAATTTGTACATGCTCTCACCTGGACCATCAGCCGTCGAAATTCAGTCCCATCTTTACACCTCTCTTCTACAAGCAAATGCCTACGATGTTGCCATACGTGTAACAGGCACTTGGAAGGCTGTCTACAAACTACATCGAGTCGTTCTCATTCAATCTGTAAATTCAAAAATCCAAATCTTCTTCGAATCTGACTGAAGTACATCGTACAGGGTTTCTTTCGATCCTTATTCACCGGCGGCTTCTCCGAGTCATCTCTCAGACACGGAGACCCAAAAGACGAGATTGCCATCGTCTTTGACGACTACAATATCACTCGACCAGGTTAGATCTACTGGCCCAAAGCTCACTATCAAGTTTTGTTGATATTCCTTTATAGCATTTGAGTGAGCAATCTGTCCCAATCTCACTACATAATTCCCAACCTGTATCGTTAGGTTGTGTATCTCCCGATTATACGGCGGAGGGCCTCAGTTGCATGTTTCCCCATCCTTGATTCCCACTACAGCCTACCCATTGACCCCTCTATATTCCGGAGTGACTGAAGTGGACAAGGTACCAGCAGGGCACCACCCCGCAACTCCTATTTTTCTCCTGTCTTTGCTTGCTACGGCCATTTATCTTTCAATACCTGCTATTGCCTCGCAGGCGTTATCCCTCATTCTCAAGACAATTGGACCCTCCACTGTGTTGCAATATTTAAATTTTGCTTGCGGAAAGCCCATACTTCGTACTTACCCCGTAGATGATCAGGCTGCTGTTGGATTGGAACACCTTGCACAAATGCTTGATGTGCATATATCCACCACCCACCAAACACTCAGTTCAACTGCAAGCTTGATACCTAAGAATAATGAATCGGTTATATCGCTGTCTACTCTGAATACCTCTCGTTCAGTCGAGTTGTCGGATGGCGGAGCTGGCGACCTTGGAGGGGACGGTCCATCTTATTGTTATGGGGCCATCTCTAATAAGATCGGAGAGGCTTGCAGCTGTTGGCTGGCTCGTTGGGCCACTGACATCCTTCAGTATGAGGAAGCTAACGACAATACGCAAGATTTTGAACACATTACTTCAAGGTCGCGTTCGGATAGTCTCCTCTCTATGGTAGAGACTCGAAGTTCTGCTTCTGCTATCCTCCGCCCAGTTATTTGGGGTCGTGATGGATTGGATGCGAAGTGGATTGCTGCTCTCGTATCTGCAGACACCTTGTTTGTGAGGAACGAACTTGGTCGCTACAACCTCGCACGGACAATAGTCGAACGGCGGAGAAGGACTGGTATTCATGATGACGAAGAGAATATTTGGACAGAGATGTTTGAACGTGACATCTATTACTCTAACATGGTTTGTCTCGTTATGACATCCCAACAAATATCCTATTGATCAATAGATTTCCATTCCAGACTTTCGAAGACATATTCTTCATTTCCCAAGATGTATCGCCGACCACCAAACGACCATACGTTCCTCTGTCTGTACTACAGGCATCACATTGGATGCACTCAGTTTTCCGTCACCAGGTGACGTATCGACCGAATGGTGGTTCTGGGACCTCGTCTCCTCCTGCTCGAGACAAGGAACTTTCAATTACCTTTACAACAGCTGAAATTTTTGCCAAGTTTTCAGAAGACGGAGATGATGACCATAGATCAAAGCCATATTTCCCAGTTCTTGGCGATTCGTCCTTGAGGATAGGAGACAATGGAATAAACTGTCCTGCCGTGGCCGGGACTCAATTGTCTATGGAGGAGTTGTTCACTAGTTGTCATTCGCCTTATGCGGGCCCACCTTTGCCGTCAGGAAAAGAGAAGGCCAAATCTGAGGCAGACGCTGCGATCACAAATAAGTTTCACACTTCCGAGGCTAATTTCTTTGGTCTTTCTACCCCAAGATATGTGGGAGCATCTTGCGTAGAATCGGACTCAGCCGGTAAAAGTCGCTGGTCGTCGTATCCTCCTTACAGATTTTCAGTAGAGTTTTGGGACGTCGACTTGCTCAAGGAGAAATCGCGATTACATTCTCACACAATTTGGTATGCGGGTAACCTCTTCAATGTCTACGTTCAAATTGTGCGCAAAAAGGGTCAACCGCAGCTCGGCATATATCTTCAACGCCAGTCAAATGTGGATCCCATCCCTGCTGCAAGCATACCTCCCCAGCTTTCACCAACGCAAAGTACCAAGGATACAGTCCTGAATTCGTCTCATGAGCGTTCATTGCACATCCGCCAAACCTCTCTCCCCTCTCTTTTGCAGCAACCCACTTCTGCTACTCAAAGCACGATTCACTTTTCACCTTCGATTCATCCATATTCTCGAAGCTCGACTCCTTTCACAACTACTCGCCCTGACTCTCCGCCATCACCATCATCTACTTCTGCTTTCAATTCCAACCCTATCCCATCTACGCTAACGCCGCCTGCGCCACCACAGCCATATCGTGATCCCAGGTCGTCGATATCAGCATATTTTGCCGTTAATTGTGCAAGTGCAACGGGCTCCTCTCAGACACGCTTCAGCAGCTCACCTGATGTCTTTCCCGTAAGCCAAAGCTGGGGCTGGAAGTCCAGCACACTTCAAACCGAAGAATTTGTAGAAATCGGTACCCAATTTCTCCCGGCGCCCAATATAATTCGAAACAAGGAAGTCAGCCTACGCGCTACAGTTATAGTGGGACTTATTTAGTACATGTCGCATTTACAAATCTATATGCCTTCAATCATATCTGAACAGACTGAACTGCTCGCTTTGAACTAGTTTGTGAGTAGCTTCTTTTTGTACATCGCCCATTCCTTTCAATGAGGTAGGGTTAAAAAATTACATTGTTATATTGCTTCGAGGACCCTCGGTCCAGCTCAGTCCGTCGTCATACAACCTCACTATTAAACTACCCCGTCGCTTCTAATGGCGCATTGACCAAAATCTCTCTTTACGAATCCATCCGGGTTAGGGAGAATGTCCTGGAACCAACATTTTTTACTCTCTGCCCATAGACTAAGCGATCGAGTGATTTGAAAGGACTCACATGTTCGAAGATGCCAGTAGGAATGGCCAAAGTCACACAGGCATTTGGAGAGTCCTACAGCAATAAAACACAATTGTGAGGGACATTTATCCTTTCAAGGGAACTTGATGACTCACAACAAGTGCACCGACATGACTTTCGATGGGCGCTGCTGAGAGGAGAAGATCTAGATCAATCTTAATATTAGTTTGACATTGCTTAGATATTGATATCTATGCATACACGCTTGTTCGCGGGCTATATTCCATATGTATGTCAGCTAGAACAAAAATTTCGTACCAGGAACTCACTATAGCCAATCTTGAAATGGCATGGTCACCCTATTAGAGCCTTCCATGTGTAAAGCTGGTTTAAACTGACCTTCTGGAGGTAGGCTATAGCATTTAAAGCTGCCTGCTTATAGGCGACAGATCTGAGTTCAGAGTTAATCTGCATTATACATTACAGGAGATAGATCAGGCATACGCGTCCATGTTATATTGCTTGCCATCACCGTCTGAAAGATGTTGACTAAAAAGCTTTGGTACATATTTGAGAAGAATTCACTTACGGATATCGACGCTCAAGCCTTCGAATACGATCTAGATGGAGTAAGATCTGCAAAAAGAATAGAAGCAGTGTTCAAGCCTGGAACTTACCTTGGAGGAATACATTGGATCGATCGGAGAGGGCTCAAAGGTTTTGGAATTCAGCAATTACGGTAACGAAACAGAGTCGTACTACGCACCAAAAATATCGGCTGTTTCAAAGCAAACTTCTCAACGCCTCCTTTGATAATACTTGTGCTGAATGTGATGATACCAGCCTGCAAAAAAAAAAGTTCCAAAGAGGAAGTATGAGAATATTGCCATTGCTTACCATTTCAATGGCTCCGCAGAAGGACATCTAAAGGAAATTAATTGGTGTCAGGAGAATGATACGTTTGTAAGTCACCTCGCCCTACAGAAAAACAGTGTTTCAGATTGTACCGAGGTCAGGATCGATGTAAATGAGCATACATCGCCCTGGGAGAAATGTAGATCTCCAACCGAAAGGTTTGCTCCTTTAACAAACACTGGGAAATAGCATTTTGATCCTCTATGACATATATTAGTGCGTGAGACAGAACAAACAAAGATGCAGTTGAGAGGCACCTGGAGAGATTCTTGATCTGCAGAGGCATGCCAATGAGAAACTGTTAGCTTCGGCTTATAAACCAAAGGATGTGACGGACATCGCAATTCCCTCCATGTTCTCTTCCGGGAATAGTCCTAGCGCCCTCATTTGCAATTTTCTTCATGACTTCAAGATCGAGAGATTGTCCAACATATGCTCCGATGGGCTCGGGAGGGAATGCCACGGGAGGGACAGCGTTGGCATGGGCTGCAATCAGTTCGCCTTCGCGTTTGTTCCATGTGGCTAGTAATTCAGTGGAAGGGGCAGTCCCGATGAGTCCTGGATGAGTAACACCTGCAAAACGGACACCAGGTATGTGTCGAGAGGTAGCATAGATGCCTAAGTAAAAGTTGAGCTTTGAGTGCACTGTGAGCGGGGAATTGAAACGATACCGTGGAGGTCCCAAATGGCCTTTGCAGCTTTGCTGTTGAATTCACGAGCTGCGGAATGAAACCCATGGGCATCCGAAAGCTGCATTCGAAAAAGGCAATTGCTCACCAAAAAGACCTCCTCCATTCTCAAGCTCAAATATGCCCTATATTTTAAAGGATTAGAGCGACATGACAGATAAAATACTTGTACTTTTACAGTGTATCCCCAAGGCATCTTCTCAAAAGGCGCAACTATGTAGTAACATCAAGGATAGGATTTTTATTAAGGATATTGAGATAAATAGACTGGCAAGCTCACTGTCTAAGATGTCAACGACAAGACAATCACCAGGCTCTGCGCCTTCAACGGCGATCGGTCCAGAGAGGTTGTGAACTTTAGTTAAATCGATATTCTTGACATCGTCACTGGCTGAATCACGTTCTTTCATCGATACAGTTCAAAAAACCAAAGAGAAACCGTATGATCACCGTCATTATTGCCGATCTGAGCTCCCGTCCAATCTAGAAAATGTCGCCTGGTCAGCTACCCCTCTTATCATGGAGGCTTTGGCCGTGACTCGCCAACACATTCAATCTTAAACGTCTACAAGAAATTTGAAAACTGTCGTTCAAGTTGGTCTTTCAGGCCAAGCTAGAAACCTACCTGTCCGGGTCTCACGGTTGCAATGGGAGGAATATCTGGGCTTAACGTTGATGTTGAAGCCAAATTTTAGTCTATTACCCCGGCATCTTAATTCAAGCGAAAAACTCTTACTGCCAACGGTTGTGTATGCCCTAAGTAACAATGAATCCACGTCGTTCGTAAGTTTATTGTAAACATAGAATCGATCTATTCGCACCTTCTGCTGGTCGGCGGGTCTTTGATGTATACGCAGAGGTATTCCATTCCTAAGTCACTTGCACAAAAGCCATTCATAAAGCTCACAAGAAAGGATCGACCTGCCACAAACGAGATAAGCTTCTTCACTTGAGAAGCACCAGAGCCAACTTGACTTACCGAAATCAGAGTGGGATATGGAACAGAATTTGCTCGAGTGGCCATCTAGTGATTGGTGAGAAGAATAGTGTCGCGAGAAGACAACGAGGGTTCACTCGTGCTGGTTATATAGATAAGGCATGATTAAGCAATACTATATTCTGGGACTGTAGAAACCGGGTCGTTTACCACGCGGGCCGGGTATGGTCATAAAGAGAAAAAGACGGACCGGCCCTCGCGCGTAACGCCTAATGCAGCCTCGAAAATGCTGCCAATGTGGGGGTAGGTAACGCATAATACAGGCACGCTTGCCATATATTCATTCATTTTTTCCGGCCAAATTTTGCATTTTCTTAATTTGTGGTTCTACCAAATGTGACTTATCTATATGTCTAGCTAGTGTATTCCCATCATCTCGGAAAGACCCGATCCAGGTACGGTTACAGATCCTGCCGATATACAAAATTTCAACTTGAACCGAGGTTCCCAATTCACTCAAAATAACAGCTTCCATGGGAATGTCAGTCATAAAATTCATCCTGTCGGGCTCAAGGGATTCACCCATTTCGCCCATTACAGCCTCTCCCATTCGGGTTTTGATCTCCTCGCCTCTCCTCGCACAAAACCTCGGCTTCGGTCTTGCTCGTGAGGCATTCCGCACTGAGATCCACATCGAAAACTGAGCATTTTTCCCGTGCCTGGATATATATTATTTATTGATCTGGAGAAATACCTTGCACACGATGTCGCGGCCATTAAAACTTGATAGAAAATTGTACAGGTCAAAAATGGGCCGGACTGATGCATCGCGAAGTGTTGGCAGAGAGGTTGTAAACTTCACTTTATCAGCCGTGAGCCCACTTTTATTTAGGCTGCGCCATGTGACTAGCCACAAGAAATTCAAGAATCCATTGCCGAATAAAGATAGGTGGTTGATTGATGTGTTAATCCCTGGGGTATATTCTTTGTCTTACTCGATGACATTAGGGATGGCTAACCACCTGCTCAGGACGAAGAGGGAGCCTTTGTAGCCGAAAAAACGGGAGTGCCCTGATGCCAGCGGCACCCCCTGAAATGGAATTGCGCGCAACGGCTAATAGACCAATGAAAGGAGGGAGACGAGAGAGACAGGGGTGTGAAGTATGATGGTAAGCGCAATGAGTCAATGAGAATATCGCAAGCTGGAGCCATACAGGATGGCAGCAAGGAGAATTGGGTGTCGACGAATGTAAATTTGGAAAGCTTCTGAAGACCAATGGTTGATTGCTTGAATCATTTGAGATGAAATCCCAGCTTCGGCAAGTGCAGTAGCTCCACCAGCGCGTAAGGACCAGTGTTGTGCGGTTAGTAACCAAAGTTCTCGGTTCTGGTTATGGTTATAGTTATGGTTCATAACAGTTCATAACAGTTATCCATCAATTAACTCACCCACGGCAACCAGTCAGGGTTATAACTGGGTTCTATCACGTGTTGTAACTACTTTCAGTGATGTCATATGGCTCACACGCTCTAATCAAATACGAGAACTTCGCAATCTATAAAGCGCGCATTGAGACAGTTAGCGCAATTTTTACTGAAATAGACTGGAGGTCACAAGCACAATGTTTTCTAGCTCTACATGTTCTGAATTATGATGTTATCCGGGCGCTGCTCTACTTCTTTACAGGTATTTTAGAAAATGGCCTTCCACTGTCACTTATGCTCAACACCTGAGAAAAGAATGGCAGTTGGCAGCAATTCTAAGTATACATCTGGGAAAATGTGGAGGAGCACCTCCCTTACCCCATAATTTACCATCAAGTGAAAATGAGTTTTTAATTTTCTTTGGGATATATAAAGGAGCTCAGAAGATGTGTCCTTGCTCAGGCTCTGTGCCATCTATCCAAGCTGCATCCCTCACACCCCGGCCGAAGGGGGAACCTCTTCTATGATCACCCCATGTGCACTGATGGATCCCACAACTATGGTGCAATATCTTCAGGAAAAACCAAAGTTTATTGTGGCCGATGCTTTGAATCCCATCTTATCTGTCTTCATGAGGTGGATGATGCTGCTATCGCTTCTGGATATTTGCTACAGAGGCGGAGCAATGATATGCTTCACAATGTTTGTAAGTACAATTTTATTAATGGTCTTCAGCTTTATATTTGATCTGCATACCAGTGTGGGCGTGACGCGTCTGATGCTCATGTTATGAGCTCACACACAAAGACAATGATTAACCACCTTATTTCTTGCCAATTACAACCAGAGGACGTTAGACAACAGGCCAAAGTGCAAAAAGCTAAGTACAGTGATAGCAGGAAGTCTCCAGTTCGCCAGCGTAATACGCATATCTCTCGGCAAAATGCTCCTGAACCACAGTTGCCATTTCCTGGTCCATCACTTCCTGGCCCATTATTTAGCTCTGGCAATACCAGTTACATCTCTCTTGATTTTCCAGAGCCAAATACCTCTGAAATGCCACCCATTGACCCCCAACTACGTAATCAACCATATCCCCTCCCAATATTTACATACTCCCACTCTGGAACATTGTCTGCTTCATCTAGTCTTGACAGCTTACATCCCTCTGAATTGGCATCTCAGATATCCCACCAACCTTCATATTCTTGGCCATCTTCTCGGCTCAGTGGTCGGTGACGCAACTCACACATTCAAGCTGATGTTCCTGGCAAATTGGTTGTACCAGTATGGTCTGCTGCACGTGTGAAGATGTACGAACAACGGATACTCCGCCTTACTGCCTCTGCTGGTTTTCCCCTTTCCTGGGTTGAGAATCCAGAATTCCAAGCTCTCCGAGAAGAATTTATGCCTGGGTCGCCTCACATTTCTCAGAAGGTCCTAATGAAAAGGATTCTTCCTAGTGTGGTGGCTGAGTTCCATGAGACAGTCAAATGGCGCACAACCAGAAAAGAAGCAACCATGCAAAGTGATGGCTGGACCGGAATAAACAACCACCACCTTGTTGCCTTTATGATAATGGTGGATAATAAGGTGAGAGTGTGGTGCATGCTGGAAATTTCCAATGGCCCTGATATTACCTCATTTGTAGGTCCATACTGTCGATGTTCATGACACTTCGTGAGATTGAAAGACTGCAGAAAACTATCTTGCTGAGATTGAACAAGTATATGGAAAACTTGACAAGGAATGGGGTGTGATTGTTGTTGGTTTGGTCACCGATGCATCAGGAGAATCTCGGAAGGCGCATCGGCTCTTCGCGAAGAAGTACCCATTTTTGATTGTATTGGATTGCTATTCCCACCAAGTAAGAGTTTTATCTCTAATGGTCCCAAAATAATCTTTCTCAATCTATTACTAGGTTAATCTAGTTGTTTGCGACTTTTTGTTACGATTTCATCTTTAACACGTACAATTTTATTTTTACTTTTCACAATCACTTCTTGAACAACATGCTACGAACGCATGTTCATTTATATTTACTTTCTTCCATGCATAACGCGCATGTTACATGCTAGTGACACATGTCTTTCATTCCTGATGCTGCGCATCATACTTTTACTTCTTTATCAAACACATGTAGTACATGCTTTGACCATGCTCTATATGCATGTTTTACTCTATATATACCATAGCTAGGTACTATGTAACCTTAGCTAGTCTTTGTTTGAATACAAAGACATTCTTGATATGCGAGAACATTGGCTCGACTTAAAGACAATACTTTGGTTATACCAAAGCATTCTTATAGTCTGATAAACAAACGAACTTGAAAACTAGCCTAACAACTGTTACTGATCAAGTCTGTAAAGACTGAATCGGTCAAAGTCGTAACAAAAGACTAGCTTATCAAACCTTTCACTTTTTTTCTATACAAGCAAAGAAACTTGAAACAACCGAACGAAACAAACGTCATTGGAAGGTCTCTGACCTAGGTGACACCCTCTTGAAAAGACAAAACGAATTCTGAACGAAATAGCCAAGCAAGTTCTGTTAGAACAAGCTCGCCTTCGATACAAGAACCAGAAGACTTAGCACGAAGCTCTATCTTCTCACCTGGATTTGGCCCGTTCAATAGCTTCTTTCCTCCACCACTAAATCTCGAAGCAATCATCCCATTTACTACTCCTATCCATTCCCCTCCCATCTCTCCCTTAAACATCGGAGAAAACCCGTTACCAGAACCAACACCTCCATCATCACCAGGATCACCAAACAACATGAATCTCGGAACGGAATCAAGTGAATCGTCTTCCGGAAAGAAGAAGATGAACATGCCCAAAGAGTTCTCTGGCAACCGAGATGATTTTAAACGATGGATGATGAGTTGTCAAATGTACATCGCAGGAAACCACAAAGTCTATCCAAATGATTTCGATAAAATCAACTTTGTCTTATCCTTCATGAATAGTGGAGAAGCAGCTGCTTGGAACGAGCAGTTTATTGAAGAACAACCGAAT
>Ga0193742_1000096_pt1 | contig 59592 bp, 109 predicted proteins | sample L2c1metaG_FD_165511 | JGI IMG/M metagenome (GOLD analysis project Ga0193742, IMG submission 165511) | Soil microbial communities from a riparian zone of the East river system, Colorado, United States - L2c1 | ecosystem: Environmental > Terrestrial > Soil > Riparian zone | place: USA: East... | reverse complement strand
AGACCGTGAGCCGGCCGCGAGCGGCGTTGGGTATCCCCCCTAGTGCATAAACATACATCACACTCGTGACTCACGGTGACGTCTGCGCTCTGGCCTATAGACCTTCATGGATGTTGTGATCTCTAACACTATGATGAATAAGTGCTTTGAGCTGCTTAAACGTGATGAGCCATGAAGACATCTATCAATGAGTACTGACTGACTACTGTGAGTACTCTCATGGTGTGTGCACACACAGTAGCCCTTGAGTGCATAGTAATACAAAGATGTATGTCTATCTAAACTGTCTACTGTGCACATATGGATAGGCATCTATGACTATATAGAGTGCCGTCTATGGGCAGTGTGCACATAGGACGGTAGCGTTGTGCACATAGGACGGACGAGCCCCATAGACGGGCGGTAACGGGTTGATAACGCCTGCCTGGCAGACTCCTATTCATTGGGGATATGGGAGCTGAGAGAGTACGATAGAGCTAGTCAACGGAAAGGGAAAGCGGAAAGGCCGGATGTCTCGCGCGTGTCGCGACGCGAATGGGCATTACTGGCGTTGTGTTATTGACATGGTTACTCATGCGGCGATGCCGCATGCCTATAGCTAGCTTGTTCGTGGCCCGGATGGGGATTCGCGTACGCCTATGTGCGGCGCGGCAAAGACACTGTCTCCCTGGATCGCCGCGCACTAGCTAGCGCTACACAAGCCCTACCTAGGGCTAGCCGAATAGGCTGTGTCGCTCGCGTAAGCCTCTCCCTATCAAGGGCAGCGAGCATGCCTCACAGCGGGCTAGGGGGGTGCGACTCTCCCATAGGGCACATGACAAACAGGATGGCAAGCGCAGTGCTGGCGCTCGCGCTGGCACTGCTGGCAGGGTGCAACGGCGTGAAGCAACAGGAAACGGCCTCACAGCCTGCTGTGAGGCCGGAAACGTGCCGTTGGTACGCCACTAAGGGCAGCGTCACTCAAGCGTTCTGCGACTCTCTCAGCTTGCGGGAAGATGCATACCTCCCGGAGTGTGGGGTGGAGGATGACATCGGCCCGTGTATCTGGCTTGCTGGCAAGCGCAGCGAGGGGAGAGGCAGAACTTACGTAACGATCGATGACACGCCTTATTACCTTTACTGAGAGGACTAAGCGAGTGCATCTCTACCCCGGGGGCGCCGAGCAGTATTTCTCGTATGTCAAAGAATGCAACGACCGGGAACGTCACGAACAGCAGGAACGGGAACGCGCGCTAACTGATCCCGCGTCGCAATGCTCGCACGGTGTGTCGCTCTTCAAGGGTTGCAACGCGTGTTGCGCGGAGTGGAAAACTGAGGACGGTCGACTGTGGCACGATGCCATGGGCGGCAAGGAGTGCGGCATGTGCGGGTTCCGCAAGTAGCCCGCCACCCAGTGGCGTAGGAGGCCAGAGAGGTGCACAAGACGAGAAATGTAAGGCGCAAACAATGGCGAAGGTATCGGCGCAACCTAACCGCGCTATCTCGCCATTGTGGTCACGTCGGCATGTGGAGTGCAGGGATCAAAGAGCCTAAGGGATTGCACGAAGAGGCTTGGCTTAGGCGAGGTATGAAGGTCCCTGCATGGTGGAAGATCTAGAGATAGAGAGGTAGGGGCATGGCAATGAAATCATTTACCGCGATGAGCAATGACGGTATCAAGGCAGTCATCAGTGCCAGCAGAGAGACCAACGACCCGTACGCAATGACACTGAATCACTCAGACCTAGAGAGTCTGTTGTGGGCACTACAGGCCGCGCACGACGCGCCCGACCTGGACGAAGAGACTGTGGCGTGGGCAGGCTCGTTCGCGGGCGGAATCGCTCAGACACTCGGCATTGAATTTATCTAGAGGCGTAGCGAGACCACGCGGTCTACGGGCCGCGTGGTCTCATACATCCCTAGCTGAGAGGCCACACAATGGAAATCACCCCGCGCGTTGTCTCAAAATACATTCATGAGCCTAGCCGGAAAGATACCGGCCATGGCACGTCGTATACCTACAGCCGGACAATCAACGGCACGCCGTATTCCTTCACGTTCGTACTGATGCCGGACGGCGAACGTCGACACTTCGTGCAGAAGTACAACGGCTATTGCGCGGAATTCGTTGCCAACGGAGATATGACGCTAGCAAGCATTCTGAGGTTTGGGTGCGCGTGGTCACCCGTTCACTCGATCATCGTGAAGCGACGGAAAAAACATAAGTGCGGGTGTGAACACACGGATCACTTTAACGACGAATTCGGCCCACAGACGAAACACGACTACCAGGCCGCGACTTCGGAAAGCAAGGCTCACCCGTGGGTAGGGCCAATCTGTAATGACTGCGCAGCGACGTGTCTGTCAGGTTACGAACTAATCGACGCCTAGACCACTATCGAGCGCTCACGCTGTGAGCGCTCGCTTAGTTGCCTAGGGAATCGGAAGGCGTGACATGTACCCGTTAAACGAGACACACAAGGCAGTGCTGGATGCTACCGGCGACGAAGTGAATGCAGGCGACCATCTACGCGACTTCAGAGGCGACCTATGGGAATTCCTTGGGATTACGAAGGCGTCGGGTGGAGCGAACGCGTCAACTGGTCGTATCCACGTACGCGACTGTAACGAGCCAACGTGGGATGAGACTTGCTACCCGAGTGTTTTCGATATCGTCATCGTTCCGCGCAAAGACATAATCACCGTGGACATCCCCCTCACGGGCACCGACCAAACCAAGTTCGGCAGCGTCGGAACCGTGGAATACCGAGACACGCTCGGCGGGGTCCGCTACACAGCGCACATCACAGCGGACGGCACGGCATGGATTACGCGCCACAGTGACCACACGGGCGCCAGTGACGGGCCGGCTGTCGCGAAGTCGCCACTCCTGCACGGCATGCCCGCACTGGACGCGGCATGGAACGACCTACGGGGTTACTGAGCACAGACAGGAGAGAGAGTGGCAACGAGAATCTACGTCGTTAGGGGCATGCGGGAAGCGCTACAGAAGTTCGTACTAGTCCAGGTCTGTCCCGTTTGCGAAGACGACCTAGACATACACGATTGGTTCGAAGTCAAACAACAGGGAACGCCTGAGGTTTTCGTATCCAATTGCGACCGGGCGTAAGGACAGTCCGACCAATCAAAGAGCAATCGAGAGCGCACGGTATACTGTTCCGTGCGTTGTCATGGCACTTTGAAGGGAAAGAGAATGGCAGTCCGGACAGACAAGCGCATGGAATTCCTAACCGACATCCTCACCACCGCAATTGAGAATGGTGGGCACGGATGGTTCAGTGTCGACGTATACAGGTGGGACACCGAGGATGGTACGGCACTAGGCGCAGCGCATGCTGTCCTGATGCCTCATGACGAGCCAAACAAGCGGTACCTCGTCAACCTGGACACCCTAGCTAGCGGCCTATGCGCCATCCAAGATGCAGAGATGCGACCAGTGCACGGCGATCCAGAGGTTGAAGTGCTCCACAACTCGAAGACCGGGCAACGGCTGTATATGTCGGAAACGATGCGGCGCAACATCTTGCTGGCAGATCGAACCAACCTAGATGACGGAGATCTCGACTGCATCGATGCTATGGCGGTAATGGAATGTGGCCTATTCGGCGCAGTGACGTACAGCTAGGAACCTACGGAGGTAACAGAATGGGCGCACACAGAACACTGCCGGACGGCAGAACGCTGAATGCCGTGATGGACTTTGACCACGTCATCCAGGTGCACGAGGACGGTACGGTGACGGACGGACCTAGCGAGGTTTATGCGCCGGACCTGTACGCCGAAACGGTCTCAGACGGTTGGGAACTGATGAACGGCTATTCCGGCCAGTATGGCTACTCCGGACCCGTTATGCATCCATCAGAATTCATCGGTGGGCGGATGGCGGATGACATACTGACTACTCCAGGCGTGTACGTAGCGGTAATCGCCGATGGCGACGAAGAGGATTCCGACGGCTGGGCAGTAGCGCGCAAGCTCTAGAGACCGGCAAGCCTAGGGGAGAGAGATAAGGCCATGAACGGTTATATCGGATTCTTCAACGGACGACGCGTGGAGATCCAAGCAAACAGTCTGTACGAAGCAAAACAAGAGGCGGTAAAACATTTCCGCCCTAGCAAGAGCAAGGCGCATATGGTGCATGTGCATCTGGCAGAGAAGAACGGCGAAACGGTAATCCATACGGCGGTTGACTGAGTTACGAACCGACCGGGCTCGACTTCAAGAGGGAAGGGCACATTGAGCGAGTACAGCGCGTGTGACGAGAACAAAGTCCAGCTCGACATCGGGGACAGCGTCAAAGTCGATTTGCCATGGTCGGAGGTCTGCATGCATATGCGGATCGCCGGGCGCGTGATGACAGTCAAGATCCTGCCGTCACGGATGGCACAGATTCTCAACGACTCCGGGGAACCGTTCAGCTTCCCCGTGACGCTGGGGGAAGCAGGCATCTACGACAGGGACGGGGACGGGTTCTACGCCTACGGTGTGAAGGCGTGAAGGTCTAGCGGCATCCATGAGGCATCATCGAGCGGACGGCACGTTCCGTCCGTTCGGCTGGTCTCTTAGGGAGGTAGAGAGAACATGGCAGTACCGGGCACGACGGAGGTAGAGAAAGAGAACGGACGCACAACGCTATACGAGAGGTATACCGCGCTCACGGATGAATCCATGAGGAGTCTCGCCGAGCGGTACCGGCATCTTGCTATGGGGTACGCGCAAGGCTGGCAGGATGCCCTACGGTCGACCGGGGTCGAGAGAGACACCGATGCCGCGACCAGCTTCGGGTACGCCTACGGTATCCATGCTGCGGAGTACATGCTAGAACGGCGAGGTCATCGGCTGAACGTTGAGGATGCCTACGTGAAATGGCAGAACGGAGAGACGGAATGGTGAGCGAAGAGACGCCACAGGCTGAATTTCCGGAAGGCACCAAGGTCACATGGACGGATGCCTACCATCGGAGATATGGGGTTGTGATCCACACCCCGGACGGATTGGCTGCGACTGGCAAAATATGCGTTAGGGACTCTGCGGGCAGGCTGCATAACCTCACCCCGAAGCGACTTGCAAAGGCTTAGAGCCGATGACTCAACCCGTGCGGCCGGGGAACCGGCCGCATCGTTGACCTATCGGAGCTAACGAGAGGCTAGGTAATGTCGGACGAAGCACGGTATTGGGTAGCGACGCACAGAGGGCGTTTGTTTAGCCAAGAGACAATGGAGAGTCACCCAAGCAACGCGGCCAGCGTCATCGTGTATGAGGATCTACACGACGCACAACGCCGGAGACTAGAGGGTCTAGCAGATGATGCCCGCTGGCACCATGAGCGGACCAGCTTCGCCGGAGTCTTCACAGAGTGGGGCCCGATGACGGATACCGCGCGGCTTGAGCAGTGGAGAGACAAGGAGAGGCTAGAGCGGATGTCTGAAGAACAACACCGAGCTACGGCTTGACGGGGTCTACAGCCTGCCTCGCCGAAGGTAGGCTGTGATGTCCTATCAATCGACGCTTAAAGGGGAAGACGTGGCAGAGAATAAGTACGGCAAAGAGCGCTATGGGAACATGGCCGAAATCCGGCTTGCGGCGCAACACTCGGCACACAGTAGCCATTGGTTCAGCAAAGGCAGCATGGCGTTTTTCTCCAGTGTCATCCTCGACGGGGTATTACACGCTCGGTATTTCGTGACCTCGGAAAAACAAGGCGAGGATTCCGCGCGGCGATACTCCGTCCGGATGATCGATGCCGACGGCGAGGTTTCTACCATCGGGGAATTCATGGGATATGCAACGGCACGGGCTGCCAGGCAGGCAGCCTCATTCGCCGCTGCGGATGCCGCTAGGGAGGAACGCGAACAGTCCTGACCAGCCGCACCGATGACCCATCGGGGGCACGAGCTATCGCTAGTCGTGTCCCCTGTTGTCTTATCGGGACGGATGAGGGGAAGGGTAAAGAATGATGGACCTACTAGAGATCATGTGCATAACGTGTGGGCAGTCACCAGTGCCGGACGCGCCGCGCAACATCGGGGAATGGGATGACGCGGGCCACACGGACAGCGCGCATTACCCGAACTGGAGTCAAGAATCCTTCCCCGGCAGCCTCTGGGGCGCACACCCGCAGCGCGCCATGTGGTACGGCGAGGTGATTTGCTCGAAGCCCGGCGAAGACACCGACTACTTCTACGGATACGCGGACTGCGAAGAAGAGCCAAGCCTAGATGAACTAATCCCAGCGGGATGGAAGGTGGAAGAATCCACGATCAAGCCGACACAGAACAACCCCCGATGGACGAAGCCGCAAGAGGACTAGCTAGCCCGTCCTGATAGTTCAACCCTAGGGCGCCATCGTTGAACGATGGCGCCTTTCGTTGTCCTATTAGCACTCGCACGCACGAGAGGCAGACAACAGTGACCATCCCTAGCAAGCGCGACCTCGCGTCGATGAACGTCAGGCAACTCCACCAGTGCGCCACAGACCTTGGGTTGAAGGGGCACAGCAAATGGAAGCGTGAAGGTCTGGTGAAAGCAATCCTCGGCGCACGGCGCATCCTCGCTAAGGCCGCTGGTGACCGGGGCGCCCGGACGGGGCCGATGACCAACGACGTCCGGGGTATGAACTACGCAGACCAGCGGGGGAGTGCAACGAGCAAGCCGACTCCTAGTCAGGCTCGGCGTATCCGGAAGGCTGCGAACCGAGCCAACAGTCGTCCGTGATCCAGCTAGACCCGTAGGATGTTCGGTTTGCATCATGGACCGATGGTAAAATTGCCGGTCCTTGGTGCAAGTTGCGCAACCCCCTAGGGAAGGAAGCAGTATGGCAACCGAGGCATTAACCGACACAGAGCAATTCTTCTACGATCATGCCGGATGGAGTTACAACCGGGGGACGGAAACTCCAGAGGAGGGAAGGGCGCGTGGCGCGCGCAAGCTGGCGGCGGCAGAGAGACGGCTTAAGGATGGGCCGTACTACGTCAACTACAAGCCGGACGATCAACCATGGAACGGGGATGAGCCCTACGATGGCCCGTTGTGGATCGCAACACTGTGGTCTGTCGCGGGCTCGACGTCGGGTGAAGTGCTCGGAGCTATCGGATCGGTGCCCGCCGAACTAGGCGACCCGTACATGCGCGTAATCGCGGCAGAGTTGGCCGACGAGCACCTTCCCGAGTGAATCGGAGACTAGAGAGGCAACACAATGCGCAAGCGCTGGAAACACACTCCACCCGACCAGACCCAAGAATGCCCGCGCGACAACACATCGGCATACATCCAACGTCAGGTTATGGAATGGCTTGTCTATCACACCCCGGTCCATCCGGAGTCCGCACTAGAAATCGCGGCCTGGTGGCAGGCAGCGAGCAACCCCGGGATTACGACGTTCGCGTCCTCGGGAACCGTCACAGACAGCCTGCTTGACGAGGTGAAGGCGGAGCGCATGAACCTACTCGCTCAGGACGTCGACACATCAGACCAGGTACTGGAGCTGGACGCTTTGATCGCGTACCTCGGAAACATCCCCGGAAGGGAGTAAATGATGGTCTACCTATCAGACGAGGATATCCGGAAATCCCTACTAGCAAAGCACAGTTGGGTGCTGCCGATCGATGACAGCCGAAGCGGTATCAAGGTCTCGCCCTACGGTGACCCGAGAAATGAGGGACCTGTTTGCGTCGAGTGCGCCCCGGGGTGGCTGGATACGCTAGCGCGCGCAGCGCAACTCAAAGAGCCTTACGGCAAGAGCGTCTACGGCGCGTGGGACCCGTCGCCGCACTACTACACATACCTGAAGGAAGCGCGTTACCAGCAATGGGCGTGCGTCAGCGGTCGGCACGGCAGGATCAATTTCAACCGGAGCTAGACGGGTGCTAGGCAACCGTCTAGATAACGAGAGAGGTCAAGTAATGGACCCTAACGAAACGCTGCGGGTGCTACGACTGACAATCGCGCAAATGCGCGTAGATGAGCACCCTGATATCCGTCGGGCTCATGCGGACGAAATTGCCGAATACTTCGAAGCCCTGGACGAAGAGATGTCACGGGGTGGCTCCCTTCCGGAAGCGTGGCAACGCAACCCGTCGTAGTCGTTGAGTCCGTGCGGCCGGGCAACCGGCCGCATTACTCAGTGACTAGATTGGAGAAAGATGGACCACAAACTAAGCGACTTCAGCAAGGGGCAGCGCGTAGAGTCGCACCCCGCGACGAATGCATGGATACGAGGTGACCGATACGGCAACGTCACGAAGGTTGGTCGGCGGTTGGTGCACGTCAAGATGGACCGGTCCGAACGGACTCTGAAATTCTTCCCGAAAGACCTCATCCCCGTCACGCTCTAGTTGGCAGCTAGCAAAGAGGAGAGAAGATGGCGGACTGGAATAGGCTCGTCTCAGAGGAGCCACTAGAGTTTGGCGACCATACCTATCAGGCTCGACGGTCGCCGGACCACGACGGCATGCCCCGGTGGGAGGTGTACCGTCTCGACCTGTTCGCACCTATCGGATATCTCGGTGGGCATCTTTGCCCATTCCTGAATGGGGTGCGTCGGTTGTTTGTGTTCGACCACAACAGCCAACGGCTACCCTTCGTCGCCAAGCCACGCGACGCCGATGACGGTTGCGTGCACAGCTACAAGAACGCACTCAACGACCTACGCATGCACGAGGAGAGGCCGTAAAGATGTCCGGAGAGATTGACAGTTTCATGATCGGTGACATCAAAGACCCAATCCGTTTCAGGGTCGATATCGACCCTGATTACGAGAGCAGGCATACCGACACCGACCAGCACACCCCGGAGGACATCAAGGCATTCAACGACGGAGAATGGAGGTACGTCGGAATCACTGTTACGGCCGTGCACCTGTACGGAGACCTGCCGGCCGACGCGACATGCTGGTCCGTGGAATACGGCCTGCCGAAGCACGACAGCCGCGCGAAAGAGGGGGTCCCGAGACAACTGATCAGGGACGTCAAGGGTCAGCTACGTCAGGTGGCTGAGGAGATCGCCGCGCTACTGGCACAGCCGGACGTCGCCACGATATCGAGCACACACTTTCCCCGGACCCTAGGCAGCTAGAAGTTCATCGGGCGCACAGCCTAGGGGGGGAGTGTGCGCCCTGTTGTACGGCTAGCATCCACGCATCCACTACGGAAGGAACCGAAGTGCACACCACGGAAGAGCTGCAAGGAATGCGTCAGCCTAGTCTCATCGGCGTCGCCAAGAAGGTTGGGCTGACCTTCCCTCGGACGGCAAAAAAGCCGGACCTGATCGAAGCCATCCTCGGAGCGCAGAAGGACAGCAACAGCAACGGCAAGGTACCGGAGGTCGCATTCAGCGCGACGGAGACACCCGAGCCGGTCGTCAAGGCGACGAAGAGCACCAGGACCATGAGGGCACCGCTGAAGCGTACGGAGCGTGCGGAGGTCAAGGCGCCCGGCACGAGGGCACCTCGCCAGCGTGGCGGCCTGGTCAGCCTGCCGGAGGTGAAGAAGACGGGGTGTGTCAGGGATGACTGCCCGAACGTGGGTGCTGTGCAGGTCATCGGGAAGCCGTGGATCACGCTGTGCGCCGGTGACGGCGAGTCCTTCGAGCGCGGCCAGCGCGGCGTCACTGAGGGCAAGCTAGAGCTGGAACCGATCAAGGGGTAAGTGAGTGGAAAACGCAGCCTACGTACCGGACGTCGGAGACGTCGTAACGGTCGACTCACAGGGCCGGAATCCTGGCGAGTGGACGGTAGAGAGCCGGTACGAACAGACAATTGAATACCGCGTCGGGCCGGAATGGCAGTACTACCTGAAACAGAACGGCCGGACACTGGCAACAAACCTTCGCAACATCACGAGAGTTGTACGACGCAAGTAGCGCGGTATCGGGAGCGCGGCCGGAAGATTGGTAGGTCCGTCCGTGCTCCCCCTTACCATTCTACGTTATCCCCCATTCACCCGACGAGAGGACGAGGCTTATGGAATGATGTTCCTGTGCCTGCTATTGACGCTCTTTGGCGTCGGCTACTTCGGGTTGGTTGTGATGCTAGCTGGACGGAGGTTGGTACCGCTGGTCATTCGGAGACACCGCGTCGCGCTGTATGTCGTCAGGCAGATGGACCACAACGACAAGGAATAGGGAGGGTGCGACTACCGATGTCATCTTGGTTCACCCAAGATCACAAAGTGACCGCGCCGTAGCACACAGTCGCCCCCCTGGTCAACCGGCCGGGGGGGTGTTTTATTTCACCCGTACGGCAGGACGTGAAAACCGCCGCCGGAAGTCTCATACCTGGAAGGAATGCTAGCTTGGGAAGCCTCAGAGATCCCGTTTAAGGGGGTGGTGTCCGTGTCCGGTCCGGTCGGCGCTGGGTCCGGTGTCCGGTTTGCGTGCGTCCGGTCGTTCTCGCACAACCCGAAAAACCGACGGACCACCCAAAAAAGTCCGGTCCGGTGTGAACCAGGTCGCAGTCCGGTCCGTTGTGAACCGAGCCTAGTCGTCAGATTCGTCTTCCAGGTCGTCCTCAGAGATGGACGGCTGATCGAGCCCGGCGAGGCCGTCTTCGGCCCGCACCAACTCACGGCTCACGGCGGTAGCGAAGCATCGCGCGAACGCCCGCAGGAACCATCCCGCTCGGGACAGCTCGATGTAAGCGACAATCGGGCGACCGTTCTCATCCACGACCGCGTTAATCTGGATCTGCCTACCAACAAGCGTAGGTGCTTTCTTGATTTCCGCCGGCCACGATTCCATCGTGCGCGCCATATGCCTTGATCCCCCTGATCGGCAGTCTTGTTTTCAACCACCTCAGAATACCGCAACATATAGGAGCGCGCGGGTACAACAAACTCACTCGCGCGGAGGATTGACAACGGCGATGGATCTTGGTAGGCACGTCCGGTCCGGTTTGGTCGGAAACGCCTAGTCGCAGTCGTTTATGGACCTCTTCACCGGGGGGGTACCCCCCCCGGAGCCGCGCGCCCAGACCCCCGCGCACGGATCACGGAACCAGCCGGCAATCAGCCGGTCCGGATTCGCCCCTTGAAGAAGGAACCGACGTGACTCCGCAGCCTCAGCCACAATTCGACAACCCAACCCATCCGCCTCTCGCAGCCGGAGAGGAATGGTGCACGTATCAGTACTGGCGACCGGGGCTGCTCGATGGGAAGGGGGTGAATAGTTGGTGGCAAACACCGAGGAATTTCAGGACGACCGGCGAAGCGTTGGCGCACGCCGGGGCGCGCGGGCGAGGTGCCGTTGTAGTTCGAAGGTCCATCGAAGAAGTCTCCCATGGATGACGACACCGCCGCTGACTACATGTACGCGGGGGATCACGAGACGCTAGAACATGACGTCGATCTGATGGTGGCTACCGTTCTGTCGTTCGAATTCTGGGTCGCAGAATTCCGGCAGCAGACATCTATCTCGGTTGTCTTCGAAGAAAAAATGAGTATTGGGCTCGCGAAAGGAGAGGTCAAACTACCGTGGTAACAGCCATCGATGAGATCCGTAGATATGTGGACAGCGCAGGGGCAGAGATATGCAGGACGCCGATTTTCTCAGGAGACGAGGGGCTACTGTGGTACAAAATTTCGTGCAACCGCCTTGAGGTAGACGGCGTGGTGTGCAGCCGATGGCGCTGGGGAAGCACGATGCACATCCAGCCGATGATCCAGATAAAGTGTGACGCCCCGGCGGAGCATAGTGAGAATCCTGAGGGGTTCTGCCGGTGCGAGATCAACGACGACGGATACCACCCGGTGGCGCATGTGTTGGGCGCCATCTGTGACGTCTGCTGGTTGCTGGGTCCGGTCATCACGACAATGAGGGAGTGCCGCCATGGACAAAAACATGACACCTGAGGCGCTGAGTTCGGTGGCAGATATCATGAGGGCCCAGCTCAGCTCGGCAAGAGCTGCAAGAGGTGAGGCAATAATACGGGCCATCCGGCTGAAGGTGACCAACCTGTACGCTAAGCCATGGATTCCGCATCCCGACCTGGTACTAGCGGCGTTGTGGCCGACGGAGGAGGAAATCCGGTTCCAGATGAGAGCGGGAGCATCGAAGGCTAACGGTGGATAGCTTCGTACACTTGCACGTACACCTCCGGAAGTCGCTGCTTGATGGCCTCGGTGATCCGATGCAGGCCGCGTACACCGCCTATCGGCTAGGCATGCCGGCGCTGGCTCTCACGGACCACGGCAACCTCAATGACGCTTCCGCGATGTGGGAGGCGTGCCAGCAACACGAGATCAAGTATATCGCCGGCTGCGAGTTCTACTTGGCGCCAGGGTCACGACACCTGAAAGAGAAGGTCCGGTGGGGAAGTGCTGAAGCACCAGGCGATGTTGATCTTAGCGGTAACGGAGCTTACACACACCTTACGGTCCTTGCGGCGAATTCGGCGGGAGTCCGCAACCTGTTCGCACTGCAACATCTCGCGTACAGCGACGGATTCTATCGAAAACCTAGAATTGACCTTGAGAGTCTTGAAGAGCACCGCGACGGACTGATTGTCCTTAGTGGGTGCGCCAGTAGCGCAATCTCCACCCGGCTCCGCCTCGGGCAGGTCGGCGAGGCGGACAAGCTGATGGAGTTCTACCGCCAGACCTTCGGGGAAAACTTCTTTGTGGAGGTGATGACTCATGGCATCGATTTCGAGGCCGACCTCAACCGCCAACTCATCGGGATCGCCGAGCGCCACGGCACACCGACGGTGGCAACCAATGACTCTCACTATTGCACTGCTGAGCAGGCTCCCATCCACCGTGCTCTTTTGTGCGTACAGACTCAGTCTACGATTGCCGCACCGAAGATGCAATTTAGCGGGAGTGGCTATTTTCTGCGCAGCCTTGCGCAAATGGAGGCGCTCGGCTTACCGGCCGGATCTCTGGCTCGAACGCTTGATATTGCCGAGCGGGTAGAACGCTACAGCGGTGTATTCGAGCACAAGTTGAGGATGCCGGTGTATCCGGTGCCGGACGGCTGGACATCCGAGGACGCGCTGATCTCTGTAGCGACTGACGGGCTAGCGGCTCGGCTAGGGCGTCCGGTGCCGGACGAATACGCCCGACCGTTGGAAGAGCAGCTTGACGTGATCAACGGCATGGGCTATCCCGACTATTTTTTGGTGAAAGGGAGCATCCTCAGTGAAGCGAAACGGAGGGGAATTCGGGTCGGTCCGGGAAGGGGGTCCGTCGGGGGGAACCTCGTCGCATACGCCCTGGGCATCACGGACCTGGACCCAATCGCGCATGGGTTGCTGTCTGAGAGGTTCCTTAACCACAAGCGGCGGTCACTCCCGGACATCGACAGCGACGTAGACGCCGAACGGCGAGACGAAGTGATCGAAATAGCCCGCGAGCTGTACGGAGATGACCTGGTAGCGCAGATCACCACCTACGGCACCATCGGCGCCAAGGCGGCGCTCAAGGACGCTGTCAGGGTGCACGGTGGGAGCCCCGCTGAGGGGGAGAGGCGCGTCAGCTACCTTCCGCCTCCCCGAGCCGGGAGGCCGCCAGGGATCGATGCGTACATAGGACCGGACGACGAGATCTACGACACCGCCAAGGGTCTCTATGGTGCGGTCCGAAACGAAAGCGTCCATGCATCGGCAGTGGTGATCGCACCAGAGCCGCTAGCGGGGTTGCTGCCTCTCCGCAGAACCGGGGGCAAAGGCCCGAACATCACCGGCTACACAGATAAAGAGACCGAAAGCATCGGGCTCGTCAAAATGGATTTCCTCGGACTACGAAACCTGACGGTGATCGAAGATGCGACTGAAAGAATTGTGGCGGGCGGTTACGGCCGACCGACCCTGCCCCTCCTGCCAGACGAGTGCAACGACAGGAAGACATACGAGATCCTCAGCAGTGGAAACACACTCGGAGTCTTTCAATTCGATAGTCCTAGTATGCGAGGCTTGCTTAGACTCCTCAAGCCTGAGAACTTTAACGACATTACCGCAGTGCTCGCACTCTTCAGGCCGGGTCCTATGGGAGCGGGTGCTCACACTGAATATGCCCACCGCAAACGCCAGGGTGGATGGGACAGTGAGTGGGCAATTCACCCTGACCTGGAGGAGGCTCTACGACCCGTCCTCGCTGGCACCTATGGATTAATCGTTTTCCAAGAACAGGTGATGCAAGTGCTTAATGCCGTCTGCGGATGGAGTTACGCTGAGGCGGACAACCTGCTTAACGCGATGAGAAAGAAGGACCATGCGAAGATGGAGGCCACGAAACCGGAGTACTTCAGTTCGGGCGAAACGCAGGGATTCAACCGCGCTGCTCTCAGCGCGCTATGGGAGATTCTCGTACCCTTCGCAGACTACAGTTTCAACCGTGCCCATTCTGCGGGTTACGGTCTGGTCGCGTACTGGACTGCATTTCTCAAGGCCAATCACCCAACAGAGTATATGGCGTCTCTGCTCTCCAGTGTGGCGGACGACCCGGATCACCTACCTGAATATCTCGCGGAGTGTCGGCGGTTGGGAATCAAGATCCTCCCACCTAACGTCAATTTCTCCGGCGTTGGATTCCAATCAGGGGACATGGGGATACACTACGGTCCTGACGCCATCAAAGGCGTCGGCCCAGCCGTCGTGAACGCACTCGCCAAGAAAGCTCCGTATTCGTCGGTGAATGACTTCTTCCGGCGAGTGGACGCGAAAGTGTTGAATGCCGGCAGCCTGAAAGCGTTAGTCAAGGGCGGTGCATTCGACAGCCTGTGTCCCTACCGGGAGGAGCTGTATCTTGCGGCTGAGACGCTAGCGCTGCGTGCGACGGTATACAGACAAGAGACTAAGAACGGCCAGAAGAGCTTGTTTGGGGTGTGGTTCGGCGTCGGTGACTCCGGTCTCTACTCCGTGTCGACACGGCAACTCTGGGAGCAGGAGGTGTTGTCCACAGTCGTTACCGAAGACCTGGTGAGCCTCGTCGCAAAGCGCCGGCTACTAGAAGCGGAGTTGGTGTGGCTGAGGAGTGTCATCAGTCAGCACCCCGGCCAGACAGGACTACGGATGTTGATCGGGGCGGCTACCATCATGCTGCCGGCGGCAGATTGGCCGGCGATTGAGCCGGCCATAGAGTCCCTAGGAGTCTTTGATGTCCTACCACCCGCAGCACAGACCGGCCCAAGTCCATTACGGGACGCCCCTGACGCGATCGAAACAGGCATCGATTAGCATCTGGCTCGGGATAGCAGGGTTGGTGCCGTGCTTCGTCGGTGTGCCTGCGGTCGCCGCGATCGTCTCTGGGCACCTCGCGCTCCGGGAGCTGAAGGAAAATCCCAAGCTCGCGGGTCGGGGTCGGGCGGTAACCGGGATCTCCCTCGGGTACGCCGGCTCGGCGATATGGCTGGGTGCAATCGTCATGGCGGTCTACAGCGTGGTACAGGGTGCACAATGAAACTCGGTGCGTTCTTTACCAAACAATGGATCTGCCAAGAACCTACGACCTGGATCTGTCCAGACCCCACGACCAAGGTAAGATGCGCCGAGGGCATAGCGCATGCGTCAGGGGGGTGCGGCTACCGGTACGTCGCGTCTCTGCTGGAGTACGACTACGACATGATCAAGGATTGCGAGATTGTGTCACAGTCACAGAGAAACCGCTGAAACTGAGGATCGTGAGATAAGAGGAGAGGCCCACCCCTTCGGGGGTGGGCCTCTTTTTTGTGTTAGGCTCGCGGGCGGCTGGCGCCCGCTGGTCATGGAGAGAGGGATCTTGATATGCGGCAATGGCAACCGGACGAGTGGTTCACGGCATCAAATCTCACCAACTGCTTTGAGGCGATGTTCACCGCAGACAAAGTGCTGGTCCGGAACTCCAAGGACAAGGACGGGCCGGTCGTGGAGTTCACTCACACCGAGTGGAGTATCCACACCGACAGCGTGAAGCGCGGCGAAGTAGACCTGCCCGCGTAGCGCAAGTCGCGGAAACGGAGGGGGGCCCGGAAGGGTCTCTCTCCGTTTTGGTGTACCCTGAGTACCCCTAGCGACAGAAAAGCGCTCAGCGGCCGTCTCAGCGGCCTACAGTGCATACTGAGAGGGGTGGGCGCCTCACCGCTTCCTCTTTCTCCTCAGGATGCCTCTCTGCTTCTCTCGTTCCGTCTTAGTTGCGTGACAGGCTGTGCAGATCCACCCGAGATTCGAGGGATCGTCGGTGCCGCCCTCAGCACGGGGGATGATGTGGTCAACTTGGCCGGTGGGGTCACGGCGGTTGCAAAAAACACAGAGTTTGGTCGAAAAATTTCGGGCTTGCTTTTTCAAGGTCTTCCAATTACCCGGTAATTCTCGCTGTCCAGAAGAACGCCGCCAGACCTTGTGCTTAGGGCACGGGCTGTAGAGGGGGCAGGCCGGTTGGGGGCAGCGCTTCTTGGCTCTCGGCACGCAGCCCCCCCCCTCTTCAGTCGGCGAGACGAGGCACAGTGACTCCAGGGTGTGTGTGCAGTGGCGTCCGTGTGCGATCCTCAGTGGTGTGCAGCAGATGGTGAGCCCAGCAGCCCGACGACTACGCCTCGGAGTCGAGGTACGTGCGCTCCGTGAGCAAGCCGACCTCACAGGTCTCGACCTCGCCCGCGAGGCAGGCGTAGACCGAACCGCGCTCAGCCGGATTGAGCATGGCGAACGGCGGCCTCTCGACCTTATCCTCAAGATCCTCGATAAGTTGCTGCCCGATGACGCTGTGCGCTACGCCGAGCTGGTCCGGGTGGCACGGGATGGCATCAACCGGGGATGGTGGGAGCGTCCGGAGTACGCGGGCATGGGTGAGCGCCAGGCGCGCACTGCCGACCTGGAGTGCGGGATCGTGCTCGGGCGGCTATATCAGAATGTCTTGCCGCCGGGACTGTTGCAGGCGGAGAGCTACGCCCGATACCGAGCAGAGGTGGCGGTGAGGGAAGGCGCACAACTCGATATCGAGGGCACGGTCAGGGGTAGGAAACGGCGACAGGAGGTGCTGAAAGATCCGGGGGTCAGATTGGATGTCATCCTCGAACCACAAGCTATTGACCGCGAATACGCACCGGGGAAGGTGGTGCATGAACAATTGATGCATCTGTATGACGTCGCGACGCACAACAGTAGCGTAAGCATTCGCGTACTACCCGTGAGGGCGAAGTTCGACACGGGATATGCCCCTCGGAGCCCCTTCGAGATCTTCAGCTACCGGGACCCCGGCGACATGACCTTGGTGAGCGTGGATACGGTGGACGCTGACAAACTGATCACCTCGCCTGCCGAAGCAGCGCGATACGTACAGCTACATACCCAGATGACCAGGGCTGCACTGTCCAAGACGGTGAGTGCGAGGATGATCTACGAGGCAGCCAGCAACGCTGCCGGGAGCTAGGAGGAAACCATGCAGTACGGCAACTGGCGCAAGAGCAGTCGATCGGCGGACGGGGGACAGTGCGTGGAGGTCCGGGAGGCCACCGACGGCAGCGCTGCTCAGGTCCGTGACACCAAGGATCGAGAGGGCGGGACGTTGACCTTCACCGGTCCGCAGTGGACCGGGTTCGTCAAGGCCGTGAGGTCGTCGACGTTCGTCGCCTGACACCGAGCACCACCAGGGGGGCCGGCACCTACGGGTGCCGGCCCTTTTTTGTCCCCAAAACACTCCACATCGACCCCTTGTGATGTTGACGGCCGTCGTGGCACGCTGCAATGTGCGGCGGTGCACAGTGGCTCAAGGCACTGTGCCTCGCTGTACGAGGACACGGTGACTCGACCTCCGTCGGCAAACGGCTTTTCGGCCGCGCGCCGTGTCCCCTAGCTGGGTGGCGGGCTTGGGGTTAAGGGGTCAGGCCCGCCACCCTCCGAGATGGAGGGGCGATGAACCCGATCAGACGGTGGCGCCTACGGCTATCATCTTGGCGCCTACGGCTAGCAGCCGATGAAATCCTGCTGGCGGCGCGTCTCGATGACCTCGATGATGTTGAAGCAGCTCGTCAGCGGATCATGGCGCAGAACCACCGGCACGGCTGGAACGACCAGACGGTCATCGACGGACACCAGAGCCTCACCTACGGCCAGCAGCGGCAGTTTCAGCCGCCTTCCGGCGGTACCGAGGGTGTGTTGTGATGGAGCAGTCCATGACGCTAGCCGGCTATGACTCGGCGAGCCTCGCAGCCGTGGTGCTGTCCGCGACCCTGACCGTTGAACAGCACCTCGCCCGGCCGGGCAGGTCGTACGCGCCAGGTGTGTGCGGCGGATGCACCCCGCAGGGCTGCCCGCTGCTGACCTGGGCTGAGCGGGTCCTTGACTGGACGAGGGGTGCACGGTGAGCCGCGCGTGGTGGACTCCAGGGGTATACCGTGAGTCGTTGATCGCGGGCGCGCAAAGCCTCGTCGCTGAGCACTGGCCGGTATGCGGTCGCTGCCCTGAATGCGGAACAGAAATCTGTTCAACGCTGATGGCTGCCTGCCGGTACCTGGCGCTCAAGAACGCCGATTTCCCACCCCTGCCGGACGGGATACATGTAGACCTAGGCAGCCTCTTCAAAAACCTCTGAGGTGGAGGGGTGACACCAACGGGATTCCAGCGGTTCTAATAGTTAGTCTGGTTACGTTGGGCTTATTTCATCCCTCACTTACTTAAGAGTGCAACCCCCGTTACGCAGCACTAATGCCCCGGACGCTTTCGATGCGGTCCGTCAGAGCACCGCGTTCTGAGTTCTCTCGCCGACGGTCGCTGAGAGCATCTTCGGTCGAGATTGAGCAGCGACCCTCGTCCGCATCGGTGAGGTCTCCGATCTCAATGGTGCCGGAAGGAATTCCATCGGTCGGGTAATTGATGACCTCTTGGAGCCGTTCTACGGCTCGATACATCGTAGAACGTAGGGTGCTGCTCTTCGGTGGCATCAGTTGCTTACCGTAGGTCTGATGCAGTACTGCACGGTAGTGCTCAGGCATCCGACTGGACGTCATGGCCTCGGTGATCTGCGGTGGAAGGTCTTCGAAGGAGTCCCGAAGGGCTTCGCGGATCTCCTCAACCGACCAAGGCATTCCAGACCAGCCAGCGGGGTTGTGCTGGCGGCTCTGGTTCATGAGGTGTTGCCGAGCTTCTCTGACTAGCAAGTCGAGAAGACCTTTGTACGTTGGTGTTGTGATGGTCTTCGTTTGTAGTATCCAGAGGAATAGCTCCTGAGAGACATCTTCGATGTCTACGATCTTTCCATTGGCAGCGATCTTAGCTGCCTTACGGCAGAGGCGGAGGTATTCTAAAGTGTCTTCATTGGTCAAGTAAGTTTTTCCCTAGTTAGTAGAGGCGAACACCCTACGTGTTCGCCTCTTTACTTATTGGATCGAACGATGGTGTTCGATCCCTAGTATTAACTCTACTAGGTAGGTGGCCGGTTTTGGCCGGCCATAACTAGAAGGGCGAGGAGTAAGAGCCAAGCCTGAGTAGCGGCCATTAGGGCCGCAAGGCTGACGGGCTCTCCGAGCCCTTCACTTACTTAAGAGTGCAACCCCGCCAAACTAGGACATCTTAACTGGCCTTTGGCTGCCATATACCACCGCCTGTTGTCAAGCCTGGGACCCTCAGATGTGGCTCACGCCACGTCACAGACCGGGTCGAACCGGGGCATTCGGACGTTGGTGATCCCAGAACTCCGGACTAGCGTTGTGCTCATGGCGCTCCGATACATCGAAGGTATGGGAGCAGGGAGCGAAGGAGAGGAATGGGTGTTCACAACGACGACCTAGCGCCACCCATTACCGCACCTCTTAGCGACCTAGTACTAAGGGGGAGCCTTGCCGTTGGCAACCACGGACCGCTGTGGACAAAACCACAACCACCGACGCAGGAGTACATAGCAATCCTTCGCTGCGGCCGACTACAGACGTTCTTGCTGCCACCAACCACCGGAGACCTTCTCTGGTGCGTCCGGTGCGACGAGTGGGAGACGTGCCGCGTGATCGGGGGGAGCTGTGTCGCCTGTGACGACTGCGACCTCTACCAGGAGTACGGACATGACAGACACAGGGCTCTACGTCATAGACGAGATCACGCAGTGGGCCGCGACGGACATCGAACGGTTACTCACAGAGCAAGTGTTGGCACCCATACCAGGACGGGTGTGGTCTTTGAGTACCACAACGACCACGGGGGAGACAGGAATGGTAGTCCGGATTGAAGATACCGTCGAACGTTTCGGCGGGACGTTCAACGCCACAACCACAACTCCGGCCGGAAATGCCGCCGCTATGGCGTGGCGAAATCTCAACACGTATACACGCCATAACGAGGCTCGGCGCGGCTTCCGTATCTGTGCGCGTTCTGCCGGCGGTCACGAAAGGTTCGCTGACGTCTCAATGCCCGTTTGTTGTGTGGGAGCGTGGCGCTCCGCCCTCGGAGAGGACCGGCGCGTCACCTCCGTTACCGAACTCATTGAAACCGACCAGGAAGGATCTACCGACGTGTCTACCACTACTACCACCACCAAGCCTGAGAAGACCGCAGCGGAAATTCAGGCGGAGTTCGACGCTTTCAAAGTCACGGTCGGGCGCACGGCGATGAGGTACGCCAAGGTGCACGACTGGTGCGGCGTCGTCAAGGAGGCCCTCAGCGATGTAGGCATTGAGCCGGTGACGCCGCAGAAGCTCCGGTTGGTGGTCGAGATTGACGAACTGCTTGATCCCGAGAACAACAACGACCCCTTCGATCTCGACTCCGTGGAGACTAGCTGGCGGACAAGCGTCCGGTTCTACGAGCAGCTGGAAGGCGCCTTTGAGGATGGCCTTCGCGCGGTCGTCAAGAGCTTCGAATACTTCACGCCGGACACCGAGGATGACCTGTGACGCAGTTCAGGGGTCAATACAAGCTCCGCTCTGCACTCCCAGAGGGGACGGAGGTTCGATTCCAGGGCACTCTCGGAAATGTAACCAACCCGCAGTATGCCTACGAGTCGGAACACTACATCCCCGTTCTCTTTCTGTCGTCCCTTACACCCAGCTACATCTTCTATCAACACCTGGAAACGCCGGTGGCCGTGGAAGAGAAACCACCACCAGTGACGCTCAAGGGGACGAACGTCTACTCTGACACCCTGAGTGGCGCGGTCTATCAGACAAGCGGCGGCTGTTACGTCTGTATTAACGCGGTGAAGCCGTCGATCCCGATCGGAGATCACCCCCCGGAATCCATGGTGCGCCTTTATCGGGAGGTGTGAGTGAAGGAGACCATCACCCTCTCTCGGGCGACGTGGTCTAACCGCTACTCCCAATGCCTCAGCGGATCAGCCGGCGGACGGTTCGTGCACTCGGAGCGAGTCTTCAGGGTGGAGTGGAATGTCTTCGAGGGGGAGACGTTCCTTTACCGGGTCGATGGATGGCAGCCCGACGGCTCAGGCTACAGCGACAGAGAGTGGGGGGGGGGAATGAGTTTCAAGGAGACCTTCAAGGGTCTGTTATTGGAGTTCCTTCGTCGCCAGGGGATCGAGGCGACTGAGGTCACTCAGTGGGATGACGATTGCGACGCCTACACCACCGGTTATGACTCGTACGAATACACCGAGAAGGAATTCTCCGTCGACATCTACTACCGCACGGCGGGAATGAAACGTCGTGTCAGTCTGTGGGAGGGCGACGAGGATCGCGTCTACACCTACGACTACAACTTCTCGAAGCTCTTGGAGGGGCTGATCGCGATTGCTGAGGAATTGGATGCAAATCCAAGCCGCTGATCTCGCTCGGCTCTGCTACAACGGCGTGCAGTTTTCGGCAAAAGACAGCAGCCTTGGCGGAACGGTTATGTTCTATCCGACCACTAGTCAACTGTTTGTGTGCGCCTCCGATGATTACGTAGCGATGGAGGACTCGGCACCGGCTAGGACGTTCTCGGCACCGAGCATGGGCGGAGACCATTTCTACCTCGGGTTGAAAGAGCTGAAGGAGCTAGAGAAGTTCCTTCGGGATAAAGACGGCTCGGCTCAGACGCAGTTTCCTGGGGACGGAAAGGCACTTGAAGTGATGTCGCGGAACGACGACGCCACCGATCTCGTTTCGGTACTGCTGCCACTTCCGGAAGACCCTCCGGATTTCCAGCCGGTGATGGACATCCTCAACCTTCCGCCGAATCCCTTCCAGCACATCGGGATTCCGTTCGCAATCCGAGCGGCGAGGTTTACTAAGTTCCGGTTGTTGAGGACTCCACCGAGTCCCAGCACCAAGGACGAATACCCAGTGGATTTTCACTGGGACGGAGACCTGCTCCGTTGGAAGTGCGGTCCGTTCCTTCGTGGGGTCGTCGCGCCGTTACAACGGGAGTCGTTTGTGGCTCAGAACGGCGAGGATATCACAGGCATCGAAGAGCTATTCGAACAAGAACGAGAGGCGGTGTTGTGGTGAAACGGATCGTGGAGTGGTACAAGCGGAACGTCCTCTTCGCTTCTGTGATGGCGTTCTCTGTCGCATACCTCGTTGGTGTGGCAATCGGGGCGGCTACCAGATGAAGTTGGCGATAGTAGGCGGTCACATCCTTACTAGGCAACAAGCCGAAGTGGCATGGGTGCTGATCAGCGGATTGATTTGGCACCACGGAGCGACCGAAGTTGTCAGTGGTGGAGCCACGGGCGTCGACTCTGTTGTGGCGGGTGTCGCGAGTGGATTCGGATACAGCAGCGACGGCGATCCGGACCGTGTGTTGAATGTGATTACTCCGGACGTCCACGAATGGGACCCGCCCGGGGTGCGCGGATACAAGCGCCGGAACGAAGAGATCGTGGCGACGCTCAGCCGCCCGCACGACCGGTTGGTGAGGATCGGTAAGCACGTCGGACAGAGGTCCTACGGGTCCGGCTGGACGGCTGACCTAGCAGAGGAGAGGTTAGGTGCTGACGCAGTTCTTAGGTTCTGGATTTGAGGTGACGCCGGAGTACGAGGAGCCTTGGCACGCGCACTGTTCGACGCAGTTCGGTGACCGTCAGATCCCAGCCGACCAAGCGTGTTGTGGCCACCGATACTCCAGCCCCAACCCAGAGTACGGGGGTGTATTCTTCGCTCTCGCTCACTGCTGCCCGCTGTGTGACCTGATTCACACTGACGACCTTCCGTGCGTGCACAGTGGGTTGGGCAACCAGTGATGCACGTCGATATGATTGAGATATGACGGAAGAAACCAAGCGCTACACCCGTAGCTTCTCTCAACTGAAGAGCTATTCCAGGTGTCCAGAGGCTTTCCGTCTCGAAAGGATGGTCCGTCCTCGCTTACCCTCCAGGCCGGCTAGTTGGCTTGTTGGGGGCACTTCATTCCAAACGGCGGTTGACGATTGGGAACGTGCCGGCAGGAGCTACGGCGAGCAGAAGATAGCGGAGGAGTTCGAGCGGATCTACCGAGAACGCATTGAGGAATTGAGGCAGCGTCAGCCGGATATGGGTATGTGGCTGAAGCCGCCCCGGACGAAGACCGTCGAGAGTGACATCGAAAACCGCCTCAATCGGGGGTTGACGTCCTGGATACCGAACTACGTCCAGTACGCCATCGAGGCGGAGTGGGAGATATGGGAAGACCCCTTTGGAGACCTGGCACTTGAGGTCGAGTTCGAATGGGAGTTTCCGAATGGGGTTGTAGTCCGGGGTGGCATCGACCGGTTGTTGTGGTGGCCTAAGCAACAGGTCGTCACCATCGAAGACCTGAAGACTGGCAACCGGGAGAACGACTACCGCCAGCCGGGGTTGTATGGATTCGTAGCGAACAGGCTGTTTGCTGACGATCTCCCTCAGCCGATTGAAGAACTCCGGTACTGGTATGCGAAAGACGGCGTCCCGTCCGAATGGGAATCCATCAGTCGGTACACCGAGGAATACCTCACTGCTGAGTACGGCGCTTTAGACCGGGGGGTCGAGGCGCGAGTGTTTGTCGCCAACCCCGGTGACCATTGCACGTTGTGCGGTGTCCAACCCTATTGCCGATTGAAGGGGCACTTGTCTGCGTGACTGATCTCGTGAAGACCGATGCAATCCGATCTGGGAGGCAATAGACATGATGACCCCTGACCTACTCCGGCCGGAGACCTATCTTGACCCCGCCAGCGTCGCACAGCTTGACCAGGCGGAAAAAGAGGCTTCTGATCACGTCGATATGACAATCGATGCGACGGTGGACATGCTGCGTGCAGATCCGTTGGTGTCGGTGACGGCATGGGCGGTGTTGATGGCAGCCGCGATGACGCCCGCTCAGCTCGCTAGTATCGCGAGCTATCTGTTATTCCGTGCAGCACGGGAGAAGATGTCCGCCGAAGACAAGGAGAGCAATTGAGCGACGACTACAAAATCCAGGTAAACACGAACGTCAACGGAGACCTGGTCAATGTCCGCGCCAGTGGTGGTGATGACATGCTTGATGTTATGCAGGGGTTCGCTAAGAACTCCGGAGAGATCTTCAAGGCTTTGGGTGACATCAAGCAGGCTGCGTTAGTGAATGGCGTATTTACCGGGAGCGCCGCCGACGCCGCGCGGCCGAAGGCGGCGTCAGGTAGTACTGCGCCTGGCGAGACACCGTCGTGTCCTACGCACGGACCGATGAAGGACATGCGCGGGAAGCGGAATAAGCAGGGTGATCCCTACAAGAACCGCTGGTATTGCAAGACGTTCGGTTGCGCCGACAGCAAGGGCACCGGAGATTGGATCGAATAAATGGCGTCGCTGTCGCTAGCGATGAGGGCGAGGGGCTCCGTTGGGAGCCCTCTACCCTCGCCCTTTCCCTCATTGGAGCGGATGCGGGCGTTCGCGAGACGGGGTCAGATCAGTTTGTCTGCTGGCGCTAGTGGGGGTGGTAAGACGGCGTTCTGGTCCCATTGGGTTCAGGCGGCTCGCTATGACGGCATCTCCCCTATCCCAACGATCTACTTCTCTTCCGATTCTGACCAACACACCGTAGGTATCCGAGTCGCTCAGAGCGTTCTTGACTGCAACCAGGACGACGCAGCGGAGTTGCTAGAGGAGAGATGGGAAGTCTTCCACGAGGCGACGGAGCATGTGTGGTGGGACTTCACGGTCGGTCCGACGCTCAGTCACTTTGACGCAGAGATCGATGCCTATTCCGTCGCCAACGGAGCGTATCCACATCTGATAGTGGTAGACAACCTCATGGACGTTGACGCCGGGTACGGCGCTGACGAAGGCTCTAACCAACGGGAGGCGCTGTTGTGGGGGAGTAGTAAGTCCCGGGAGATCGGGGCGCACATCGCCTTTCTCTGCCACGTCACCGGGGGGAACGTCCTCGGTAATAGCCCGCTCGGGAAAGACGCCATTCTCAACAAAGTCGACAAGCGCCCAAGGCTGATTCTGACGTTTCATCAGTCTAATCCAGGTCTGCTATCCGTGTCCGTCGTGAAAAATTCGAGTGGCCCGGCTAACAGCAACGGTAGCTGGTTCTGCCAGATTCCTTGGCTCCCTGAACGATCTTGGATGGGTGGGTGAGTATCTAAGTGACTAAGAAGAACGAGTCAGAGATTGCGTTCATCGCTGACCGGCTGATACAGAAGGTCTGGCAGGGAGACGAGACCCGGCGAGGGTTGGCGCTTTCGGCCGCGTCCGTGGCCCTGGCGGCGATTCAGGATTTCACCGCTGGGTTGTATATGGAGAGCACCGACCGATGAGAGCTGTCGCGGGGAGTGCGCGCTACCCGAGCCCACCCGAGCCGGGGACGATCGTCGGACCGAATGCCTTCGGGGAACACCTCGTGGTTGTCGGGACAGAAGGTGGAGTGACGACGTTCTCTTACGTGACGACGGACGACGTTACCGCCAGCCTTGAACGGGAGCCCCAGTCCGTAGCGGAAGTAGGGATGCGATGACAGATGGGAGCAGGGGCGGAATGATTGGTACGCAGGGATTCTGGCTAGAGGACAACACCGCCTGTGAGGTCGTTGGCGTTGTGGATGAACTCGCCGGGCTATATGAGTTCCGAGACCTCGATGACCCCGATAATGACAATTGGGTCGGGTTCATCCGGGACTTCGCCCCGGAGTGTTGAATTGCAGTGTTGCCGAAGTACAGGTTATGCACGCTGATGCCCTCGATGCGCTTCGCGAACTGCCGGACGCATCGGTAGATGCAGTGGTTACCGACCCTCCATACGAAATGGGGTTCATGGGACGGATGTGGGATGCCTCGGGAATCGCCTATAGCGTCGACCTGTGGCGCGAGGCGCTACGGGTACTGAAGCCGGGTGGGCACTTGCTTGCATTTGGCGGCACCCGGACCGTTCACCGCTTGACGTCTGCGATCGAGGATGCGGGTTTTGAAATTAGAGACGGTATTGATTGGCTTTATGGGAGCGGTTTCCCCAAGAGCCTTGACGTGTCCAAGGCCATCGACAAGGCCGCCGGGGCGACGCGCACCGAGGGTGGGCGCGAGTGGTCGGGCGGGCAGCGCTCGGCGGGCATCCTCGGTGACAACCTGGGGACGCAGACCCGCACGATCTACGACGCCCCCGCGACCGACGCCGCCGCGCGCTGGGCCGGCTGGGGCACCGCACTGAAGCCAGCCAGAGAGCCAATCGTCGTAGCACGGAAGCCCCTCGCCGGGACGGTGGCCGCGAACGTGCTCGCGTACGGCACGGGGGCGCTGAACATCGACGCCTGCCGGGTGCCAGCAACCGACAAGGCGAAGTTTCCGACCGGTCACAGCAAGGCGACGGGCGCTGCTTATGCACAGGACGAATACAGCAAGTCGTGGACGGCGGGCGAGGATCGGAACCCCGCCGGCCGGTGGCCGTCGAACGTGGTGCTGTCCCACGTCCCGCTGATCGAGGACGGTCAGCGGGTCGGGGATGCGTGCGCCGACGGGTGCGTGCCGGGCTGCCCCGTCGCCGAGCTGGACGCACAGAGCGGCGTGCTCACCTCCGGCAAGATGCGGCCGACCCGCCCGATCGGTAGGCGCAGCGTCTACGGACAGAACGCGGCCGACGGGTACACCACGGTGGAGACGTACGGCGACACCGGCGGTGCGTCGCGGTTCTTCCCGGTGTTCCGGTACCAGGCAAAGGCGCCCACCCGCGAGCGCCCGAGGGTGAACGGCGTCGCCCACCCGACCGTGAAACCACTCGCCCTGGTGCGTTGGCTCGTGCGGCTCGTGACGCCGCCGGGCGGCGTAGTGCTCGACCCGTTCGCCGGTTCAGGCACAACAGCCGAAGCGTGCCTTCTTGAGGGTTTCCGCTGCATCGCAGTCGAGCGTGAGGAGTCCTATCTACCGCTAATCGCTTCCCGTATTGAACGTACCAAGGAGGGTCAGAGATGCGACTGATCATCGGCTCGACTGCAATCCAGCATCACTTCCCAGACTTTCCCCGCGAGCCGAAGGACTTGGATGTCCTGAGTCCGTATAGCCGACCGGGGGACAGCGACGATTCCTTCTGGCACCCAAGTTTCTATCAGTATTGGTGGTCTAAGCCGGTACGGGTAGCAACACCCGACGAGCTGTATACGCTGAAAGTTTCCCATAGTGCGTGGGAGCTGAAGAATGGTTCGTGGGGGAAGCACATCGCTGACGCGATGTTCCTGAAGGCGAAGGGCGCGACGCTGATTCCGGGGCTTCACAAACTCCTCTATGAAGTCTGGGAGGAGAAGCACGGCGCCAAGAAGGTTGACCTGACGAAAGAGTCTATGGGGTTCTTCGCTGACGCCGTCAACCGGAAATACGACCACGACAGCTTGCATGTCTCGGTGGCCTACGGAGACAGGCCGCTGTATGAGAGCGTCTTGAAGGATGACGCCTCAGTCGAGATGGACATGAAGAAGGTCTGGGCTCTGCCGTACGACACGCAGTTGCAGTTGTTCCGCGAAGAGGTGTACGCGACGGCACTGGAACGGATAGTAGTTCCTCGGAACTACAGGTGCTCCCCTGGGGCTGCGTACGTCTGGGCTCTCCGCCGGACCATCACGAGCCTAACCAAGGGCAAGTCAAGTCTCTTTCTCATCGAGAACTACGACCGGATTTCGCGTCCGGATACGGATTACGTCGCAAGGCACCTTAGCCGCGCGGAATACCTCATCCCACTGAAGGAGAACGCCCGATGACAGCCTGCCCGCTCTGCGCTACCGACCTCCCAGACGACCACCCCGCCATCACCGCCGACAAGCTCGACCGCGTCATCGATTGGCCAAGCATGGTGGGCGATTGGACCTACAAGATTGGTCAGGCGAAGACCGTTGACGGCCTGACATTCAAGGTTGTCAAGAAAGAACTCGACACAGGTTTCGACTCCTACGGCACCCGTCAAGAGGGTGTGGTGTTCGTCGTCCTGGAGGTCGACGGCAAGTACTTCCGCAAGGACGGCATCGGGGATTCCTACGCTGACATCGAATGGAATGGTCACTTCCGCCAGGTGCAGCCTTCGCCGCGTACCGAGACCGTCTACGACTTCCTCTAGGAGCACTGATGACGCTGGGTGAGATCGAGGCCCTTATTGGGGACGCCGGGGATGGCTGGTATCGGTGGGACGAGGGTCTAGCGGAGGAGATCCCCGGCCTCGGGACCGTGACTTGTGTCAAGAGCGGCGGTGGTGAGGGCCAGGGCGACGCGTATTGGTTGGTCTTCAACGTCGTTGACACTGCGGGTTCTGTTCGGTGGTTTCGGATGGACGGCTATTACGCCAGCTACGACGGCGGCTACTACGACGGACCCTTCTCGGAGGTCAAGCCGGTTGAGCGAATGGTGACGTTCTACGAATAGCTGTCAGAGGGCAATTGGGCGTGGGCGCCCGCCCCGCAACGGGCGCCCATCCACACCTAACCTATCGGGAGATGATTGAAGGAGTGTCACGGCTGCTCGAAACCCCTCACTGGCCGCCGTAGAAAATGGTGTAGTGCAAACTGTTTCGATGCCGAAAAGCAGCGAGTAGCAAACATCAAGTACAGAGAGAAACTGTACTGTGTCAACTGTGGTGGGGAACTGTCCGGCCGGCAAACGAAATATTGTGGACTGGCCTGTAGCTCGGAGTACCAAACTCGACTGTATGCGGAACTGATTGCTCGTGGCAGCAAGATATGCACGGGTTGTCAACAGGACGTAAGACTCAGCGAGTTTTACCCGCACGGCACCACAGCCGACCGACTCAGGCCAGAATGCAAAGCTTGCACGATGGAAGGCAACGGCACAAGGAAAGACGCGACGATGACACGTCGCGTCTACCACCTCAAGAGCGCTTATGGGATTACGCTTGAACAGTACGGGAAGATCCTAGCTGCTCAAAACGGAGTCTGTGCCGTTTGCTTTCGGCCACCGCGAGGAAAGCTGCTTGCGGTAGACCATGACCACTTGACGGGCATTATCAGAGGCGCTCTCTGTAGCTCGTGCAATCTGCGGGTGATCGGTAAGCATCGCGATAGTGACCTGTTCCGGAGCGCTGCGAACTATCTAGACAGCCCACCGGCGATTGTGGCCATCGGCGAGGTCATAGCCCCGAAGAAACAACCGAAGAGGAAACGCCAAGCGCGAAAAAGGAAGCGATGAATCTTAGTTGTCTCTCAGCCCCGCTGGGCTGCGGTCGGGTTATTACTGCGGAGGAATTCAACCGGTGGGACGATCTCAGCAAAGCAGAGTTCCGTATGTCGGGTTGGTGCCTTCGCTGCCAGAACAGTATTTTCGATGCCCAAGGATGGGAAGACGATGAGTGAGGACTACGTGTACGCCGGGCGGTGGAACGTCGGAGACAAAGTGCTGTTCCATGGGCTGAAAGCGAAGGTGGTTGAGTTCAGCATCCGTGACGAGAATCGTCTTTGGGCTGTCCCGATCTGCATTCTCAAGACCGGGGTCGTGACGCTCGCGCATGATGATGCTCTTCAGCGCCGGGGGAAGGCGTGAAGCTGGTCGTTGAAGTCGATGATGACCTTTTTCGGAAGCGCGTCACTGATGGTTGGTGGTTCCAGGCTGAGATCGTCTATGACAACGACAACACGCCCCAAGCATACGGCTTCTTCTGTATCGATGTCATAGAGGTAATTGACGATTGACGGCGACCCCGGAGACATCCGGAAAGTTCTTGAATTCTATGGTTTCGATGACGTTGATGACGTCCCGGATAGCGGAGGTTGGCGCACAGTTCGCTGCGCTTTCCACGGCGACCGTAGAGCTAGCGGAAGAGTTTCGGTTGATGCAGGAGCATATAAATGCCAAGCCTGTGACGCAAAGGGCGACGTCTTCAGCCTGATCATGTGGAGGGAGAGATGCGATTTCGTTGATTCCATCCGACGCTATGAGAGCATCACTGGAGAGAGAGTCAAAACGATACGCAGCGAATCTCGCGGTCAACCCGGAGGTCCTAGACTACCTAACTCGGGAAAGACAGATTACGAGCGCGGCGGTGGATCGATTTCGGCTCGGCTGGACGGGAAACGATCCCGCCGTCGGAGACCCGGCACGGAAGATTAGCATTCCGTATCTCAGTTGGAGCGGCATAACGCAGATCCGATTCAGGAGTTTTGGCACCGGGACAGGAATAAAGTATCTCGGTACAGAGGGAACGCCGACGGGTCTCTATAACACCATAGTCCTCCGGAGCAGTGCACAACGGGTGTACGTCTGCGAAGGCGAGATTGACTGCATCACGGCAGAAATCTGTGGCCTCCCGGCGGTGGGTGTCCCAGGGGTATCGAACTGGAAGAAATACTACTGGCGCGTCTTCCGGTATCGGCAAGTGGTCGTGTTGAGCGACGCTGGAGAAGCCGGGGAGAAGCTAGCGCGCGCTGTCCGGGCTGACATAGAGGATACAAAGGTTGTGGTGATGCCAGAGGACGACGTCAATCACTACTACTGCAAGTACGGCCGGAGCGCATTGAGAGGGTTGGTGGGGGAAAGTGGCTGAGGAGAAGGAATTCAGTCCTGCCGAGACGTTCTCGGAGGTTTTGGAGTTCAACGCTGACATCATTCAGCGGACCCGGCAAACCGTAGGCGAAGTACTTGAGCTTGCCGAGCAACACGACCAGATCGCGGCGCGCTACCGGTCGATAGCTGACGGACTGATCGCGGCGGCACAAAAGACCGCGACGTTGCTTGGTGACGGACTGATCGCCGAGATGGGTAAGGCTTGGTTTGACGATGAAGGCGACCCCGATGAGGTAACAGTTGAGTGAGGCGTCGATGCAGCAGTGGGAGTCCGGGGCCCATCGGGACACACAGGCCGGCAAACCGAGGTTCGACCTCATCGACCCGATATTCCTTAGGCGCGTAGCGGACGTGATGGCTGAGGGTGCCGAGCACTACGGCGAGCACAACTGGACTCGTGGCATCCCTAGCCAGCGGTACGCAGCGGGCCTCCTGAGGCATGTGTACGCCTACCTTTCCGGCGACCGCACCGAAGACCACCTCGCGAGGGCGGCGTTCAACCTCCAAGGTCTAGCGAGGAATGAAGGCACCAGCCTTGACGACCTATTCGATTGGAACCACTGATTGAGGACACTCCTACTGGACATCGAAACCGCTCCGAATCTCGCCTGGGTTTGGGGGTTATGGAAGCAAGATATTCCCCTGGCGATGCTCGTTGAGTCCGGCTATATGCTGTGCTTCGCCGCGAAGTGGTTGCACGAGCCCGACACGGAGTTCTATTCGTTGCGCAACCCGGGGAAGACCGGGATGGTGCGGGCGGCGTGGGATCTCTTGGACGAGGCAGACACCGTCGTCCACTACAACGGTAAACAGTTCGACATCCCGACTCTGAATGGTGAGATGCTACTTGAGGGGTTGCCTCCGCCTAGTCCTTTCAAGCAGATCGATCTCTGCCGGGTCGCGAAGAAGCAATTCCGGCTGCCGAGCAACAAACTCCAGTACGTCTCCGATAACCTTCTGTCTTTGGGAGGGAAGGAAAAGCACCGGGGCTTTGACATGTGGCTGGGCGTGATGACTGACGACGACCAGTCGTGGGCCGACATGGAACGGTACAACAGGAGAGACGTCACAGTCCTGGAGGACGTCTACGACCGACTGTTGCCATGGATTCCAGGTCACCCGAACGTCAACCTCTACACCACCGACACCGACGGTTGCCCGAAGTGCGGTAGTGCTGAGCTGACGAAGGAAGGGCGAGCGTACACCGCCCTCGGTACTTACCAGCGCTATAGCTGCCGGGGGTGCGGCGGCTGGTCGCGAGGAAACCGCCGGCTCGAAGGTGTAGAGAAGGTGGGGTTGTGAACGTCGGTAGGCGGATGGCGTTCGGATTCGACAAGGCCGGCTGGAAGAGTTTTGGTGTGTGGATCGTGGGTCAGACGGTTTGGATCGACTGCCTCGGTTTCTACCTGAACCTGTACCTCGGGAGGAAGGACGGGTGAGAGACCTCTCCGCGTGGGCGGAGCTGGTTGAGCGCGTCGCCCTGGTAGTCGCGGGGGATTACCCGGATGTCACAGCCTCGGAGGTGTCCAACTACCTCCTAGCTGTGGTGGAGCGGACCCCTGAGCTGGACGGAGACGACGGGCGGACAGCGGGGGTGCTGTTGCTGCTAGCGGAGGAGTACGCAACAGCCCGCCGGGCGGAAGACCTCTACCGGTCAGTGCAGTACAACTACAAACGCACCGACGTAACCCAGATCCTAGCGACGGTTTTCGAAAGGTCCGACTGGATTCGAGGCCACGTCCCCGAGGACGCCAGGAGTTTGAGGCGTGCAATGGACGCGGTTGACGTCCACACGGACGTCCTTGAGGCACTCACAGGGCTGCACGTCATAAACCGATACCGGCTATGGCGATGGTACGGACTCGGTGACGAGGATTTTCCAGAGGAAGCCGAATGGGCGCTAAACAACCTGATGCGCGTGCTCAACGACTATCGGAGGCGGAAATGAGCGAACACCTGAAGGCTGTAATTGTCCCAACCGCGAACGGTCAGAGGTTGTTTATCAACGGCACCGAATTCCCTTGGCCGATCGACCCCGATATTGTAGTCGGGGACTGGTTGGTGCCGGGCTTCGGCGGGAGTCCGTCATGCTACGCCGTACAGGTGACGATCCTTGTTGATGAGGTCACAATGCGGGCGGAGCACTCTGATTGACGAAGAAACACTTCGGGAATACCTACTGGTAGCGAAGGCCGCGATCACGGAGACATACCGGGCGAGGGTTGAGACGTACGGACCTGACGCGGCCCATGCCGCACTGTTGTTTATCGACAAAGTACAGGAGATTGTTGATGGAGATCGAACAGACAGTACGTGACATGATGCCATGGCTCCACCGCCTGGCGGCGTCGTTCGTCCGCGATTACGCGACCGCTCAAGACCTCGCTCAGGAAGCGTCTGTCGCTGTCTGGAAGGAGCTTGTGGCAGCGAAGGAATCCGGCCGGGAGGTGAACGTCTCCTACCTCCGGAAGCGCGGACGGTGGACGATGCTCAACGCCCTTCGGCACCGTTCCGACGTCCCTGTCACCGAGGCTGCCTTCACCGAGCTGGCCGTCACGGACCGGGATGCCGGAGGTGCCTACCACAGTCGCGAGATCAGCGACGCCATAGCCGGGCTGAGCAGCCGTCAACGCGAGTACATCCGCCTGCGGTTCTGGGAAGACCTCGGTACTCCGGGGCTCGTTGACCGGGGGTACTCCCGCAACCTTTGGTACGACAGCCGTCACGGAGCGCGAGCGAAGCTACGGGACAAACTCGGACATTTGGCAAACGCCTAGCCGCGAGGTACTGTGGCCAAGCTCCCATAAAACGAAGGTATGGGAGAGCCGACGAAAGGACACGAAGATGGGCTGTAACCGCGAAGCTGAGGGGTCCGTAGATCTCCTTGACCGGCCAGAAGACCAGCCGGGCAACGTCGACAACATCCGCGCCACCATCGACCTTATCGAACGTGAGCAGAGCGAGAAGAAACAGTTCGGGATGTCAGCGTTCGTACAACTGTTGCAGCCGGGCGTCCCCCCCGAAATCTGTGGCACGGCACTGTGCTTCGCCGGATGGGCTGTTCTGGCCGGAGGCGGAAAGCTAGCGTACGAGAAAGACGAGGATTTCGACTACTGGAGCGTGTTCTTCACTGACGCCGACGGAGCGGACATTTACGCAGACAGATTTGCACGAAACTTCCTTGCGTTGCCGAACACGAACATCTTCTACGACTTCACGATCAAGGACACCGCCGACCTCCGTCGGGCGCTGAAGGACCGCTACGGGATCGAGGTCTAGGTGTTCGTCAGGATTGTTGCTTCCACTACGCTCGATTACGATGCACTGGTGCACACCGGTTACGCCAGCCACATCTCCCGGCGGATAGAAGAGGAGCCTGAGCCGGTCGTCAACGGTGAGCCGAGCCCGGAGTGGAAGACGTGGATGAGGGAGTACATCCCTTTGGACATCGATGAACTTCACGAGGCCGCCGGTCGGATCTGGGATCATTCGGCGTCCAATACAGAGAACCGGGAATACCTTCGGGCGTCCGTTATCGACGCCGAACACTTCCAGGTGTTGGCGCACGGGCATGCCACTGTGTACGCGGACGGCATCTCCCGGTCGTTGCTACACGAGTTGAGACAGCCAGGCATCAACCTGAGCGTCCTCAGTCAGCGGTACCTCGATGCGAACAAGATGGGGGTCGTGACACCGCCGCTATTTACTTTCGCCGAGCGAACCAGTCTGCAAGAGCATTTTGAGATGTCGCTACAGCGATATAGCCAAGCGTACGACGACCTCATTAAGCGCGGGATGACAGTGCCGGAGGCACGCGGCGCTGCTCGGGCATACTTGCCGGAGGCCACGGAAACGAAGATCCTAATGACGGCCTCCATTGGTACCTACCGGGACATCATCACCAAGCGAGCCAGTGACGCTGCTGACGAAGAGGTCAGGTTGTTCGCTCTGGCGCTGCTGCGACAACTGCGTCGTGTCTGCCCGAACTCGGTACAAGATCTCGTGGAAGAGCTACTAGACCGCTGACGGTGTTGCAGCCCAACAACCCCTTAACGAGGAGTGGAAATGCCAGGTTGGTTCGTGGTCGGGATCGGGTTCTTCGCGGGCGCTCTCGGCTGCTTGGTGTGGCGTAAGGTGCTAACGATGCCAGCAGACAAGAAGGTCATGTCTCTGTTCGCCGGACTGGCTGTGCTGATCGGAATCGGATTCACGGTGCTGTCTTCCGCAAACACCGTCCCGGTTCGGAACGTCGGCATCGTTACCTCATTCAACAAGCCGACCGGACGGATAACCGGTGCCGGCCTGCAATGGGTGCTGCCGTGGCAGAAGATTGGGGAGTGGGACGCCAGCCGGCAGAAGTACGACCACCTCACCCCGGACCGGGACGTCACGGTCCGGACCGCGACTCTCGCGGACGCGTACGTTGAAGTCCTCATTGAGTGGCAAGCCAAGGACGCCAAGGCCGCCGAGCAGTTCTTTGACTACAAAAAGGACTTCGAAGCGTTCCGAGGTCAGCGCGTCGGCACACAGCTCGACACGATCCTGAACGACGCTTTCGCCACCTACAACCCACTCGCGAACATCGACGCGAACACGGGAAATCTCAACGTCGACCTGAAGCCGTACGCCGATAAGGTCCGCGACTTGGCGGTTGAGCGGCTCGGTGAGGACATCACGATCGTTTCGGTATCCGTGGTCCGCGTGAATCATGACGCCACCACCGAGGCCAACATCAAGGCTTTCGGAACGAAGCTAGCCGAGGGCCGTAACCTCGACCAGGATCTCATCAACGCCGCGAAGCGAAAGGCCGTCACCGAGAAGAACGCTGAGGTTAACAACGTCGTCAGGTGCCTGGAGATCAGCGAACACTCCGGCACCGCTCCCGGTCTATGCATCAATCCGGGGATCATCCTGGGAGCGAAGTGATTCTGAACCTTGCCCCGGTGCTGGTAGAGGCCCGGCGATGGAAGGTCGTTCTGGCCGCCGGCGCCACGCTCAAAGGCATTTCCGAGGTGGACGCCCGCGAAATCGCTCGGCTGCACGGCGGCACTGTGTCTTGGCAGCGCGTCCGGTTGTTGACCGACGGAACCGAGATTGCTGATTTTTGGGTGCGCTGCTAACCCCCCAAACAGAAATAGAGCCCGACCCCATCTCCGGGGTCGGGCTCTTCTGCGTACTTACTCAGCGGGTTCGTTGTCGGTCTTGTAGACGCCATAGACAGTCAGGACCGCCAGCACGATTGTGCTGACCAGGCCGGCGGTTTCGTTGTCATTCAGGATGTTGTCGGCGAACGCCGCGCTCAGCGCGGTGACGGCGGTACCGACCGCAGCCACCACCGCCTTAGCGGCCTCAGATACTCTCATATTATTTCTCTCCGTTTGTGCGGCGGTAAGCCGCAATCTCAGCTCGTAGAGCTGCTATCTCTAGGTGTGCGTGCGCGAGCGCGGCCCGGGTCTCCGCCAGCTCCGCTCGCATCTCAGCCATTTCAATCCTGTGCTTAGCCATCTCAACCCGAGCCTCAGCCAAGACTTCCTTCGCGACCGCTACGGACATCGCGGCGAGGTCAACCTGAGAGGTCTTCCGGTTCAGGAGCTTCGTGAGGAGTTTGTCTAGGATGGCGCCAGCGCCTAGGGCGCTGGCTACGAAGATGACTGTGTACAGATCCACCTAGACGCCCGTAGCGGACCACTGGACGGGGATGCTCGACCAGGTGTTAGCGACGTTGACAGCCGAGAACAGAAAGAGATCGCATCCGGTCGTGGTGATGTTGTATGCCCTGCTACACCATTGCGCCGTGCTCGCGGCGGTCGAGTTGATGTTGGTCGACACAACTGGAGCGGAAACGAACGTATGCCCGAAGACAACAGCTCTCGTTACAGTGGGCGCCGAGACACCAAAAGTGACGACCAGCGTTCCGGCCTCGGTGTGATTGATTGGTCGCCACGCCGACCCCGTATACCGCTCGAACCGCGCCTCGGACGTCAAATAGCTCATCATCCCGGCGACGGGAGACGTAATGGCGAGATTCCGCGCGGACGCATTACTGTACCTCGGGATGAGGATACCGTCGAGTGCGTTAGCAAGATTGGAAAATCCAGTTTGGGCGTTAGGAAGATCTGTTAGCTCAGGGTAGGGGAGATTGGCAATTGGGGTTGTCTGCATGCATATCCTTCATGGTTAGATCGCAGCCAGGCTAATGTCCCCAACTAGAATCCCGATGATACAAAGAGGAGACCCGAGGCAAAGGACCGTCGATGACGTTGTCAGCCCGGTAACGTGAGCCAGCTTTGGCATAAACCGAACGGTCGCGCTGGCACCGTCCGGTGCGGCACCGGGGACTCTGACCTGAGAGAGGTTGGCATCAATCGACTCGGCGGCTATCCATACGCCGTAGTACATGGGTGCCCGCCCGGCGGCCTTGGCCGCCTTACGCTCGATAGCATTTGCGAGCCGCATCACACTATCCATAAAGCACCACAACCTTACTGGTGCCGGAATACGTTCCAGCGCCAAGAGGGATGTTGAGGGATGCGATTTCATGAAGCTCGGAGGTGCCATTGAGGTAGTCGAACTGCGCCACGTCGCCTTCGTGAATCGCTGGGTTCGGAACCGCCGAGAAGTCAATCGAGTACGACGCTCCGGTGTACTTCCGGAGTTCAACGTTCGCCCGCACGGCACATTGGGAACCGGTAACCAACGAATCGTCGATGATTGTCACCGGCACTCGTCCGAACGGACCATCCCACCTCGTGGGCGAGCCAGGATACGTATTTCTGGCTGTCGCTGAGACAGTGATCCCGTTGGTGTTAGCCGCACCGACTACGGTCACAGAGTTGTAAACACCCTCTCGACTGTGTGTGTGTTCAGCGTCCATCAGGACGCCGTCTTCGCCTACTCCGAGCGTCACCACTGGCTGAGGGTCGGCGCCAGGAGAGAGGTCCGGGATAAGCTCTACCCTCGCAGCTCCGAGGACGTCAAAGAAGAATCGAGCGCCAAGGTTGGACGCGAGGGTCGAGATAGCCGAGTAATGCGTTCCACCGCTAAAGGAATGCCCGCCGGGGATTCGGTAGTTCGGGATATCGGGGCCGAAAACCCCTCCCGCGTCCAACCCGAGCGTCGGGTATATCCACTGGAGGATATACAGCAAAGCGTCTTTCGCCATCCAGCCGGCGAAACCGATGGCCGTTGGCAGCTCGACCTGAAGCGCCTTGCTCCGGTCGTATATCTGCACAGTTGGAATTGAGCCGTCGGCGTCGTTCCAACCGGTTGTCTCTAGCCGAAACATCCCGAGGGGTACGAGTTCTTCGGCGCTCCCCGGATAGGTGAGGCCCTGTTTTACCAACACCTCAGTACCGAGTGGAGAAAGGGTAGTGACATCGAATGTCGGCACTAACCCTGGATCGGCGATTGCGATAGTCCCCGTCCGCCGGACATCTGCGTCCAGTTCCGCCCGGATAGCGCCACTGGACACGGGGAGTCCAGTGGCGACCTGTTGTCCGTCGTAGTAGACGTCTACTACCGTCTTTCGCCGCCCCGACTGCTTAATCCGTCGCAGGAAAGTGTCGGAGACGGGATACATCTACTACACCACCTCCACCGGCGGCTCTTCCGCCAGAGTCGCCAGAGGCTCTGGCGGTGGTGGGTCGGGCAGCTCTTTGACCGCGACAGCTCGTACGCTGACGGTGGCGATACCTCGATACGAATTGTTGAACTTCCCCGCGAACCGCCAACCGTCTTCGCCATTCGGCCCGTATCCGGGTATCAGACAGTTGACTGACTGGTGGTGATAGCAGGTATTGACGCCGGTGAGGGTCGCGGTGAAGCTTACCGCACCACCGCCACTAATGACGCGATACCCATCGAGGTCGTCATAGAGGCTGTAGGTGTACTCCTTCTGAAGGTTGTCGACCTGATCCGCGTATTGCAGGATTTTGAAATCGAGCATCTGTTCCCCTTATTATTCGAGTAGATCAAGCCAGGTGGTGTTGAGGCTAAGAACGTCTTGCCAGGTGGCGTAGGTGTCAAGAATGTCTTGCCAGCTCAGCAGGCCCAGAGATTCTTCAGCGGTTGATGGCCGATCGACCTCTACGTACGAAATCCGATGCAGAAATACGAGGTCGTTGCCAATCGGCCCGACTCGCGTCCGGTCGACCGATTTAAGTTCGAGGTACATATCTGTCTCGCCGGTTTGGCTTCGTCCCATTGTCTGAAGGAACAGCGTCCGACCCTGCTCCAACAACAGCCGTAGGTCGTTTGGATTGGAGTTGACGGCGTTGCCAGTTATCTCGTAGGTCAACAAAGAGAAGGCGCCCTCGCGTCCGCCAGGGACATCCATGATGACAACTTTGTTTCGCTTGCCTAGGACGTCGTATTCGCCTAGTACTCGACCGGGGTTTGAGACCTCACTGAAGTCAACCATATTTACTCGCCGGGAGAGCGCCGGCTGAGAAACGCTCTTAATCCAGGTGTCACCCGGAAAGAACGCCGGAGGTGTGACGACATTCGACGTCGCTGAGTTGAGGTTGCTACTAGGGTTATTCCAGACGGTAACCAGATATTCAACAGGGTTGGCAACCGGGGCTTCGTAATCTGTGATCGCGAACGAAGTGATCCCGGATATGGTAATGCTGTCCGCCCCCCTGATCGCGGCATCAGGGTGTTCTCCGAAGATGTCGTGTCGGACGATACTCAGGCGATCTCGGGCTGCATCGATATCGCTAACCGTGATATCGATTCCGGGACTGTCAGGGTTGCCGTTGTGGACCGCAGTAATCGAGAGATGAGAAAGGATTGCCTGATCGACATAAAGGGTGTGTGTGATCGGTGGGGTTGTTGAGAGAGTTATTAAGATTCGAGCCTTGGCCGCCGTCGGTGGAGCGGTTGCCTCAGCGAGATCCAAGAAGGCCCAGGTGTTAGCAGCGACAGCGGCAGTGAAGGTGGACGTAATGATGTAGACGTCAGCAGCCGTGTGCCAGTTGATGTTCACTGACACACTACGGGCAACAGCGCACCGCACCCAAGCTGACGCACGATACTTGCCACCCGCCGTCACAGGAACCAGCTCGGCTCGCGCTTCCGTCGTCGCGCCGGTGCCGTTCGGAGTCAGAAGGAGGCTAGCGATGCCCTGGTGAAACTGCGCTGTCGACCGGGCAACAGTGCCTTGGACTGCGGTCCAGTTGGTGATGTTCGTCTCGAAGAAGGGGTTAGCGTTCAGAGTCGCCACTACGCCCCACCCCCTAATGCGCGCGTCAGTTCATCAGCCTTCTCGTTCCATACGATCTCGGCATCTCGCCGGACGCCATCTACGTACACCGCGACGTCGATCTTTCGATCAGAGTCCCGGATTCGGTCTTCAAGCGCCGACCCCTGAGCGGAGTTCAGCGCCAGCTCAGCCGAGTTGGAGTTGTTGACGAAAGGCGCACCAGGCGGGATGACGCCGCCGTTGTCGTACGCCCAGTGAACATGGTCGTTGTGGTCCTGCTTAATCGTCCCGCCGCTGAAGACATGCTCCCGGCCGTTCTTGATTTGCCGGTCACCGGCGGGCGTGAAGATTAGTTCCTTCGTCATTGCGCCGTAGGTCGACTTGATCCAACTGAAGACATCCCACCGAGGCGGAACGTCTACAGCCCGACCCATGCCGTGATAGGATTTGTTTCCGGTGGAGGTAATAGCGCCCGGCCTGTAGCCGCTGATAAGAGCCAACCCAGGGAACGCGTTCCGAAGGATGGACATCATTCGGGCTACTTGGCCGCTACCACCGCCACCCTCAAGGATCTGCGGTATCTTTGTTTTGCTGACGTCAGCCTTATAAGGCCACGTCTGCGCCAATCCACCTCGGGCGTACATCGCGGGTACGTCACCGTACCTGTTGATGTAGTCCAGAATCCCCGTGCCGACAGCACGGGTGGCGGAGGCTTTGACAACGTACTCTTTGTTAGAGAGCATCGCGGGGATCTTGTCTGCAACAGGACCACCAGGCCCACGGACCAAGCCACCAGTGGCAGCCTTAATCCGCTCTTGCTTGGCAATCGCGGCTCGCACCGCTGCCGCGCTGGTCTCCGGATACCGAAGGGTTCGCTGCTTAACCAGCAGTTCGATCATTCGGGCGTTGACGTCTTTGTACCCCATTATGCCAAGCAGGGTCTTGACGTCCTTTGGCACCTTTGCGTACGTGTCAATCAGCGTTTTCGCGGCGGTGTTCGTCGCCTTGTTGGCGCCGAACTCCTTGATAAGTTGATTGGTCCGCGCCTTGTGCCTTGCGATGGCTTTATCCATCGGCACACCACTACGGATATCCTGGAGCATTTTTTCGTAGGACGCCTGCCCGGCAGATTTCAGTGCATCGCGGTTGTCCAAACTGGCTCGGCTGTTGTCCGTCAGCGACCGTCCGTTGCGATCAACGGACTCCGTCAAAGCCAGCTTGGCGCGCTTGTAGGCGTCGTTTGCGTCTGCTGCGCCAGCCGCCGCGCTACCTTGAGCATCCATCGCCCGGCGTGCGTTCTGGAGAGCCTCTTCTAGCCCAATTTCCTTCTTGGTGAGGTCGTCGACTCCAAGGCCCAAGTGATCAAAGACCCCGGCAAGCCCAGTGGCAGTCAAGTCAGTGTTCGCGAGAGTCTGTTGTAGACCTTGGGTTACGCTGTCAGCTCCAGTGCCAACGGTTTTCCATGCTCCGGTGGTGTCGACAAGCCCGACCATTCCGTCTCGGAGAGCCTGAATATCCTTACCGGTCTGCCCGGCGCTCTCACCAAGAGGCCCAGGGATGTTTGCTAGAGCCTCCATTAGCGCCTGAGCGGTATACATCGTTGACGCAAGGATGTGCATCAGAGCATCGAACGCACTGATCAATACCGCAACGGCGATCTGAATAGCCTTTACGACAATGAGCAGTACGCCGAGAGCAAGCGCTACCATCGCGATCGGAACACCGAGGATGAGAAGTGCGTACGCCAGGTGTTCGGTTTTCAGTCCGAGACCTTCGAATGTCCTACCGAGCGATACAATCGCGCCCCAAAGCGCGTCGACTAGCGGGAGGATGATTGTACCGATGGCGTCCTTAAGCAGATTGGCGACCTGCAAGAAGACTTTCCGGAATGGCGCGCTCTTGTTGTAGAGATAGACCATCGCGCCGCCGAGGACGACTGCTGCAACCGCTACCGTCGTCATCAGGACGCCGAGTACTCCCAGCGACCCACCAGCGGTGGCGAGCGACAGAACCTTAACCAACAGACTCGCGGCGTTAGCGACCGTTGACAGAGCTGTCCCGAGGATGCCAAGCGCCACGGAAGCCGGACCGGCGACCAACACCATCAACCCGAGCTGTTGAATGACCTTCTGAGTCTCAGGGTTCAAGGCGTCATACGCGGCCTTTATGCCTCGAATCTTAATCACGAGGTTGTTGACGGCTTGGATCATCGCCGGCAGTGCCGCCACAAACCAATTGATGAATGCCATCACGACTGGACGTATGCCGTTGATAGCGTTGATGATCTGCGCGCGGTTCCTGTCGAACGCACTACCGACGGTCGATACGATTTCCTCGGTGAACGCCTGCCACACTCCACCAAGAGTCTGAGCAGCATTGGCGGCACCGGTGACGTACTTCTCGCTGTTGCCGAACTTGATGAACGCCTCGTTGAGGTCGACCATCGAGACTTTGCCCTCTACGAGCCCCTTGTTGAGTGCCTTAATGGACTTGTAGCCCATCGTCAGGGCGACCTGTTCGAAAATCTTTATGCCACCAGGAACATGCTCGGCGAACTGTTGGCGAAGGTCGTCCATCCCGATCTTGCCCTTTGACAAAATCTGGGTGTACGCGAGCATCGCTAGCTTGGCTCGCTCAGGGCCGGCGACGCCTTGAGTTAAGAAGATATTCGACATCGCCTGCATAGTCCGTGTCAGGTCTCGCCCCTTGACGCCTACGGCGGCGATCTGTTGGGCGTACTGAATTGCGTCCTGAGCGGCGAACATCGGGCTATCTATCGAGATCTGCTTAATGTCGTTCAGGATCTGCTCGACGTCATCCGACGGCTTCAGTAGCGCCTTCATGGATGCGCGGGCGTAGTCGATGTTCACGGCGAACTGCAATCCGGACCGCGCGAGCCCGCCGAACGCCATAAGCGCCGGACCGGTGACAGCGGTCGTCAGCATCACACCGAGCATTTGCATCTGGAAAGACGCAATACCGATTCGCGTGGACAACTGAGAGAGGCTACTAGAGAGCCTGTCCAGGTTCGCAGCCGAAGTGCCTAGTGCACCGACGTTGGGAGATGTGGGCGGGGGGGTAGCGGCCTGGTAGCCGAGCCTCCCGGCTGCGCCGGGTTTCGGAGGCGTCGGAGTGGCGCCGACGCCCTTCATCACGGAGTCGCTGAACAGCTTGTCCATTTCCGACGCGAAAGCCTTCTGAGCCCTCTTGGACTCAGCCATCGCGCGGGCGTCAAGGGCGTTCTTGTCCTTGTACCACTTGTCTAGCTCCGAGATCCGCCTCTGCTGATCCCTCTGCTCTCCGGACATCGCCGATTGACGTTGCTTCTGAAGCGACTGTGAGCTTTTGATCTCAGCCCGGTGAGCCCTGAAGATGCCCTCAGCTTGACCCTTGTGGAGGCTCTTGAATTGCCGGGAGGCTTCACCGATTAGGTCCTGGTTCTGAGCCTTCCACTCTTTGTCTACAGCCCGACCCATGCCCTTGAGATGAGCCCTGATTTGGTCCGTCGTTCTAGCTAGTCGACGGTTGTCGAGTTCCGGGATAAGCTCGATATACCCGGCGCCGACTTGGTTCTCACCGGCCATTCTTCTACCCTCCTCGGGCGTGAGAGAAGAAGACCTTGAGATCTTCCTTCGCTGTCATTTGGGGTTTCGCTTTTTCCTCCCCCGGTCGAAGCGGGCGGGCAGGAGAACTCGTGGTGACCTTCCGGCGGTCAGACTTTTTGATCGTCGCCAGAACGTCAGTTTGGAGGTAGTAGAGGATCTGAGTAAGAATGTCGACGGTGTCTTGCCGGTGGTGGTCCTGCTGATCCCAGATCCGGCCGTCTTTGTCCCGGTGGTGTTTGACCCAACGGCTATCGAGGGGGAGTTGACGGATATGACTAGCCACCCACCGGTAGGTCATCCCCGTACCCCGGCGGTAAAAGTCCCTGAGATCAGCTCCGCTGTAGTATTGGCAGAAATCCGCCTCTATCATTTCGCGAAGCTGATCATCAGAGAGTGTCTTAGCTAGCCAAGCTATTCCCCCGAGCTGGTCCCGAGCGCAGCGAAAGCAGCCTCGATAAACTCAACGTGATCCTTCACTTTCGGCCGCAGTACGCGCTTATACCGAGCAAACTGATCGGCACCAAGCAGCGCCTTCAAGGCGCTAATAGGCTTGTCGTCTTCATAGAATTCCAGGACATCGCCGTCAGCTTCGTTGAGGCTCGGCGGAAGAGTGAAAGTCTCGCCACGGAACTCGAAGGTAACTTCGGCGGCCTGCGCCTCGGTTTTGATTGCCTCGCTGGACATCATTTACTCTTTCGGTTTGGTTTGGGTGGTTTAGCTAACGAGGGCGGGGTTGTTGGTCAGGAGAACGGCGCTGTAGCCGTCAGGACCGGCAAGGGTCGCGAAAGTCAAACCAAGGGTGATTGCGTCAGCTCGCACCAGGTTGAGAGCGTCGCGGTCCGTCATGGTTGCGCGAGGGAAGATCAGGCGATTCATATCGCCTTCGTCGTCCTCCCATTCAACAGAAAGTGCGACTTCCTGAGACACCGGCGCATTGGGCATCTCAAGTCGGCCGGTGGCACCAACGGTCGACCACTCGGAATTCAGGAAATACAAAGCGAGGGTGTCCCTATTAAAGGAGCCAAGCGGAACAGAGATTTCAAGACCCATGCCGGTAAGCGGTCGCTTCACCGGGGTAATGCTCTGCCACATGTTGATATCGTTGGTGTCAATCGAAGGCGTAACAGAGACGCCGTCCTCGGTGACCCAGCCAAGTTCGGCCCACAGGGGATCGAATGCAGTAGTTGCGTCAACCGGCTCAGCAGTGCCCACCGGGGAAACACGTACCCGGCCATCCGGCGCAAGCCGAACTTCAGTGGGATTGTAATTGGTAGCCAAAAGGTAACCCTCCTTTTAGGGTTGAGGAAGTGATTCGGGATCGGGAGTAGTAGTCCATCTCAGAGTCATGAAATACCTGTCGCACTCCGAGAATTTGTCGTAGGAATCGATAGCCCCGACCTCTTCCACAACCCGGTGTAACCGGACGCCATAGCCCCGATAGAGCTTTGCGGCGCGGAATATGCTTGCTGAGGCGAGATCGATGATGTCAGCGGCGGTGTTGTCGCTTTCGGCGTAGACGTAGAAATCAAGCCGAGGCTTACTGATTTTCGGCCACTGCTTCAGACCGCCTTCGCGCGTAACTACAATCCATCGTTCGGGCGCACTCCACCCAACTAGGTCCTTCGAAATGCCGACGAGAGCATAAGGAGATAGTTCAGGGGTGTGATTGGTGAGGATGTCTACCGCCGCTGACGCTGGATCTCCGTGGAGAATCCATTCGGCCAATTACAACCTTCCTTCCGCTTCCAGCAGATCAAGTGCTTTCCGCATAGGCGCGTAGCGCAGAGTTGGGGTAGGCCCACCTCGTGGATGTGCGCCGAACTCCACTAAGTTCGCCCCGGGGTCGGTGTTCACGACTCGCCACCGCCGACCGATCTTCCGGATCTCGAATGACTGGACGTACACAGGTGGAGTGGTTTCGGACTTCCGGTGGCCGGGCTCAGTCTCAGCGGCCTCGAATACCGCTACCGCGAGATCGACCAGTCGCTCAGCTCTGGACTTCGCGTACTCCGCGTACTTAGGTCCGTCAGTGATCGCTAGGACTTTCTGCTTGTCGATCCGAACGTCCTTGACCCGAAAACCCATTAGCCCTCCCGGTGGCGCATTGAGAAGGCGATGTGGTGCCGGCGGTCTTCGAAGTCGCGCCACTCATCCGGGAAAGCCCATATCTCCCAGGTGATGCCCGCGTACCTCGCCCGGTCGGTCGACTCAGGCATCTCAGACCCAGACGGTGCGTAAACTCGCACGGACGACCTGGCATGCTCGCGGTTGTCGAGAGTCTCTACGGAGAGCTTTTCGGAGAGGGCATACGGCTGGACAGAGCAGCCTGTGATGACGTACTCAACGGCGTTATCCCAATCCCGCTGGAGCTGACCGCCGCGCACGCTCGGCACCAGTGGAGCCCGGATGAGGACGACAGTCGTCGTCCCTACAGCCGCCATGTCTTCGCCACCCCTCTGTAGGCGTTCAAAGTCGCCAGAGAGAAGGATGAGAAGTTGAGATCGGAGAAGCGGTACTTGTAGGTAATATCCCCTACGGTCTTTTCGGAGAGGTCGCCTAGGTGGTCGTCGCTTTCAATGACGCCTACGACGGCTTCTATCGCAACGTTCTTGATGTCCTCAGGGGCTTCACCGAGTGCGTACCCGTAGGTGTACGTGACGTCCACGACGTCGTAGGGATTGAGGCCGTAGATTTCGCTGAGGCCGTCGTACGTCGGGGTGCAGTCCCAGGGAAACCACAGGTCTCTGATTGGATCGATAGCACTGACGCTGACCACCGGGCCGATTGGCTCGACAATCCCTCTACCGTCGGCGCGGTAGCGAACAGTTTCAGCGGTATGGAGGCTGAACGCGACACCTGTCTCAGAGGAGATGTACGCGGTGACGGAGTCGATTAGGTATTGGTAGTACGGTTCTTCTTCGGCGGCGATAGGTCGATTGAGAGCAACCCCCAACTCCTCTAGAGTGATCAAATCTCACCTCTGTTTGTAGTCGTAGAAATCCTGTAGCCCGCCTTCGTGGATGATCTGGAACATCAAGTCGACGGCTTCTAGTTCCTGCCGGGTTTGGGTGTGGAGGAATGCGGAACGCTCTTTGGCGTAGCCGGATACGGTGGAGAGGTCACCGAGGACGTAGCTCAGCCGGTCATTCCATGCGTCGTAGTCGCCGTATTCGGCGTACGCCGCCGAGCCCTGCATGGCTTCCACTAGCCCTTCGGTGGGGGTGCAAATACTCGGGATGCCGGAGGCGGCAGCCTCAACAGCCACTCGACCATAGGATTCGTATCTGCTCGGAACGAGTAAGACCTTCGTCCGCTTGTAGACCTCGGTGATATCGTTCGTGTGGTCTAGGTAGGTGACATTGGGCAAAGGCTCGTAGGCTTGGATGCCGTAGGCGCCCCGGACAGCTAGGAACGGGAGATCGGGGTTTCTGCGGGCTAGTTCGAAGAAGGTCTGATAGCCCTTGTCGTAAAGCCCGTCGTCACCGGTCGAGAGGTTGACGAGGGTGATGTGCCGCCTAGCCCTGGTGTTAGGGGTGGCGTACTCCGCCGGGTCGACAACCGGCCTCAGGATCTCGCCGGGTGTCCATATACCCTGACTCTCGCAATGTCGGCGTACCCACTCGGTGTTATAGATAGCGGCATCACACTGCCCGCCGACCATCCGAGTCGTGAAAGGGCCGGTGTTGTGCGCGTAATGCACTACTGGAGTGCCGACCATCCTCCCGAGGATTCCTGCTCGGTACGAGCTGTTGAGCTGGGTAACGACGACGTCTGCACCGTGGAAGTACTCGACCGGCGCGGCCTTGATCTCCGCCGGAGAGTTGGTGGTGATGACCCCCACCCCGTCTAGGTGGTAGGAGGGGGCCTCCGTGGGCTCCGCCACCAGGGCGACGCACTGATGCCCGGCGGCGTTGAGGTGGCGTAGGAGGGCGTGTATGCTGACCTCGCCTCCGGCGTTCCGGTTCATGCCGCGATAACGGTGGACGTAGGCAAGGATCTTGATTTTGAGACTCCTGGTCTGCGAGGATTTCAACGAAATTGCTTCCGTCCGTGGGTGGCACGGCGGGAGCGGGTTACCGCTGCGAACGGTCCTTCCAAGAGCTACGCGGCGGCGGCCTCCCCGCAAACGCGGGGCCTTCCGGCCCTCCCCTGGTTGGGGAGGGCCGGACTCCAACTGAAGACTTGCCTTCCGGTACGGCCTCGAAGGGTTCAGCGGTGCCGGAAGGTAGGATGGGGTTTTCCCCTGGAAGGGGGAAGACTCCTGCGGCCCCCTACGGGTCGTTTGGGTTGTGTAGGCACCCTTGGGTTGACGGCCTCTCCGCTTGCCACGGAGAGGCCGTCTTCATGTCCGGCGGGAGCGTCAGTCTCCACACCTGCGCCCAGGGCCGGACTCCATTTAGCTGGAGTAGTCAGCGTCCGGACGAAGGACCGAGAACGGGTATTCGCCACCGAGGCGCATCAACGGGTTGATGACGTTCGCGGCGACGCGGAACGTCGCACGAAGAACCTTCGCGTCCTGTTGGAACGTATTCAGAACCAGCGTCCCGGCCTGGTTGAAAATCGGAGCGGAATCGGTCACCGCGAATTCAATATCCTGACGGATACCAATCTTCAGGGTGTTCCACTGGCCCGCGATGATCAGTGCGTCGTCCTTGTGGGTATTCCAGATACCCGAGCGGACCTCAGCAAGGGTCTCGCCGTAGACGGTCTGGGCCGGTCGGCCGTCCGCGCCAACGAGAGCGCCTTGGTAGATCGGCTCACCGTTGTTACCGCGCATCTGCACGAGTTTCCACTTGAAGCCGGGGTAAGTCACAAACCCGGTCGGGTCGTAACCATCCTCAGCCATCTGCTCAGCAAGAGCAGCAATCGCGAGGCCGTAATCCAGGCGTGCCGGCGAAGAGCCAACCACCGGGTACGACGTCGCAGCGACGCTGTTACCGCGCCCGATAGCATCCGGGAGGATGCCTCGGAAACCGCTGGCAACCCACGAAGTGGGAACCTCTTCGCCAAACAGAATCGCAGCGTCCAGCTTCTTTGACATAGCCTCAACGAGGTAGGGCTTGATCTCCTCGAAATCGACGTCGCTATCAGCCTTCCAGGTATCCGGCAGTGGAACGAGAACCGCCATCTCCTCAGCTTCCATGCGCTTCTGGGTCCACGTCATACTCGTGGTCTGCTTCATCGCCAGATCCTTAGCCTCGCGGCTAGAATCTGTCTGACTAGAACCAGGACCGAAGGCCGGCTTATCGGTAGCCGTAGTGCCCCGAATCCAGTAAGCCTCGGGAAGGGTCTCGGTGAGGTTGAAGATCTTCTCACGCCGGGTCATCCGGCTGACGGCGCCGAGCTGAAGCGCCGCGCTCCCGGTGATTACGTCATCCAGGATTTCGCTAGCGATCTCCGGAGGCAACTCGCGGACGCGGTTGCCGACGGACGTGATCGACGCATCCTGTTCATGCCGGTAAAGACCGGCTGTGGTGGCAATAGCCATCTAGTACTCCTTTTTCAGGGAAAGCAAAAAGGCGACCAGAGGCCGCCTCAGGAAGGTAGAAAGGGGTGGGTCCTAGCGACCGTTACCCCAAATGAGTTGAGACATATAATCGTTCGCGAGCTGCTTCGTGTCCTTGGGACCCGAACCAACAGGTTCGCCACGGTTGCCGGCAAAGACGTCACTGGCAGAAGTCTTTTTCTGCACGGGTGCGGTCTTGCCAGCGAGCTTCGCTGCCGAAGCCTGAATCTCCTCCGGAGTGCTACCGTTGACGAACTCCAACAGATCCTCATCAAGGCCGTAGAACAGCCCGGCGTTCTTCCGAAGAAGGTCGGTGTTCTCCTTCTTGGCAGCAGCGGCGGCGTCGTTAGCCTTTTCGATGTCGGATTTCTGAGACTCTTTCCAGGTCCGGAATTCCGTCAGCTCCGCCTCTTTCGCGTTCTTTTCGGTGCGGTGCTTGGCATTCTCTGCGCGCAGAGTCTTGACGTACCCAACCAGCTCTTCTGGCGACAACTGCTCAAGGGTCTTCTTTTGCTCTACGGTTTCGGTCTCGGTGGTCTCTGTTTCGGTGGTGGTAGCGGTGACTTCCTGAGTCGCGTCTTCGGCGGCCATCTATAGTCCCCTTCTAGGGAGTTTTCTTGACGTCAAGTGGTTTGGTCGCCTTAGCGACCTGGATTTGGCTTTCGGTTTGCTGCTGTAGCTGCTGGTCTTCGCGAGCCTTTTGCTCCGCCTGGTAGACCTCAGCGTCAGCTATCAGTTGCTCGGTTTGGTCTGGGTCAAGATTCATAAACTGAGCCAGCACAGGGACAAGGAATGGCGGGGCGGTAGCGAACGCTGAAGAGAACTTCATAACGGCGTCAGACTTCTCAGCCAACGACCGGACCTCTGGGTCTCCCCAAATGACTTCCGCGTCGAGTTCTTTCGCCTTCGCCTCTTGGCCCTTGAGCTTGAAGACCAGGCGCATAGCCTTCTCTAGCGTCCACCCGACTGAGCGCATCCGGGCTTTGATTCGCATCACGAATCCGCTCTCAGCCTGAGTCAGCGTGTCGCCGGAGATGTTCGCAAGCCTGCCCATTAGATAGTGAGCGGGCATCTGCTGGATTGTCGCGGCGTCGATTACGTCGTCGCGGACGGCTGAGAGGATCTGATTGATATCGACCTGATCGAAGTCCCCGAATTTGGCATCCGGAGCTGGAACGTGCCACAGGGTGTCGGCGCCAGGATCAAAAGGCGGCTTCTGGTCTACACCGGATTTGCCTTTCTTGCCGGTCTGAGCGATCTGGCCACCAGTCATCCACCGTTGGCGGTACGCCTGAGACTTCGTGATTACCAGTCGATCGAGAATCGTCAGGTTGATACGGTCCTGGATAGAGAAGATTCCCTCAGCCTCAGACTTCCCGTCTGGACGCCATTGGCACCGTACGAGAGATACTTCTCCGAGTTCGTTATCAAGGACTTCAACTGACTGGAATCCACCGTTAACCAGCGCTACGGACGCGGAAACGGTCTCGCTGTTGGCCGGGCCGTAGTAGATATGAATGCTGTCACCGGTGTCCACAACGGCAATCGTTCTACCGAGGTAGATATCCCTCCACAGCCGGACTGATGCGAGCGACCGCGTAGGACGAATAGGGTCCGCGAAGACGTGACAAACGCGCGGGTCCTCAACCGTCAACACAGGTTCGTCCGAGTCCTCTTCAGGAGGGCTGACGAGTAGATAGCTCTCCCCGAAGGTGGCGGCGTCCTTCAGGAACCGCTCCATCTGGAAGTCCATGTCGTTAGCCATCCACGACTTCCGGGCGTCTACGTCTGCTAGACCCTTACGACCGGGCTTAGGCTTTGGAGCCGCTGTCTGCGTCGCAGTGGCGTTTGCCGGTGGAGTCGCTTCAGCAGGCTTCTCTTCACCGTCACCGTCGGCGTCGCCGCCAGGGCGACCGAACCGAAAGCCTTTCAGCTCAAGACGGGGGAGAATGGCGTACGTCGCCAGCTCGATATAGTTAGTCTTTGCCTTCTCCTGAAAGTCACGGAGGGCTTTGACATACCGTGGGTCACCGTTGGGTAGAGGATGGTCGCCGTCGACATAAGCAAGCCGTACGGCGTGGTCGCGTTGTTTTCCCTCGATAGCGAGGATGCCCTGAAACAACCACCAATCCGCAGAGCCCGGGGGAAAATTGGCACCGCCAGCGGCGGTGTTAGAAATAGACCAGTTGTAGGGCTGGCCAGAGCCCTGATTGCCCGGAGGGGCGGTTAGGGTTGCGCTATAGGGCATACGTCTCCCGTCAAGGGTTAATAGGCATACAAAGTCCTATCCGCCTCGGGCTCCAGGCCCCCACGCTCAATAGCCTCTTTACATGCCTCAAGAGCTAGTACGGCGGCTTGGGCCACCGAGATATATCGCTTGCTATCGGCGGTCTCCTTCCGTAGGAGATCCCCCTGAGGTGTTTCTTGGATATGGCAATTGAGGATGTGTCGTTCGAGATCAGGTTGGTCCTTCCAGATGACTCGCTGTGTCTTGATCGCACTCTCTAGTTGCTCAATTGCTTTCCCGGCTTTCGTTTTGCTCGACAACCAGAATTCTTCAAAGACGTCTTCGAAATCCGCTGCCCACCGACCAACGATGTCTTGATACTGATGGGGGTCGGCGTACGCGAAATAGACGTCTCGCTTCTCTAGCTGCTTCCGAACGAAGTCGTCGACAGCGACGTAATCGACCTCCCAATCGCGCGGAGCGTCATCGGGCTTCTCCCAGACCTTAAGCACGAATAGCGCCTGGTCTCTGAGTCGACAAGCCACAACAGCGCCAGCACCGTTCCTGACGGCACCTTTGAATCCGATAGCGATTCGGTCGGACTTCTTTAGTGGTCTGAGGTTTTCATCTCGACAGAAGTACACTTCGGTGGGTTTTAGCCAACCTGATTCACCGATTGTCATTTCGTTGAAGTAGAACCGCCGGCAAGTGGACTCTCGGTTGGATGGGTCGTTGATTTCCTGCCAAATGCGCTCTAGGTCAACCCATGTGGCGTCGCCGTAGCAGGTCTTTAGCGCCGGCATCGCTAGTGCTCTGTCGTAGATGTCATCTACGTGCACAGAGACGGAGTCGAACAACAGTGACTCATCAAAGGACCGACCCTCTTGGATCTGCGTCCAGTACCTATGAGACTCCTCAGCTACGCTGTTTTCGCCAGGCGCGGGAGCGTTGGTGGTCTCAATTGACCTACCTCCCATTTTGCCTAGGTTCCGGCGGAGTGCTTCCGCTAGCTGAGGTCCATGTTCCGCCGGTACCCAAAGCCCCGTTTCATCGGCGCAGATGAATGTTGCACGGTTACCTTCGCGGCCTCTCGGTGAGGCGGTTACCTTCTCTAGTTTTCGCAATTCACCAGGAACCAGAACCCTAGAGAGGGCAATATCAAGGTTGTATTCATTGGCGGCTTCGCCGTCGGCGAGCATCGCACCGACGAGGCTCATGGTGTTGTCGGCTTGGCTATCAGAGATAGCGGCGATCTGGACTAGCGGAGTCGGGAATGGTCTTCCGACGGGGTTCCCTTCGGAATCCCAGCCATCGAAATACACCGGACCCAGCAACTCAGCGCAACAAACCGCCGCTACAAGGGGGGACTTTCCCCACCCTTTTACCCTCTCTAGGATGGCTCGGCGGTAAAGAAATCTGCCGTGTTCGTTCACTGCGTAAAAATGGACAAGGAATCGGGCTTGCTCGTTAGTGAACCGCCAGGTATCTCCTTTGTTGATTCCGTCTGGCTGGCTTAGGTAGGCGGAGCACCAGTCAAGGACCCCCCAACCCAAGCTCAGCTCCGGAAGGGGTCGATCGTTGAGCAGCACAAACTCTCCAGGAGTTACTTATTTTTGCCAGAACCGCTCCATCCGGCCGGGCGCGAGGCGTACACTCATCACCGCCGACGGAGACCGGGCTCTAGGAGGTTGATCCATGCCCAAACCAGACTTCACCCTGCTCGATTTCGAGGAAGGTCGGATGGTGGAAGACACCAACTCCAACCGCAGGGGGGTCTTCCGGCATGCCTACCAGTACAAAGGGGAGGACTATCTCGTTATCGAATGGCTTGAGAAGCCGGGGGTGAACCAATCCGTCAAGGCGGTGGGGAACATCGTTCCATTCGCCGACTACTTCCCGCCGGAGCCGGACCCGAACTAGCTAGGCGCCTAGGGCGTCGCGGTAGTTAACTGCGGACTGCTTGGTGATCTTCTCGGCTTCGGCCGTGACATCCGCCGGGCCGGTGTTGATACGCATTCCGAGGGAGCCACGGTCTTTGATCGTGGCTCCCATCTTTTCGAGCCTGATCCGGAGTTCCGAGGCGCAAGCCTTAGCGTCCTTGGGGTCGCAGTCGGTGTAGATAAACCCACCGTTGGTCTTGTCAACGACCATATGCATTCCCCAGATGTAATTATGGAGCCTGGCGGACAGGAGCATTTCCTGCCAGTCGGTCTCTGACATCATCATTGCCTGAGGGCTGTCTCGCCAGATATTCCACCACCGCTGCGTCATGTCGCACCATTCGTAGCCTTCGGGCAGCTCTGCGCCACGCCTGACGCCGTCCCACTGGAGGTTTCCGATGTTGTGAATTAAAGGGTTGCGGTTTACGCGGTCTTCGTCTTTGCGGTCGCTCATTGAACCTCCGGGGTCGGGGTGTGGTGTACTATGGACGCAGCTTTTAGAGTCGAATAGATGGGCTACTTAATCGGAATGGGGTGCAAGAGAAATGGCAAATCGGGTATCGGGTGGCAAAGAAATAGCCCGCCCTCGTGGTGAGGGTCGGGCTAGCGTGGCGCTCTCCGGAGCGCCGACAACCGATCAGGCGAGGAAGGCGGGCGCCGGCTCTGACCAGGGGGTTTCTTCTGCGGAGCCCTTCATCATTAGCTCGCCCTGCTGGTCACCAGGAACCACCAATGATGATGTAGGATCATTTGCTATGGACCTTCTAGCCGGCCTCAGGCTCTCCAAGCACGGCGGAGAGCTAGACCCCTCGACGTCGCCGCAGAGTCAGCGCGACGATATCAAAGCATACGCTGCCAAGATCCCGGCTAGGATAACGATTTGGGCTGAAGACCTCGACGTCTCCGCAATCTCGCTCGACCCCTTCGAGCGACCCGGTATCGGGCCATGGCTGACCCCAGAGCGACAACACCACTACCAGGGCATCATATGGGCTCATGCTGACCGGGGCGTCCGGAGCATGAAAGACCTCGCTGCGCTGAGCAACTTTGCTATCAAACACCGGAAGATCATCTACTTTGTCAACGGTATTAGCGGAGCACCGTTCATTCTCGACTATCGCAACGGCCCCGAAGACCCGATGGTGCAGTTTATGGCCTACATGTTCGCCTTCTTCGGGGAGATGGAAGCCAACCGTATCCTCAGCCGCAACCGCAAGACGAAGAAGTATCTTGTCAAAAACGGCTTTTGGACGGGCGGGAAGCATCTCTTCTACCTCATTCCCACCAAGGCGGATGGGGAGAACAACCAGCGACTCATTCGTAACCCCGAGCTGGCTCCATATGCCGAAGAGATGATCAGGAAGGCAATGAACAAAGTCTCCGCTGAGGACATCGCGGTGTGGCTCAACTCAGAGGGCATACCCGCACCCAAGGAAGCCGAGATGGAGAAGTCTAAGGCAAGAGATAAGTCGCAAGCCCGTCCAGTCTCAACCGCTCCCGTGAGCGGTATCGTAACGGCGATCGAGAAGGATCACCTCGTCATCACCGATCCGACCGGCGAAGCTCACTCGGTAGAGAAGTCTCCGCGCGGGGGGCGGTGGGCAGTCGACCACGGAGAACCCGTAGCCCAAGGCGAACGACTTATTCACAAAATGGTGTGGACCGGAGGCACTGTCAAGCGGACGCTCCGGAGTCGAACACTCTTCGGCGAGACGCCGTACGACGACAAGACTGTTAGGGATGCCAACGCCGCTCCAGTACTCCGCGCCGACCCGATCATTACTCGGGAACAGTGGGAGCGCCTACAGCACGCGCTTGACGGCGTGAACCGTCGCAAGTACCGAGGACGCCAAGACTCGCTACTGCTGGACGTTGGCTATTGTGCTCACTGCAACTCACCGCTATATGCCTTCCGGACCACCCGAGTGAAGACCGGCGGGGAATACGGCTACTACCGATGCGCGAAGACCACCATTCCGAAGGCTCGCAAGGTGATCGAAGGAACTTGCATCGCGAAGTACATCCGAATCAATAAACTTGACCTCAAGGTCGAAGATCTACTTCTCGACATCATCGGACCACATGATCGGCTGGCGAGGATGTTCGTACCCGGGGTGTCGTTCGAAGCAGAGCTTCTAGAAACAAAGTCACAGCTTCGCGACACAATCAAGATGTCCGCTGGAAAGTCTCCTGCCGTCCAGGAGGTGTACACAGAGGAGATCGAGGCGCTAGAGGCGAGGATCGAAGAACTATCCTCGGCTCCCACCCGAGATGCCGGGTACGAGACGCGTAGCGTCGGCACCACCTATGCAGAGGACTGGACTAAACAGGGTACCTTGGATCAAAGGATGATGCTGATAGAAGCTGGCATCAAGGTTTACGCCGCTACGAGCGAGGAACAGCCAGACTGGACTAAAGTTTCCATGAGTCCCGAAACCGACATCATCCGCTTCTCGTATGACCGGGGGATGTGGATGGCCATGGCCATTCCGAAGGACATAGCGCCTCGGGCGCTCGGGCGAAACGTGGATCTCGGCTTCACAGATGTTCCGCTAGGAGGGCTGTCGCAGGATCTTTCAGTTCCCGCGTAGCTGGATGGTAGAGGTGTACGAGGGTGCCGCCGTGGCGAACGGTGGCACCCAGCTTGTTGTCACAGTCGACCTTGAAAGCGGTGTCCTCACAACCCCATTCCAAGAACCGCTCATCCTGCCCGCCGGCAGCAAACCAAGCCTCAGGCGTCATCACCCAACACCCACCCACGGAGTCTCCCCAATCAAGGATGCTGTGACAGAGCCACCAAGGCGTCGCAGACAGGTATTGCGCCGTACCCTTCGGGGAGAGGCTGACGAACCTCGTGTAGGGGAGATGCAGGAGCCCGTCAGGGGCGCCAGCGATGGCGTCACGTAGCGGAGCCGCCTCGGGAATGGAGTCGGCGTCACAGACGACCACGACCCCACAACCGAGCTTTTGAGCCTCACGGACGCCGACGTTCCGGCTGGCGGCTCTGTTGAAATCCTGGTGCCAACTGTCGGCCGGGATCAACACAGCCTCCGGTAGCACATCCTTGAGGGTGGCCACGACGGTATCCATCGCCTTTGCCCTTTCACGGCTCGTGTCCCGCCACGGCAGGACGATACCTACACTCATGGCTCTCTGAGCCCCCTGACGGCGTCTACGGCCATCTGGAGGCCGCCAGCGATCCTGAAGGCTCGGTAGGAGCCTGAGTCCTTGACGTACATCTCAGGGGCGTTAACCCGTCGGTGGTGGGCATCCCACTCGATCTCGCCCGTAGCGGGGTGGATGTGCCTGACGGTGACACATGGCAGGTACTTCAGACACCCGGCGCCCTCACCGAGTGCTTTCCAGTAGTCGTCGCAGTAGAGATGGACCAACCCCGGCGGGGCGAAGAAACCGACGGCACGAGGGATGTCAGCGGTCATCGCGACCTGTGTAGGCAATGCCTCGCCCTGTAGGAGATCGTTGCCGTAGACAATCCCCGTCCCGAGGTCGGCGAGAGCCTTCAGGTACTCCGTATCCCACCCGACGGTGATTGGTCTGTGGTCGTCGCCCATGAATCCGACCGCGAAGGCATCAGAAACAGCCCTGTAGCCGAAATTCAGGCCGGTTATAAGGTTGTGGCCGTCCTGAATAGCCCATTCGACGGAAAGACGCGCCGATTCGGTTTTGTAAGACTCTAGATTCGGGTCTTCGTCGTCCAGAATCAGCAGGACGGAGCTGTCTGCGGTGGAAGTGCCTCGAAAAGCCTCCATCAGAGGCTCCACGGCGTGTGGCCTGCCCTTCGTAGGCACCATAATGACGAGATTTGACAACTAAATTCCTCGATTGGTAGTCTGCAAGCCATTTTGTGTCCATGGAGGTGTGCTAGATGGCAACGGGAATGACACAGGACGACCGCGTTGCGCCAGGATGGGCGCTGAGAGCTGCTGTTGCACTCCTAGCACTAGAGGGCAAGGGATCAACCGAGGAGATCGCGGATTTCTTCGAGGACTTCTATGGAGTCCAAGGCACGGTGAGAGACCGTCGAACCGAGCCGGGGCGCAGTAGGGCACACCGCGTAGGTCCGGGTAGCAAGGGACGGGTGTCTGCGACCAAAGCGAAAACCGCGCTCAGGCGTCTCGCTGACGTCGGGTTGGTGGTTCGCACACTCAGCGACGGTGCCCCGAATACATGGACCGTAGTTGACCGTGTAGATGTCGCGGCGTGGCTGGCTGAACAATACGCACTGAGGAAAGAAGGCGTAAATAGCCAGAGCACGGGCTAGAGGAATCGAACCCCTGTCAACGGTTTTGGGGACCGCTGTGTTACCACTACACCAAGCCCATTGGTTTGCTAGGTCCGCGCGATAGCGGCGTTAGCCCAAAACATACCCTCTTCTAGTTTCGTCATCGCTATAGCCTTCTCCCGGCCCTCCGGAAGGATGTTGTTGATGGTCTCAGCCGCCAACCGGAAGGTTGTCCTCACAAACTCATGCGTCTCCCTGGTCTTATCGTCCGTCGGGGGGTGATACACGAATCGGTTGTCAATTTCCTCAGGGGCCACTTCTACCTCTTTGCCTTCTGGCGAATCCACCAGCCGCCGGGGTTGTGTGATAGAGGCGTCAATGCTTCGATCTGGGTGTCTCGCTTCCAAGCTGGGTCGTTGGCGACAGTCTTCTCAACAGCCACCAGTGGCCCTCCCTCAGTGGGAATCCTGAAGCCACCACGACTCTTCAGTGCGTGGTCGGTGGTGAGGTCGAAAATGCCGTCCTCAATGACGAGATAGCAGCCAGGCGACACGAGGGGCCCGTAGGCTTCGATTTCCTTCAAGACATGCCCTGAGGCGTGCTCGGAGTCGAGAATCACCATGGTCTTCCGCCGGCCTACGGACTCCTTCACAGACTCCAGGACGGCAGGGTCAACGGAATCCCCGAAGAGGTACGTAACCCGGCTGGAGGGGCGCCTACGGGCTTCTAGAGAGTCGTTGGGGTTGCAGTCGACTGTGACGACGTCTACGCCTTGAGCGGCGAGCCAAGCAGCACTACCACCCCACTTCGTTCCCGTCTCAACGATCACTGAGGGTTTCGTAGCGGCGATCACGGCTTTCAGCCTGGCGAGGTCGTCAGGGTGCTTCCACATCTGCAAACCGTCGTGCACCTGAACGTAAGAGCCTTCTGCGAACGTAGCGAGCGTCGCGGCGACGTCAATTGGGGTATCGAGCATTACGCAACCTGCCAGTCGTCTGCGAGCAGATCAGACTGAGACGCGACCCACGGGACAAAATTGCCATCGACAGGACACATATAGAGGTAGGGCTTGCGCATCTTGCTCTGCCGGTCTGGGATCTGCATAGCGACGTACATCCCTTGGCCATTCCAGCCGGCGCGGGTTACGTGAGTGCCGTTGCGCAGCTCCACAAGAGCTTCACCGAAGTTCATTACGCAGCCAGCCGGCGGGACGTGTCGTCGTTAACGGCCTTCGCAACAGCAGCTAAGAAAGTGACGTTCTCCGCAAGCGCCGTAGCAACAGCAGAGGCGTCCACAGTGATTACACCTGGAACCGGCCGACCTTCGAGGCCACGTACGATCGCAAGGGCGGCTGCGGAGTCGACGCGGGCGTTGTGCAGTGCAACCCAAGCAGGTTCGTTTACCTCAGCATCAGGGTCCGTGTCGCGATACCAGACCATGTCGGCTACGCCATCCATCTCGGTAGTGGTAACTGCCATGTGTTCTCCTAAAATCCAGGGGGAGTTGTTTGTTTCGTTGGCTTGGTCCGAATTCCAGTGGACGTGTTTGTCGTGGGGATTCGAACCGCGATAGGGCTGTCGCTTCCAGCCGGTACTTCGGTGGGCTATCCAGCGGTTGTGAATCCAATAACGGCTGGCTGGGTGCCTCTGGAAGACTGCCTTCAGCGACTCAATAGCGGCCGGGTCATCGCCGCTGCGGAGGTCGACATCCATATCCCAGGCGTCTACACTGCCGTCAGAGTCAGGATTGTGATCCGAATCGGTGGCCTGGTGGGCTTCGTCGCCAATCCAGCCATCGGATTGCTTATCCCGCCTCGGGTACTTGGTGTTGACGGCGGCGCGGAAGTTGGTCAGAGAGCGGTTGAGGTAGGGCACGCCAGTCCTCCGGACTGTGGGCGACGAGGCAGTGATTGACGCATGCCTATAGCGATGTGCGCCGATATTCAGGCCGGTAAGTATCCACGGCGGTTGAACATAAAGGTATTTCACTGTCTGTATTTGTCCCGGAATTTAGGAAACGGACAAACAGTCGAAACCGTACAGCGCGGCACACAAGGGGAG
>Ga0193742_1000093_pt1 | contig 60309 bp, 74 predicted proteins | sample L2c1metaG_FD_165511 | JGI IMG/M metagenome (GOLD analysis project Ga0193742, IMG submission 165511) | Soil microbial communities from a riparian zone of the East river system, Colorado, United States - L2c1 | ecosystem: Environmental > Terrestrial > Soil > Riparian zone | place: USA: East River... | reverse complement strand
TTCCCACCGGATTGGACCACGAGGGCGACGACGACTAACAAGCTCTGATCCTGACAAAGTCAGCTGAATTTCCGAACCTACGTCAGTGGTAACCTAAGAATAGAACGTTTAGACGCTCGAAAGTGATACAATAGTATGGATGTATTGAGCCAAATAACACATTGCATATTGGGGTGGTGGTTTGCAAGAAGGTATATAGAACTAGGGGGGTCAAAAGTATCGAAAGATAGTTACACTAACTACTAAGCTAATAAGTATGAGAGGGGTAGACAAGGGAAAAAGGGAAAAAAGAAAAGTATTGCCGTAGGATACAAAGTACATAAATAGAGTGGTGGTTTTTTTGTCTTTTTTTTTTAGCCCGATGTAGAAAAATCTTCAGGAACAATGTTTGACGGTGATGATGATGGTGGTACAGAAAAGCGTTGCACTCATGTGTGAGGAATAAGGCAGAGTAAAAAGAAGAAAGAAAAAAAAAAGTTGTGAGAGTTTTTGCGAGAAATATAATACAATGAAAGAAAAAGAGTCCGAAGATGCAAGAAGGGAAAACGAGCGTTGGTTTCTCTTGATAGGGGATGCACGTTATTAGAGAGCGAAAAAGGAATGTGTGTGCTTTTTTTGTGGAAGAGTCAATGTGGAATCGGAATCGGCTTGGGGATTATTATGCGTCGTTTCGTTTGAGGATGGACATGAGGCCAGGGATACTTGTAGCCTGATCTAATGCGACTGGCCGGCGACAATCTGGCACAGATGATAGAGTTGCAGACGCACTATAGCGGATCTTAAAAAACAAAAAAAAGAAAATTTAGCCAACGGCATGGTTGACTCCACAGCCACGACTATACCTGAACTTTGTATGTTCTACTATGCACAGGTTTCGGTCCAGAAATGGTACACTCCCATCTGGATATAACAAAAGGTGAAATGAATGAAAAGGAGCAATGTGGGAACAATGATGAATTAACACGCACTGTTCATTGACCACCGAATTTGCTCCCAGTTGTCTCTCTATATGTTCCATGAGCGCAACTCTCGTTATTCGCAGCAGCATTGGGAGGTTCACGCCACCCGAACAAACAAAGTGGTCCGTTTGCTCTACTGGTATTTTATCTTGGTCCTTTGCGCCCTCTGCTACGTTTGGATGCGTCTTGGGGTCGCCAGAGGTCAACTCCAACTCATCTGTGCTGATCGCCTTTTCTTCCATACCGCGCATTTTTACAAACAGGTTTGTCACTCCAGACAAACTAAGGCGGTTCTTCTTCTTTGGAGGCGAACTGGTCGGAGAAGAACTAGGAGCACTGGATGAACGCGACCGAGAACGCAGCATGCTAGATTGTGCAGTGCTTTGCTGTGTATGATAAGGGTGACGACACTAAGGAAAGGGAGTCACCCGGGGTATTTATACTGATCAAAAACGTGGTCAGAGAGTGCGGAGTTTATATCGTGATCAATGTAAGGTCAAAGGGGAAAAAAAACAAGTTAAGTACGTCGGCGAAAGACAGCCATTTCGGGCTCTTACAACGCATGAAAGATTGCTTCGTAGTCTGGGTTGCTCGTGAATCAGTCATTAGATAGTGAGTTATTTATAGCTTGGTGTGTCCAAATCTCGACCTGTGCCAAGCTGTGCTTGCCCTGGGCCGCTTGCCTTGTCTGCGCGGCGGCATTAAGGCGATGAATACGTCCAATGTCCGTAAAGCCTGAAGCTATGTATCCATTTATTTGATGAACTCAAGAAGCTGAACGCTCAAGGGGGTTCAAAATCAGTACAATTTCCAAAGGAAGAAGGACCGCCTTAATACAGAAGGTTTCATTTTTCATTCAGAGTACTTCAGAGATATCGGATCTCGCTAAAGTCGACCGCCGCCGAATTATTCGACGGTTGTGAGTTACGGTATGGAACATGAGTACCTAGGTACTCCATATAGGCAATTGAAAATGGGCGAGAACGGTAACATCGGTGTTCATTGCATACAATACAGCAGGATAATACATCTGTGCAGACGCATAATATTTTCTGCTTCAAGTTATTTAGAATCAATGCAAGAAGTTTGGCAAAATGAGCTTGAGGTTTTGTGCCGTTGGCCGGATGGCCGGATGATGTTCTGTCGGAGTCAAATTCGGCTGATTCTGCAATAAGCTGACTAATCCGTCTACACTTCAAACCATCACAATGGCAAGCCGACTTGGTTTTGCGCCGCATCTGCACCAAATGCTCATATGCTTTCTTTCTTCAGATCATCCCTGTGCGGTGTTTCTCATGTGGAAAAGTCATCGGTGATAAGTGGAATGCATATTTGGAGCTTCTGTCTAGGGATATGAGCGAAGGGTGGGTTAAATGACGATTAACAATGGATCCTAGGCTCATAACCTTTGGCATATGAATGTAGTGATGCACTGGACGAGCTTCAACTAAAACGATACTGCTGCCGGCGGATGGTCTTGACTCATGTGGACTTGATTGAGAAACTTCTTCATTACAATCGTGCGTTCTCTATCAAGGTTTTGCTCTTGTGCTGACATCAGAACAATGCTACAATAGCAATGGAGCGGACGAAAGACAAAGTGCACTACTAGAGTACAGTACTCTAAAGTCCATTTCTAACGGAATCCAGCTTTGGATATTAAAAAAAAAAGAGGCACCTCAAAATTTACAGTTGGACAGTTTATGTGACGGTTTGAGAGCCATTGTGTCCCATTTCTGGGACGGTCGAAGTCGCTTGCATCATAGGCCTGCATAGTTTTATGTATGGCGCATGTAAATTACGACTTTGACGAACTCATGCTATATCCCAGAATCAGCAGTTCAATTTTAACCGTCGCATCTCACATTCCTCGAGAATTTTTCAAAATGTCAGCAGTGTTTGGCTGCTTCACCAGGTTCTGGCAGTCGTCATGCACTGGCTCTCTCTTTGTAATAAATGCAGCCGAGTGTCTTTATTGAGACCGTGACGTTCCTGTTGGAATCTCGTCTCAAATATCACTCATGCCACTTTCCCTGGCGGCGCTACTCCATTTCGGATGACGGACAAACTTTCGACCACGTTTTCTAGTCTTCCGGCATCTCTCTCAAGAGCCTTTACCCCTACTCCACAGGAAGAGCTTCTTCATCGATATCAGATCATCAATCTAGCGTTGTACTGATATCCTTGCCTGATCCAAATCGGAGCAGACACTCTCCTGCCCAAATCATCTTGAAGGCTGTATGATAATCCCGGAATGTTCGCCATGGGCGGCATTCTGTTTGCTGAACCACGTCCCATGCTCAGATAGTTTGGAATCATTTTCCTGGCCGTGTAAACATCACGGTGATTTGGATAATCTCTGACTCTGTCTTTAAATAACCTGGCAAGATTATTCTGCCTTACTCCTGCGATTTGGATTTTGAGCCCTGCCCAGGGTGACTCTGTTCAGGTCTCCGAAATTCAAGGATAAAACGTAATTGATTTTACATGCATTTGTCGCTTGGAATATCTTTGCAAAGACTTCATCAACCAGGCCTGATGGAGACTGACAGAGAATGCTGTGCAAAGGTATTGAATAACGTATTCGAGCCCAAACGCTGCAAACCAGGTTGTGAAGCTAGCAACCGATTAACCCTATCTTTGGAATGTGCACCAGGACTTGAAGACAAAGAGAAAAGCGGACTAGGTCTATTTTTTAATTGCAATTTTTCGAACCTTCATGCCCTCCTGATTCTGATGCCGTTGTCGGATCAGTACTAGTCCGCCTTCAATGAAATACACCAGGTCGTCTGATGTGATAGATGGGAGAAAATCTCCTTATCTACGACCATGACACCACATTGCATCCGTAATGCTGGCATATCAACGCGATTCAAGTAGGCGCCCACCATATGTATTTTTTGAGTCATTTTAATGCTCCAGCGGTTGCACCCCCATGGATCCCTCTTCACCGTCTCTGCCCGTGGAGGTTTTGCATGTCATCCTCAACGAGGTCGATTCATCCAACGACCAACAAACCCTCAAAGTTTGTTCACTCGTTTCTCGTCTCTTCCTTATGCTTTGTCGGAAGCACCTTTTTTCCAGTGTGACGATCCTCGTGGCTCCAGATGCTGACAACGCAGACGACGAAGACCAGCAAAATGAATCTGCCGTCCAATTTCTGTCATTTCTGGTTACGGACGACCATGCATCATCTTTCATCCAGAACCTATGTATCCGCAATGACACAGGCGTTCCAATGTCGTCGACATGGACGACAGTTGCGAGATCCCTTGATAGATTATTGCCGAAACTTTCGCTCTTAACATCTCTCTCAATACATGGCAATTTGATTGCGGATTGGACATCGTCTGATATAACCCTGAGGGTGGGTTTAATGCGTCTCTGTCGACGACCGACTCTCAAAGCTCTTAACTTGAATTTCGTGGGTATCTCACAACAAGAATTACTTTCGCTCATCGGTATCGCAAACTTGTCGTTATCTTCCGTTCACCTCAATCCAGACACCCTTGATCCGGTGTCTGAACTGCAGGAAGACTTGTCATCTCCAAATATCATATCCCGACTTTCTACCCTTTCTGTGGTCGTTGGAGACCTATATGTATCTCAAGCGATGTGGAGCCTTGCGAAAGCTAGCGCAAGCACCCTAAAATCACTCAAATGGATGTCTAGTCCATATTATCGTGAGTTATTTACTTATCAAATTACGGCTTTACTAAGAAATGAAAGTAGGACACCAAGAAGTTTTTCTCCATCTGATCGACCTACAAATGCTTCCCAAACTTACCTCCCTCGCAATCTGTGTCCCGTTGAGAGCAGAATCGTCCTTGAAAGACCTCGTCGTTCTATTAGGAGGAACCAGTGCCGAACATTGCAATGTTCTCGAGATTCTAGAAATTGAATGCGACTACGACCATCTTCCCGGACCGCAAGTGAGTTCTACTAGTATAGTATCAACATGGGCCTGGCAAGAACTGGATGATATCCTCGCAAGTCCTGCACTTGCAGCTCTTCAATCAATGAGAGTATCAATCAAAAGCCTTATACGTCCAAAGCACATACTGTCCAGAGATGATAAAGCACATGCCAAGGAAGCCGTTGAGCTCTTTCAGAATAGTTTACCCAATGCTTATGCTAGGGGACTAATTTATGGAGACGAAGAAGTATAATAATAATAATGGGATACTAGCCGGGAGTCATGGTCTTACTGAATTTCTTGTAGTAAGTACTCGTTTGCATGCATTTTTTCTTTCATGACTTACGAAAGACATTCTGCAGATGTTTCTATAATGATAATTCTTGTCTTCCTCTGACCGGATGTTTAGTACATCCCTTCCGACTGTCTACATATTTGAAATGACTACTTGACTGATCATATCAAGATCATCCTGGGCTCAAGCTTCAAGCTTCAAATCTCACTAGTAGGGCTTTGATAAAAATGACGGTGACAGGTGAACCCAACTCGGTCCTCCACAACCAGTTCGCTATAGAACACTCCATATCAGACCTTATTTACCAGCCTGTCTATTGACGCCTTGAGTCTTTCGAGTTTCATTGGTATAAATTAGAAAGTAAAAACATAGGTCCAGGCAAATTGATGTATCGAATAAACCGATTGGCAAAGAGTTGGCCGCTACTGATTAGCTTCAAGTACTTTATTCATGACAAATATGTGGCATGAACGTCCAATCCTGCAACCCGTTAAATAGGACTTTAAGCAGCAAGGAGCATCTTCGCGGGGTCTTCAAGGTACTCCTTGATTTTCACTGTACCAAGTCCATGGTTAATTTGAAAGGTATAATATAAAAGGTCAGATTCTCACCGAGGAAGGTCACGGCTTCACGACCATCGAGTAAACGATGGTCATACGTCAGGGCTACGACCATGATGGGGCGTATGACGATCTGACCGTCGACAACCACTGGGCGATCCTTGATGGTGTGCATACCTTTTCCGAAGCGGGCCTCAGTCAAAAGGACATATAAAGCAAGAAAGACTTACCGAGGACGGCAGCTTGCGGGAGGTTGATGATAGGTGTTCCATATAACGAACCAAACACGCCTCCGTTTGAACTAGTAGTGGCAGATGTTATCAGACAAGAAATGAAATGGGAAAGAGTCAAGCATACATGGTGAATGTACCCCCAGCCATGTCCTCAAGGGACAACTTGCCATCCCTGGCCTACAAAACATGTCAACCATCAGCAATCAATCTGATCAGAGAGCAAAGAAAACGCGCCTTCTTTCCCATGGCAGCAATCTCTTTTTCAACATCAACTAACCCCAGCGACTCCGCGTTCCTCAGCACAGGGGTGACCAGACCCTTGGGCGTAGCCACAGCAACGCTCAAATCTACATAATCCCTATATACAATTTCCTCTCCCTCGATACTCGCGTTCGCCGCAGGGATCTCCTTCAACGCCAACACTGACGCACGTGCAAAGAATGACATGAAACCCAATTTTACGTCGTGCTCTTTTTGAACGGAGTCTTTGTATTTTTTCCGCATTGAAACAAGGGCAGACATGTCGATTTCGTTGAAGGTGGTGAGGGAAGCGGCGGCATTTTGAGATTGTTTGAGACGCTCAGCTATACGTAGACGCATGCGGTTCATTTTCACCTTCAAAAAGAAAGGACGGTTAGCGGTCGCCAGGATAGAACCGGACGAGAAAAAACATACTCGGGTCTCGTTTCTACTGCCAGACGCAGCCCGGGGAGCGTGAGGGGCACTTTCTTTCTTTTCCTTCAGTGGAGCGGCTTTCTCTTCTTTTGGTTTGGACGGAATCTCTGCTTTTGACGGTGCAGGTGGATTGGGCGACGAAGTCTCAGGTTTTGACGCGCTCCTTTCTGCTTGGGGTTTGGGAGCTTCAGCTGGAGGAGCTTGCTCTTCTTTCTTCGGGGGAGGTGCGGGAGAAGCTTTTATTTTGGATTAAGGCATATGTCCTGCAAAGGTTGGAAATATGACGTACATCCGCCAACCTCACCCGGTTCGAGCACAAAGAGATCCTGTCCCACTGCAACCGTGTCCTCTTCATTTGCGAGCAATTTCACTATTGTCCCAGATGTTGGGGCATTTACAGAGACGTCAATCTGGCCATCAAATCAAGTGGTCAGATATCGCAACAGACCCTTGATTTGACTCGGTTCGAACCTTATCTGTCTCAATTGTCGCAACTTCTTCGTCTGCAGAAACGGTATCCCCGACTTGTTTTGACCAGGATTTGAGTGTCCCTTCAGTGATGGACTCTGCCATCTGTGGCACCTTGATAGTTTCGGCTTAAATAAGGTATTGTGATTAGAAGTGTGTCTTAAAAACCCTTGAAAAAACAAGGCATACCCATTAAAAGGCGAGAGGAGTGAAATTGCGCTACCCTACCGTGATTCCTGTACAGAAGATTTAACTTAATTCCTCTTTGGTATATGTTACCGTGATATGCTCACAGTAGGGTGGAAACACCTTGAAGGTGCTTCGCACGAAGGATTCCACGACTACGCGCGACAGCAATGATATGTCTTGACAACATTAGGGACGGTGAGTATTAGTAATAGGACTCGGAGAAGGTCGTAAGTCAATTTATTTGGCCTAGTTTGGCATAAGCACGTGACATGACAACTCAGGTGACCATATCGTTCTCATTTTCCCAATCTTTTAAATCTGGGTGGATTAAAGGTGATGCACAGTACGTTTACTAGTAGTATGTTTTAAAAATTTGACCTACAAGGGAAACTATAAGTTTTTGATAACATGGTAAATCCAAAGAAATCAAGGATTGGTAAAAGAAGTCATCACCTTGGCCTTAAGGCTTAAACCCACGTGTTACAGGTAATTTATGCAATTCACCTGCTGATGCTCTATCGCTGTGGAATGTACGTGATCAGCGCCAATATTGGAATGTCGGTAAACGCATATACTTAGGACCTTTAAATTGAGCAACTTGGTCTATGCGATGTCTCTTAGATGGTCTTTCGCTTGTGTGGAGTTTGCTCTTCCCACGGTAAAGTGTATGATAATGTATATCACCCAGAATATTTTTCGTCCTTCGTTGACTACTTTTTCTCGATCTATCATGTCTGCTAACCACGGACAAAAAATTCTTGTAGCCGTCGTCGGTGTTGGACTTGTAGGATCAGAATTGATCCATCAACTTCTCTCTATCCCACCATCAGCCTCGCCATTCAAACTTATCTCACTGACCTCGTCAAAACGGACCGTCTTCGTCGATAAAATCAGCTCAATTGGCCCCGGTGTCGATTGGAAGTCACTGCTTGCTGCATCACCAGCTTCGGCAGACTTAAAACAGCTCACTGCTCGATTGATTCAGCTCATTGCTGAGAGGGAGCGCGTCGCGCTGGTGGATAACACTTCCTCGGAAGAGGTGGCAGGATTGTACCCTTTGTGGTTAAAACAAGGCATCAACGTCGTGACCCCCAACAAGAAAGCGTTTTCTGGTGATGCAGAGCTATTTGCCAAAATATTGAGCGCATCGAGGGAGAGCGGCGCGAGATTCTTGAACGAAGCAACTGTAGGTGCAGGATTACCTGTCATTGCGCCTTTGAAAGAACTGGTAGCCACTGGAGACAAGGTGCGTCCAGAATTGCATAGATTATCAAGACTGGATATCCTTTCATGAATATAGATCACTAAAATTGAAGGCGTTTTCTCCGGCACAATGAGTTACATTTTCAACGAATTTTCTACTGGGATGCCAGATGGCCCAGCCTTTTCCTCTGTAGTTGCTGTTGCTCGAGAAAAAGGCTACACTGTACGTTACTGAAAATTTTGTGGACGTACTTTGTTATTCATGCTCGCGTAGGAACCTCATCCAGCGGACGATCTAAATGGATTTGATGTCGCTCGCAAGCTCACTATCTTGTCTCGAATCATTTCGTCTGCTCCTACGGCGACACCATCTACGTTGCCTTCTCTACAATCATTTACTTCTGTCCAAACTGCATCCCTCATCCCAGCCGCCCTTGAAGGCATTCCATCGGGAGATGAATTTATAGCACGCCTCCCTGAATTCGACGAAGAATTTGCTAAGTTACGCAAAGAAGCCAGCAGAGAAAATAAAGTGTTACGATTCGTTGGCGTTGTGGACGTTGCGGGAGGTCAGGTCAGAGCTGGCCTAGAAAAGTATGTGGTACATTGGTCGGTCCTATGGATTCCAAGTCGATTAAAACTTTGTTGTAGGTATCCTACAGACCACCCATTCGCGACTTCTCTTGGTGGTTCAGACAACATAATCATGTTCCATACGGAGAGATATAGCCCTCGCCCCTTGATTGTGCAAGGGGCAGGCGCTGGTGCAGCTGTTACCGCCATGGGCGTGCTGGGCGACCTGTTGAAGCTAGCTTGACTATTGCTCATCGCCCTAAAAAATGAAGAGCTTTCTAGAGCTTTTAAATGTATAGTAGATCTGTAGGTAAGTCCTTTCATTCGACGCTGCGACTCCGCTCTCTAACCAATCACTCTCCATTAATCTAGAAGGACGATGTCCGAAATAAACGGATTGTCAACGATCGTCTGACGTACTTAGAAAACGAACCTCTCACTACCGATATGCGCATGGTTTACTAGACATTCACAAGCCGCAGAAGGCGGCTAGCTGAAGATTACACGCTCGTAACTTTGTAGCGGCCGATCGCGTCGACGTTCTGTCATCGATCGCTTCTGGCTCTGACAGTACGAAGGTTCTTCGGGCCAGTCGCACAGATGCCTATGCACTCTTCGTCATCAGTAACCTTTCTACGTTATGATACGTTGATCTACAGTCGAGCCTCTCTTAACCCATACCTCTGAAAACTTCTATGTCCCATAACTTTTTTGGGGCTACCAAATTGTCGTTTTGCATCAAAAGTTGCCCTCATCACCTAATAACCCCCAATAACCCACCAAAGGGTATGGGTTAAGAGAGGTTCGACTGTATTTCCATCGCGTTAAGAGATGACGTGTTTCACATAATCTGCACTCACCAAACCTCTTTCGCGTTGACCCATTACTCAATGCGCCAGTCAGCACTGGTACATATCATAGTACTTGCTAATAATGCGTTTGTGGTTTTATGCACTTCCCAGTATCCCCTATAGCATTGCGTCGTCGACTCGCCAGGAGAAGACAAATCAATGCATCATGATCAACCAGCATCAGTCGCGCAAGAAAAATCCCATGCCTGTCTCTTCTTTTTTTTTTCATTGACAAACCGTGTCAGCAAAGATGGAGATGGAACCCGGAGCTCTGATCCGGATCGCTGCATTGATTCGAAGTAGATCCCGCCATGTCCGGAGGTCTCTTATCCCTGGGACCGACGGCCGCAAACTTCAATATCTCAGTTCCGGTTATTAGTGTGGCTGGGAGCTCAGAGTCGAGATGTATATCAGTATGCCGAAATACGGGTATAGTTTTTTTGGATTTTCAGTCTTTTTTCAGCCTCGTCGGTGGTCATATCAACACATAATGAGAGATTGAGGGAAAATAACCTAGGTCCGGCCACCGTTCTACCCCAATTGACCCCCAAGGGGCTAACATTTTGTCCACTACAGTATATTCGGGGGGATCCTACCAGGGCCAGGAACATTTACTTTCTTGCAGATCGGAATCCTACCCTGGTCAGCGGCCTCCATAATGTCTGCTTGACGCTAGGCAGCCTTATCTTTCATCTCGCCTTACTGCTTTTTTCACTGCGATTCATCAAGTTTTCTCCTGACCACACTCATTCCCCTACACCGACATTCTTTTGTTTTTCAAGTATCTCTAGCGCTCAGCCAACGCTCAGGAGTTCTGTAGAGTCTAATCCCACGCTCATTTCGATAGAATGAATCGAGCTTTCTTTCCTAATGAAAACGCCTTTAATAGTGCTTCAAGTCTCTTACTTCCCAGTAAACAGCCCGCAACGTCAAATCCCACCTTAAAACTAGAAACAGGCGGTGGGTTATCGGCAAGCCATCCTGTGCGTGGGTTTCGATTTCTTTCCTTTTTTTTTTTTACTGCTGAAAATAAGACAACTATAGTCTTCATTGACCGACAAGGTGTTTTCATCCCTTTATTTCCATTAAATCTGCCTAACGACGAATTCTAGTACTCCTTTTCGCCATCGCCTGCGGCATGGGGCACACCCCTACTTATGGGAACACCAGAGGCCGACGATTATCTTCACAATCCTGATCCACGACGAGATAGAAATAACGATGTTGGCGGGGGTGTATTTACTGTTCGCGGCGCCGGCAACCTGGGGTGCCTCACAATCCTAGGCTTGGGATTTTTAGCGCTTTTGTGAGTTACATTGTGATTCCCCATCACCGGTAATCATTGACACGATATGTATCGTCTTAGTGCTGGTCAGTACACTGTGCGCTGCTAAACCGCGAAACGATCACAGTCTATAATTTTTTTCAAGGCTACCCATTATACTCACATTTTACGACGAAGAAATTGTCGAACCAGGGCGGCTTTAGCGTGGGAGGTATCAATGGGACGGGACAGATACCCGCTTTCCCAGGAAATTTCGGACTTGTCGACAAAGATACCCCTCGAGAGTTGATGCAGAAAAAATCATACATGGATGATTCCGCTATGACTTTGGTGTTCTCAGACGAATTCAACCAAGATGGCCGTACATTTTATCCAGGGGATGATCCTTTCTGGGAGGCTGTTGATTTGCAGTATTGGGGAACAGTAAGTAGCCTGTCACCTCTTGCTGTTTGTCTTATAATAAATGTTTGTTTCGAAAGGATGATTTAGAGTGGTATGATCCTCAGCAAGGTAATTTTCTCAAGTCTGTTCCTGATATTGCGACCCAACAATTACGTCTCGCAGCCACTACTAAGAACGGGTACTTGCAGTTGACGATCGAGAAAGTGACTGATGTTAGTAACAATCACAACTTGGCCTATAAATCCGGCATGGTGAGTTCTATCAGAATAATAATCTTATATCGTCAGCGGCTTATCCGGTCGTTAGATCCAATCATGGTAAATATACTTGACAATTAAGCGTGATTTCTCTATCACTGATCGCCGGCTGACAGGAATAAATTTTGCTTTACTGGTGGTTTAATCGAAGGTAAAGTTCTTCACCCTTTTTTATCGTACTCTTTGACTTACGATCACCCGTGGTCTGTCCAGCATCCATTCGCTTACCCGGTTCGAGCGTTGTGAGGTAAGCACGCTGTGATGTCCTACTATGTACACAGTTTTGAAGGGCTTTTTCTTATATAGTGGACTCTGGCCAGCTGTGTAAGTGTCTATTGCCTATTCTTGCTCATCTTGATATAAAAACGGCACCATTAGCTGGACGATGGGAAATCTTGGTGCGGAGTTGAAGTCTAAGAGATATTGTATATGCCTCATCTGTTTCTCATGATAGGGCGTGCTGGATATGGTGCAACTACAGAGGGGCTGGTATGTAATTCCACCCAAATCATTGAACTGGCTTCAATTCTCCAGTGCCCTTTAGTGGCCATACAGCTATGATGCCTGTGACGTTGGTACCCTTCCAAATCAGACTTATCCGGGCACGCAGACGCCACGAGCCGCCTTGATCAACGGCGATCCAGGGGCCAATGGATCACTGGTAGGGCACTTGGTTATCTTGATCGGGCGTTTTGTTAATCTCTGTCAATAGTCATATCTCCTGGGACATCGTCTATGTACGTGGGGGATTGATATCAAGGTCTAGTCGTACTGAACAGACCTCTCTAGCCGCTTGCACTTGTGCTGGTGAATCACACCCTGGACCTGTACGGCAGGATGGAACTTACGTTGGACGTTCTGCCCCTGAAATTGATGTTGTTGAGGCGACTGTTATAGATGGGATTGGATATGTATGGTTATTACCTCTATGGCGAACGGACTAGCTAATCCCACCGTTAGGCTTCATTATCGGCTCAATGGGCTCCTTTTGATGTATGTTGAGATGCTAAATTCCTTCCAACCTTCAACTGATAAGAATTTATCAGGCAGGCTATCGTGCTAATATCAACAATCACACTTCTGTTATCTATGATCCACAGAGAACTACAATGAACACATATCTTGGAGGTATCTCATGACCAATTCACTGTCTTTTTTATGTTTCTTCATTGTATTTTACAGGTCGCTATCAAGAGGCTACTAGTGGACTCGGCATTACGAACCAAAGCTGTTATGAGCTTAGTGGGGGTTGTTTTGCAGTTTACGGGTTCGAGTACAAACCAGGGTAGGTTGCTACTGCCGTCCGCGGCGCGTGCCCAGTGATTTATGAAGCATCATTAGATTCGACAATGCATATATAACCTGGATTAATGAAGTTCCGGCATGGACTATTTATTCGACAGCGTTGGCACCAGATTCTGCTGTCGAGATTAGCCAGCGAATGATATCACGTGAACCCATGGTGATCCTCTCTAGAATTAAACCTGGCAAATTCAAGTGCTGACTCGGATACATCCATTTCCACAGTACATGATCGCTAATCTAGGAATATCCGAAGGGTTTGGCAAAGTTGACGCGGGAAATCTTCAATTCCCCACAACTATGCTAGTGGATTATATCAGGATTTACCAACGCTCAGACTCTATAAACGTCGGCTGTGATCCTACCAACTTCCCTACTGCTCAATATATTAACACGTACGTTTTTACGGTCCAGTCGCTCTTCCCATCGTCATTGTTTGTGTTTTCTTACAGTTATATGGAGGCTTATACTAACCCCAACTTAACGACTTGGGCACAGTTCAAGCAGCCTTGGCCCAAAAATAAACTAAACGGAGGATGTTAGAGCCATTGAGCACTGGTCTGTATAAATATATTTATTTTCTCTTCTGGTCTTTGTGTAGGCACCAATATTGGGTTGTTGTTTGTCTACCTTTTATCTCTATGTGTTTATGGTGTAGGCCCAGGCCCTCTTTTTTGCGTACTGCCTTTTTATTTGCGTCGTGTAAAAGGTTTCTCTTCGACGTCCAGGCATCTTCCCAGAGGAAGTAAATGTAATATTACAACATAATATACTTATCCTTGAACTTGTAGAGTAAAAGACAAACCTGATACGAAGAGTCACCTGAGTTGCAGGTTTCTCGACTCTTTTGGGACCGTATTACCTAATACGTTTGGCAGTGTGGCTTTTCTCAGCTGCATTAAACAGTTGTGACTGAGCTTGAGAGAATCCATGGATGTTGTGCGTTCAAATTTCTCGTTATTGCGGTTTATAATTAATAAACGTATATAGGACTCGACTCAACACACGCGAAATTCGCCACTCATCAGCTATTTTGATGTCACCAACCAGTTTCCGTGGCAGGAACCCCGAGCTGAACAAATTCGACACCGACGGACGCTAATGTACAATACCCTCATATTCGATATCCTTTTGACCTCTGGAGGCATTCGTGAACCATACCTGCTTTTTCCTCCCGAAGATGTGGAGTCATTGCAAAAATTGTTGGATGCGATCCAGAGTTCAACTTATGATACCCTGAAAAAAGATTGCCTCGTATATTTTCTATTGAAGTGGCATCAAGATGGCAGAGAGAAAGGGTTTCAACAGCAACGATGCATACCGCCTCAGTTCGCTGCCCTCGCAGATGCGTACTGGCACCTGGACACAGGCATAAATGTACCAGTATGTACATGCCTTTTTGTATGTTCAAAGAGAGACCTCATGCCACTTCTTATAAACAGCGAGCGGTTGCTATACTCTCTGACTGTCGACTGAATAGGGACCACACATCCAAGATCATGGTCGCCCTTTCCATTTCACCTGGTTCAGAGGCACTCATCCGACGATATGTTCAAACAGCAAAGCCGCCGCTTGTGGAGCCGTTAGATCTTGAGATGTATACATTAGCGCTTGCAGATTCGAGTATCCTGGATGCTTGGCAGTACAGTCGTAGTTTCAATGAATCGGACGAGATGCGTCCTCGATTGCTCAAAAAGATGTTGGAATGGGCTGTTACCCGTATGTTTCCTCAACCCATAATGTGTAAATACTCTGATACCCACTTTTCCAAACTCCCAGCGAATCCTCGCCCAGCGGCTTTGACCCAACTTGTTGCCTTGCCCCTGTCCACCTTCGAAGAATCCGTGTTGAACGACTTTGTGCAAAAGCCACCACCGGAAATCAAATTCTCAGCTGTAGCAGTATTGCAGGATCTCATTTGTGTCCGTCTCATCCAAGGGGGGCGATATACCGAGGCCATTAAATTGGACCGTCAATTTGTTTCCACAACCTCGCCTAAAAATCTCAAAGTGACCCATGATAGAACGAAGATGATCCACGACGTCTATGCAGCACTCCCCTCCGTAGAACGAACTCTACTTGACCTTGAACTGGATCCAAGTTCCCCAACGAAACCCCAACTAGTTCCGAAAAACGTTTCCCCAGAGAGACGCAAAGCCATTCCACAAGAACCACAGGATAGCCCACTGTCTCAATCTTGGGAGGACGTTCGAATGCCAGATGCTTTGGTCAGTAAATCTACACCACTGCGCGAAGTTCGAGTACCAGTTAGTACCACCCCGCTGTCAATGCCTCTTTTCGGGGGTCCTAGCTTGCGGACCCCGATAGCTGCGCCCATTCTTCCTGTCAACACTAATAGCATGGCTAGTAGTAGTGTATTGGCGCCAAGGAAGACTCTTCCTCTTGCCGCTTCAGCTCAGGCACGGACCTCCATGAGCGGAGTTGGCACCCGAATGCTCTTTGCCAGCAGTGCGGCCATCGCTTCACCTGTCAGCGGCATAAAATTCTCCAAAGGTACCACAGCTTCATCATCTGGCTTAGGACATGGATTTGTTTCTGCCACAAGGCAGCAAAACGCGTTCTACCAACCGCCTGCCACCAAAACAAATGGAGTCAAGAGACCTTTCGAAGAAACAGCGCAAAGCCCCGAACGTCCCAATAATCCCGCGGATGTTGTTATGACCGTTGAGCAAGAAAGCGACCGTCCTGAAAGATCCTCCAAGCGTGGTCAAAAGGCTCGTGCAGCCGAACAAAGAGACAAGGCGCAAGAAGCAGAACATGAAGATGAAAATACTCTCCAGTTTTCGGTCTTCAAAGGACGTGATGACCATTCTTCGCCTGAACCGCCATCCCGAAGGAAAATCATTCCGAAATCCCCTCCAGGTTCATATGTTTCAGATGAAGATGACGCGATGGATGAAGATCACGACGAACCAAGAAAAATTATTAGATCTCGCAATTCACGCCCTACTCGTTCCTCCAAATCGCAACCGATACCTAAACCACCTGCAAAGAAAGCCAGGCAAGTGAAGCATCAAGAAACAAAAATGAATATTCCCGGTTCTCTCATGGACGACGACGACGAACTGGAGGAGGAAGAAGATTATGTTGCTCCGTTACGTGCTCCATCTCCTCCTAGACGGGCCGTTCGTAAAGTTCGTTCTTCAGTGTCGGTGGATGTGGATGAAGAGGGCATCCAGACTAGACGGCGGTCCTCGAGGTTAACAACCACAGGTGTTGCTCATGGCAGCACTCATAGTGGCTCTCCTGAACCTCCTGCTGCCGTGAGGACTAAAAAGGGGACACGAGGTGGTGCTAAGAAGAAACGGTAGTTCTCGACCTTCGCGACTTGAAACCTCATGCATGTTATTTCTCTCGATCTGATCTACGCATTTTATCCTGTTCTTTATATAGTAATAACTGAGTCCTTGTTGAAGCTTCCTCCCCGTGACTACTGTACACGAAGATTCTGTCCCTGAAATATTCAAGTTGGATGTGTGGCCCAAGAAACAGCGCGCTGAGAATACCGAGGGTGTAATTTGGGATTGTTCGGCTTGTTGGCCATCATCGTTGATCATTAACATTGTCAATTGATCATTTGACGAGCGCTTACATCTGACCGTCTACTAACTGGAATCTGGAGCTACCTCCTCAACCGGCTGGCACCGGCCTTCGTCGATGCCCTGCAACTTCCCCTTTTAATACATCACTATAGATCACCAGTCGCAAAACAATCGAAACACGAGACAATCTGCATCCAAGCCAAATATGATGGAGGGGCGCGATTTCGCTATCTACGGCGGAACATTTACCCAGGTCAACTACGACAAGAATTCTGGTACTCTGCTCGATTTTGCCCCATACTACACCTTCATGACTCGCTGACGTGGGATGCCTCAGGAATTGTTAACTTAATCAGAATGATCGCAACAGATGCCATGCACGACGCTCGCGAGAGGTATCCACCTCCCAATGTACACCAGGACACTCGTACGAAGATCTTGGAGGTTCTTACGGACTGGATCAATGATCCCGACCCGATATATTGGGTTTTCTGGCTTCATGGACCAGCAGGCGCTGGGAAATCAGCCATTCTACAGGCCCTTGCCGAGCTGCTCTCGTCGCCAGAAGGCCACGTCGTAGGAAGCTTTTTCTTTGGTAAAGGACAGGTCAAGCGAGGGTCCGGCGACTACCTGTTCTCCACTCTCGCATACCAACTCGCTGTCAATGTGAATGGCCTGCGTGATTATGTCGATGAAGCCATGCAACACAACCCCACCCTACCGACCAAATCTATGGAGGTCCAACTTCGTACCCTAATTATAGAACCGTTTCAACGACTGGAAACTCGTCCTAGTCATATCCAGACTGTGATTGTCGATGGATTGAACGAATGTTCAGAGGATGAAACCCAGGAGTCAATTCTACGACTCATTGGCGACGCTTTGACCGAGCACAAACTGCCTCTACGCTTTCTCATCGCGAGCCGCCCCGAACCCCATATCCGCGATAACTTTGATAACCCTAGCCTGCGCCGCATTAGCAATCGGCTGATGCTTCACGATGACTTTATGGCTCAGAAAGACATCAACAAATATCTCCAACATGGATTTGCGGACATCTGTCGTAAATCACGTTTCATGGTCCACGTTGAGATGCCATGGCCGGGAAAGGACGTGATTGACATCCTTGCACAGCATGCCTGTGGTCAGTTTATATTCGCGGCAACGGTACTGAAATTCGTAGGGCAGAAGTTTACTCACCCTATCAGACAACTCGAAATTGTTTTGCGTCCCCATCCTTCAAGAGCGAAAGCATTCTCGGAACTTGATTGTCTGTATTCTCAAATTCTTTCAACGCATCCAGACCCGGACACGCTGGTTCGGGTCCTCAGCACCATCCTCGCCTTCAAGTCTCCACGACCCGCAATTGTCATCGAAGACATCCTTGAGATGGAAAAAGGCGAAGTTCTAGTTGCGTTGCAAGGTCTTCACTCGTTACTGCAAGTCCCCCACGGTGACATTCGCATTCTCCATGCTTCGTTTCGTGACTATCTATTGGACAGAAACCGTTCTGGAGCATTTTATATTGATCAAACAACTCTGGATGCTCATATATGTACTTCCATTTTCTCTATGACTTCAAGTTGGATCTTCAAGTCATCGAAAACCGCTCCAAATACAAAACCCAGGGGTGACCTTTCGTGCCGGCCAGATTCCCATACCGAGGGATATATTCGGGTATATCTAGCTACTCACCTCGAGAACCTCCACAATTGTCTGGGATTGAACAATGTTGCTGCTGAATTCGAAGAACAAGTTCCGAATAGGATTGAAGATGCCTCAAGTGTCCCGTTCAAGATTCTATACAGTCTGATTGAACCAATTTCGGTAGGTCAACTTTGTTACTCACATTTTTGCGAGGGAACTAATCAAATTCTTTACCCTGTAGGAAGCGATATCTTGCGCGAAAGAGCAGAAGATGCGCGAGGAACTCTTGAAAGTCCGGAAGAAGTATGTCGCTGCTCTTCATGTTTGTTACAGATCAGTTCTATCTTCCAGTGATCTGGGTACACTCTTGGCCAGTCTACCAGGATTTGGTGTCATCAGGGAACGCCTCTCACTCCTCACTCTGGCCTATATTTTTGGGTTGACAACGCGGAATCTTTCTAGTATTCTTGAAAAAGAGGGGAGGTTTTTGGATATATCACCGCCGATCAACATCCGGCTCTCACCCCATGTCGTCGAGTTTCTCACAGATAAGAAGATTGCTGGGGTACATTATTTTAGTTGTAATTCTACTTATTATGACCCAATAGGCCCTCATTATGCGCTGTGTCACAAGATCATTTCCAGTCTGCTTCCATCACGTTGGCAAGACATTTCCGGGTGAGTTAGTCTTTCTGATTTACTGTTTATTGGAAGCCTGAATGATACTTGCCTGAAGGATTGCCGCAGAGGCATTCCATTACTCCTTTGGCTATCACCTCAATGCCCCTTACAATGGCAATGTGGTTGATGTTCAGCAGACTGTCAGTTTGCTCGATCAGTTGGACGGGATTAATTATTATGATCCCAAATGGCCCCGCCTTCAGTCTGAACAGAGAATAAGGTTCGTCTGGACAGTAATCAAGGAAGTGGTTCCTTGGCTTCTAAAGCGGAAACATGTAAGTTTTGTCAAGTTCCCTTGCAACTGTGATTTTCACTCGTCTGATTGATCCATTTCGTTAGGATTTACGTGACACTCTGGCCAAACGTTGTGCACAGTTATTTGACAAGATCTTAGGCCAAGTGCTTTGCCTTCTGTCCGCTGAAACAGAATCTGGTTTGATTCATTTGGTCACCCTTCGTGAACCTTTCCGTTCATTTGAGACATCAGATACAAGTCGTCCAATGCAGTGCCTTTCCAACGCTCGGAAAAATTTCCTCTCTGACCAATTAGCAGCACCTGTATTGGGATCAAAAATCCCAGTCTGTCTCTCTGACGACATGCTGCTTTTTGAACTTCATACTATTAAATTTGAAGAATATCTCATAGACGTGGAACGCGCAGGGAAGTTCTACATTGATCCTTCCAATTACTTCAGTCAACTCTTTGATATGTGTGTGGAGCATTGTTTCGCACGGCACGATAAGAATAACTGGTACTACCCCTGCATTTTATGTTATAACATACCCAAGAACTTATTTTGGGATCCACAGGACCACGAAGGAGTGGAAAAAGAACTGTAATTTAATCACCACTTGTATATCATATCTGGACCATGCCCAAGCCAGTAAGGAATTATACGCCAGTCTCCAACCGATTCATACCCAGCGATTGTCATGGACGGTCGAGCAATGTACCAGGATTCTGCAGCTGTTAAAGGTGAGTACAGTTCCCTTTCTTGAGTGCTTCCAATTGATGCAATGGTTTGAGGTATCACCTCATATACCACCTGATCTGTACCGCGCTTGGGAAGAGGAGTTGCAGCACTCTCTTAACATCTCTCGCAACAATTTCATGCGTTAACCTTCTGTCTGTCAACTCATATTATGTTGGCCTTGGGGACACCAATATTTGATACACGGGTTCTATTTTTTTTCGACCCGCCGTCCAAAACGGCTGCAGTCATCTACCAGCAAATGATACAGCAATATTTAAAATTCATGTAGAATCCGTAAATTATAACTTTACTCCCTAATTATTTTTTTAGAAAACTCACTTATATTAGAATATTTTATGGTTAAAATTTCAGAGCAAAGGAATGAGTCTATGTTGAGGAATACTTCAAACACTGGTGTATCGTTGGGTGGTCTGCTACATTTGGAAAATCACTAATTTTGAGCAATTTTTTCTACATCCGGAAATTTCTCTTTGGTTCTCAATTTTTTTATACCATGAGCTGGCTATGTCCTGGTATAAAATAAAATATTCACAGAGAACAGAGGCGTCTGACCAGAGTTATATGTGTTGCGGGACTGTATCAAACGCTGCATTTGATGGTATGACCATACATTTTATCTCTCCGCCGTCCCGGCGGCCAAACCACGCCTCCCATCTTTCGTTTGCATCCCCGACGGGCTTGATCTTTGAACGACTACGATCGGAGGTGGCCCTTTGATCCTCGAAGGCGAAACTGCCGTGGCTGGCATGCTGGACATCCTTAGCCTTCTTTACACTAACGCCAAACAGGGTTTAGAACTACTAGTAGTCTCTTTTTGCTGCTCTTTTTTCGCTTGTGCCTTACGACATGGCCCCTTCCCTTTGTGTTGCGGAAGGCCAGCGGGTCCAGCCTATCCGACATGCACATCTTCACCGTCACGGTGGCAGGAGGGGCAAACCACTGTTGTAGAATTATTCGTACTTGACTTTTTCCTTCTCCTTCGTCGACCTTCATGCATCATGAATGAACTTATTCAATCTAATTCAATCAAAAGCTCCGTACCTTTTTCCTTTCACCATTCGAGAATTTTTCTTTGTAGTTTGTAGTAGATGCAATGAATGGTGAACAAAATACATCTTTTCCCTACTAGTTAGGGCTTCGAATGAGGCTCTTTGTCTCCTGACTCAGCGATGCGTCTCACCATTGCTGCAATGCATCAAGAATGGATTTTCCGAAGCATTTTTAGAAAATATTTTTAAGCTGAGCTCGACTTACCCCAGGTTCTGGGCTCGGAACCTGCCCCCTTGGTTGGCTTATTGCTAGATTATAGAATTCATCTTCTTAAATTGTGGTGCTTGATATATAGCCAGCCTGTTCAACGACTTATTTATTTTACAAAAAGTCAAAACTTTGATATGTAAGCTTTCCATCTTTCGAAAAAGATAATGGGATCAGTCTTCATGAAGTAGCCCAAGGAGAATAAGACCAATGCTGGCCACCCAAACCTAACCACGACTTGGTATTTACCTTATGTTAAAGAGAAGAGAAGAACTGTTAGTAGCACGGCAACCTATCTGCACGATCTTGGATGAGCATACTCAGAGTGGGTTCGCCATCTTCGTTCACAATATAAAGATGGGGGTAATAGACGCCCCGACACATCACCCAGATCTCCTGGACCACAGCGTTGATGCGTTGAGGGAATGGATTATCCAAACAACGAAAGGCGTGGCGATTGCCTCCTCAGCCTGGACTTTGATCAATAGCGTAAGACCAGTCCTGGGGCACAGCGGGCATTGCCAAAAGACTGGACGGAGAAGTTGCAATGGAAAGACGCCATAATGATGGCCTGCAAATTGAAACTCTCAGCGATTGATAAGGAAAAAAAATTCAAGACTTGCTGCGAGATTCACGAATACGCATAATAGCTTCCAACATGATGGGGGTCGCCAACACTGCTTCGAGCCCATGTGCAGGAAGTTTTCCTGCCTCATCTAATTGCGACATCACAAGCTACCTTTGGTGCACACCTAGGTAATCACGCTGTGTGGAACTTGGTCAGCCCAAATGTAACGAAAAAATATAGGGGCCGGTGTTGCTGTGTTGACCTGAGATGAATTGAAGAAATGAGGGAATCTTTTAATTCAGAAATAAACGACATGGAGGCTCGACGCATCTAGATCATCTGCAGGTTCCCACGAGGAGTTTATTATTATATCATCGTCTCGATTGATGCAGGTGGTGAGAGCCTTTTGAATCAAATTTGCTTGCTTTCTTGAACCCTCTTCGAAAATGATACACCCAGGGTTTCCTTAGTGCAATGTTGATGAGATCTCGTTCAATGGTAGAGACGCTGAAATGATGGGTTCGGCAGCATCGGCGACAGTGAGTGGATTATCCTGGGGAGGTAGGAGACCGGGTGATTTTTGAGTTTTGGGAAGATTAACAGTAACAGGGAGATCGCGTTCTGCAAGAAAAAGAATGCGTGTCAACCAATAGAAATAAGGAGGACTGGTCCGATGCTGTACGATGCACGCCATAACGACAGACATATTCTTCCATGCAGAATAAGGTTTCTCTAGAATGTCTGCGTTTGTTGTCGTCGCAAGCTTTCAGTTCATGTTCAAGACTATTACACCAATCAGATATCGCCGCTCCTACAGTCTAAGGCCGCCGTGGAGCGTCTTCTAGGACGTTACCCCTCCATTTTGGATACTCAATTTCTAGATGCCTCTTGCAGCCGCTCTACGTACAGGGGACTTCATTCCTTTTCTGCTATATCAAGAGTCATCTTTCCAGAACTGTGATATAGAAATACTTTTTGCCTTCATGTAAAGGATCTGGTGACTCCTCTTCCCCTCACACGTTGCTTGGGGGCGCTTAAAGAAGCTCAACCGGGTATTTAATCTGCCTTCAAAGCCACAGCCTTGTCCTTGCGCAATCCCACAACGCAAAATGTCTGGTTCTCAGTCGCCTTTGAGGAATTCAGTGCACAAACCCCTCACCACTGGACGAAATACTAGCGAAGCATCCTCAAACGCTAGAGGAAGAAGGCCTATGTCTATGTTTTCCCCTATGACTTCTCCCGCCTCCCTCATTCCCTCTGGACATTTGCCGCCCGATCGTAAGTTGATGGAGGGTCTCAGTGGAACACCACTACTAGAAGAAAAGATGTCTGTTCCGAAACCTGACAATGACCAAGAGGATGTCTACATCAAGGACTGTACCTACATCGGATCCTACAACTGGATGAAGGGAGATACGCCTACCATCCTTGTCCCAGGTCAGATTGGGTTTTTCCCTCTTGTCTTTACTGTATTGATCTATTTCCGCACAGGTTCACCGCCTCAGTGGTTGAATCGGACAACGCCATTCACCATAGCGCCTGATTCGGGCATATATTTTGTTGATCAGAATGGGTATAGGATACCTCAAGCAATCCTCCTTCCGTTGATCACTGCCGTCAATAAAAGAGCGAAAGGGAAAGAGGTCAAATTCGACTGGGCGTCTGTTGATTTTGTCAGTGATCGAAACGGGTTACGAAAGTTGATGAGATGGATCGGAGGTAACGAAGTCCGTGATTTTCGCATCGATTTTCAGTTGGCTGGCGAGAAGACGGTACTTTGTAACCGCTGGGAAAAACGCGTCCGGGAGGCTTATAATGGTCGTACATTCGGTTTCAGCTTTGAAAAGGCATCGACTGAGGCTGCGCCTGGTTGTAGAGATAGCACTGGTCACCACAGGATCGTTACTTATGTGGGCCTAAACTGTTTTCTTTGCTTCGTATGAAATTGACTATCGACTTTAGGATCTCAATGGACTGAAGATGGTGGTCCGATTTGAAGTAGATGCTTGCATTCCCCCACCTGGCAAATATCCACGAAGAAGCGTATCGAATATCGACGATATCACGAGCTCATTGAGTTCTATTAGCCTCTCGCAGGCCTCCCCGGGCCCTGATTCGCCTTCGGACACACAACTCACAGTACGTGAGGGAGGATCTGAAGTTCCGTCAACTGCAGTTGTCGAACTGACGACACGCTCCGTGATTACGATCAAACTCCACGGCTATGACTGGAAGGAGGCTTATCCACAGCTGTTTTTCTCGCAAACGGCCCATCATATTCTAGCCATTCACCAGCGAGGACGTTTTACAGAAATTCAAAAGCGAAAACTATCCTCCGACGAGCTCAAAGCTGTCGAAAAGGAGGCTCAAGGCGATCTCAAGAAGCTGCGGAAATTCCTTGACGTAATCAAGGAAATGGTCATGGCACATGGAAAGAAGGGAAGACTGAGCTTGGTTTGTGTTGGGGGAGAATTGAGGGTTTATAAACGAACCAGCGATGAAAGCTGCCTGCCGGAGTCCGCAATTGCTTTTTTCGATGCGTCGAAATAAATAACGCACTTTTTTTTTTCTCTATGCTTTCTAACAAGTTTTATCTCTCAGCTGGAACGTATTCGCCATTTTTTTTCGTGTATACACCACGGACTTCATGTGACATCGAGTATATTTATGTATGCTTCGATATCTCTCCCCTTGTTTTGCACTACGTTTTCTTGACTGGGGTCTCATTGGAAAAGCTGGGTTTTGTCATAAAATCAAACCATGCAATTGATACCCTAATGATTACCTGAACTAGCCTCCTAGAATACTACTTTGGCACATCAATTAGATCAAATATGATGATGTCCCAAGTAACACCCAATTAGGGCGATCCTTGAGGTTCGGCTCGATGATCAATCAATAGCTCAAGACTGGAATTTGGACCTTCTTAGCTAGCTGGCACCGGCCTACGTCGATGCCCTCTTTTGACGCGTCAGGATGTCAATGGATCACCAGTCAAAAACCAATCGAAACACGAGACAATCTACATCCAGGCCAAACTTGAATATGATGGAGGCTGGGCGCGATCTCAACATCTATGGCGGAATATTTAACCAGGTCAACCACGACGACGATTCTGGCCAGGAGTTAGGTACTCTGCTCGATTTTTTCTCATATAAAGCCTTGATGGCTTGCTGAGTTGGGACGTGTCAGGAATTCACATCTTATCCAGGATGATCGCAACAGATGCCATCCACGACGCCTCCGAGAGGTATCCAGCTCCCAATGTACACCAGGGAACTCGTAAACAGATCTTGAAGGTTCTTACGGACTGGATCAACGATCCCGATCCGGAATATTGGGTTTTCTGGCTGCATGGACCAGCAGGCGCTGGGAAATCAGCCATTCTACAGGCCCTTGCCGAGCTGCTCTCGTCGCCAGAGGGCCACGTCGTAGGAAGCTTCTTCTTTGATAAAGGACAGGTCAAGCGAGGGTCCGGCAGTTACCTGTTCTCTTCTCTCGCATACCAACTCGCTGTAAATGTGAATGGCCTGGGCGATTATGTCAATGAAGTCATGCGACGCAACCCCACCCTGCCGACCAAATCTATGGAGGTCCAACTCCGTACCCTAATCATAGAACCCTTTCAACGACTGGAAACTCGTCCTAGTCATATCCAGACTGTGATTGTCGATGGATTGGACGAATGTCAAGGGGACGAAACCCAGGAGTTAATTCTACGACTCATCTCCGACGCCTTGACCGAGCACAAACTACCTCTACGCTTTCTGATCGCGAGCCGCCCCGAACCCCATATCCGCGATGGCTTTGATAACCCTAGCCTGCACCGCATTAGCAACCGGCTTAGTCTTGACAATGACTTTTGGGTTCGGAAAGACATTGAAAAATATCTCCAAGATGGCTTTGCGGACATCTGTCGTAAATCGCGTTGTATGGTCCTCGTTGAAATGCCATGGCCGGGAAAGGACGTGATCGGCATCCTTGCAGGGCATGCCTGTGGTCAATTTATATACGCGGCAACGGTACTGAAATTCGTAGGACAGAAATCTACTCACCCTGAAAGACAACTGGAAATTGTCTTACACCCCCATCCATCAAGAGCGAAAGCGTTCTCGAAACTTGATTGCTTGTATTCTCAAATTCTGTCAACACATCCAAACCCGGACACGTTGGTTCGAGTCCTCAGCACCATCCTTGCCTTTAAGTCTCCACAACCCGCAATTGCCATGGAAGAAATCCTTGAGATGAAAATGGGTGAGGTTGCTCTTGTGTTGGAGGGTCTTCACTCGTTACTGGACGTCTCTTACGATGACATTCGCATTCTCCATGCTTCGTTTGGTGACTATCTTTTGGACAGGAACCGTTCTGGAGCATTTTATATTGATCAAACAACTCTGGATGCTCATCTATGTACTTCCATTTTCTCCATGACTTCAAATTGGATCTTTGAGTTATCGAAAACTACTCCAAATAGCAAATTCAAGGGGTTTAGGGATGGACCTTCGTACAAACCAGATTCTCATACTCAGGACTACATTTCAAGTTATCTGGCTACTCACCTCAAGAACATCCATAATTGTGTCGGATTGAAAAAAGTTGCTGCCAAATTCGAACGACAAGTTCCGAATAGGATTGAAGATGCCTCAAGTGTCCCATTCGAAATCTTATACAGTCTGATTGGACCACTTTCGGTAGCTCGACTCTGTTACTCAATTTTTTTTGCAAAGAAACTAATCAAGTTCTTGACCCTACAGGATGCAATATCTCGCTCGAAAAGGCAGAAGCTGTGCGAGGAACTCCTGAAAATACGGAAGAAGTATGTTGCTGCCCTTCACGTCTGTTACAGATCAGTTCTATCTTCGGGCAATTTGGACACACTCTTGGCCAGTCTTCCAGTCTTTCGTGTCACCAAGAAGCACCTCTCAAGAAGCACTCTGGCATATATTTGTATGTTAGAGCGGGAGGATGTTTCCAGCATCCTTGGAGAAAGGGAGAGGTTCATGGATTTTTCATTTGACAGAGTCCGGCTCTCACCCCACGTCGTCGAGTTTCTCACAGATAAGGAGAGTGCTGGGGTACATTATTATGACTCAATAGGCCCTCATTTTGTACTGTGTCGCAACATAATCTCCAGTCTGTTTCCACCAAGCTGGCAAGACATTTCCAAGTGGGTTCATCTTTCTGATTTACTGTTTATTGGAACCCTAAAAATAGATTCCGATCCTGGAAGGCCTGCTGTAAGGGCTTTTTGGTCCTATAACCTCAAGGAATCCTTTGGTTTTCATCTCAATGCCCCTTACGGTGACAATGTGGTTGACGTTCAGCACACTGTCAGTTTGCTCGATCATTTGGACAGAATTGATTATTATGATCCCAAATGGTCCCACCTTCATCATGGGGGCATCGCAATAGGGCTCATCTGGTCAGCAATCAAGGACGTGCTTCTTTGGCTTCTGAAGCGGAAACACGTAGGTTTTGTCAAATTCTTTTGTAACCGAAAAGCTCACTGATTGATTCATTTTGTCAGGATTTATGTGACACTCTGGCCACACGTTGCGCACAGTTATTTGACAAGATTTTACGCCAAGTCCTTTGCCTTCTGTCTGCTAAAACAGAGTCTGGTTTGATTCATTTCGTCACCCTTCTTGAACCTTTCCGGTCATGTGAGACATCAGATAGTCATACAACGTTGTACCTTACCGATGCTCGAGAGAGTTTCCTCTCTGACCAACTAGCAGCACCTATACCGGGATCAAAAGTCCCAGTCCGGCTCTCTGACGATATGCTGCTTCTTGACCTTCATACTTTTGAACTTGAAGAATATCTCACAGACGCTGAACGCGCAGGAAACTTTTACATTGACGCTGATGATTACTGCAAACAACTTTTTTATATGTGTGTGGAGCATTGTCTTGCAGATGATAACCGCTGGGATTCGTGAGCATGCATTTTACGTTGCAACATGTCGACTTAACTCATTACTACAATCCACACAGCTCCGTTCAGAAGAGAAAACACCGCAATTTGGTCACCTCCTGTACATCATATCTTGCCCGCACCCAAGGCAGTGAGGAACTATATGCCAGTATCCGACCGGATCCTGCAGTCAGAAGGTTCCGAACAGCTGAGGGATGTACCAGGATTCTGCAGTGGTTAAACGTGAGTACAGTTCCCTTTCTTGAGCGCTCCCAGCGATGAAATAGTCAAGGCATCACCTCATACACCACCTGATCTGTACGGCGCTTGGGAAGAGGAGTTGCAGCACTGTCTTAACCGCCATAGTGATAATTCCATGTGGTCTGTCAGCTCAGATTCTGACGGTTCAGATTACCCTAATGATGATGAAAAATTCAACGACATGTAAATACGATTTAATTGAAATGTCATTGAATACCCCGCATAATAATATTAAGTTGTTTATCACCATGTAAGGACTTGAACGCCGCCTAGGTTAGTTAGTTTGCTGAGAGACTCGGATCCTTCAATTTGTAGCCTGCTGGTGTGCACGCTGCGTCGGGCTCTCGGCTCTCAGATCTTATTTGAAAGTTTTGACCTACGCAACGAGTTATGGGGTGCAAAGCAGTTGCCAACGCTACTTGGATCAGTGAATGTCATGAAGTCTCCATACGGAACATTGTCTATATAGGAACTATAGGGATGGGATTTTGTCGGTAGAGGTGCGAACCCACTCTCAGGCTTTATGCATGAGTATGCTCATCCAAGATCGTGCGGAGGGTTGTCTAATAAAATTTGACAAAAAGTCAGTGAAAAATATGCAAATACAATACACTTCATGTCGCACACCTTCCTCCACCGAGGACGTCGTAATTTGGCAGATCAAACACATCCAGAAAATAAATGTTTAGGGACTGCGTCACATCTGACCCACAAGGATATAGTCTGATCTTTCAGATGTCAGGGGAAGCGCAGATGGTAGAATGACACGTCTTCACCTAGCTTCATTCAAAATCATGGCATGTTTTTGATATGGACGGCTCATTCAAGAGTTGGAAAGTTACTTCTCCATGCTGAACATGCACGAGTACCAGCAGATTTAGAAGTGAAATTTTACCGTTTACTACTTAGGATTGCCATCACTCTTGGAAAAGTCAAAGCATCAACATCATTAAGTTTTTGAGTATGTACATAATCTTTCCATGTCTGAAATATCTTATACCCTCCAGCGCCATTGACCTGTCAAAGAAAAATAAAATCAGTCTTCATGAAAACAGCTGAGAATAGGACCAATGCTGACCAGACAAAGCTACCCACGACCCTCGAAACCTTTTGTTGAAGATTATCATGTCGTATTTACCTTATCTTTAAGGGAAGAGATAAACTGTTGGTAGCTCGGCAATACATCCGCACGATCTTGGATGAGCATACTCAGAGCCCAAAGTCTGAGAGGAGGTTCGCCATCCTCCTTCACAATATAAAGATGGGGATAATAGATACCCCGACGCATCTCCCGGATCTTCTGGATCACAGCGTTGACGCGTTGTGAGAATGGGTTATCCAGAGGGCGAAGGGTTGTCTACAAATTTTGAAAGAAGTCAATGAAAAATGCAAGGAAACATTTCACGATACTGACCTTCCCTCCGCGGAGAACGTCGTAACTTGGAAGATCAAACACATCTTGAATAAGTTGGGGGACTGCATCGCGTCCGACCCACAGGAATATAGTCTGTCCGTCCTCAACTAGGAACAAACCGTGCCTTTCCAGTCTTTCAGAGGTCAGGGGAAGCGCAGGTGGTAGAGTGACACCATTTTCGCCAATGGTCCCAGCCTTGACAGATAAATAAGCGTGGGTCAAAATCCATTATACAAAAAACTGACTTCAGGGGGCATATTATGCAATGAGTAGAACGTCGGATAGATATAAGGGATTAGAAGTTGTGAAGGCAGAGACGTCAGGAGAGCCTGAGAGTAGGCCCGGATATCAGGAGGGATCTGTGCACTTTGTCGAATTCCAACCTGGGTAGAAACTGGTCAATATGAGTACCAAGCTAAGTATAACAGTTTAACTCACGTTCTTTAGAAGTCCAAGTATAAGAACAGGCAACATCTTCAGGTTATCCGAAATCGCCAATTGCGCACTAGCTCCAGCACCACTGGATGTCATGCTCGTCTTGTACGATACCAAGAGCTCGACAAGTTTTTGAAATACATAATCTCGACTGTCTTCCAGCTTGTTGGTCAACGACCGTTCCACAGCCTTATTAGCGAGGAACGTGGCAATAGCGACCTGATCAGCTGATGCAAACACCTCCGAGAGGTTAGTGGTTGTTGGCAAGGCCAGAGTGATGACACGAATACGTCGTTCACCTATTTTGGACATAAATACCATCTTTAAGACAGTGGGGAGAAGGCACCTACCGTAACATGTAGTATGCAAAACGGCGGTTTGGAAAACAACGAAAGGCGTGGTGATTGCCTCCTCGATCTGGACTTCAATAGCGTAAGACTGGTCCTGGGGCACAGCGGGCATTGCCAAAAGGTCCGTAGACCGGACGAAGAAGTTGCCATGGAAGGACGCCATACGAAGGCCTGCAAATTTGAGATTCTCAGCGATTGATAAGGAAATATATTCAAGATCTTACCGCGAGATGCACGAACACGCATAACAGCTTCCAACATGATGGGGGTTGCCAACACTGCTCCAAACTCATGTGCAAACTTCATAGCGTCTTCTGTTCGACCAGCATTGAATGCAGGGTAATAATAGGTTTGACCAGAAGTGTAATGAGGCAAACAAGCTAAAAGAAAGATATGGTCAACCGAGGTCCGAAACAAGTTTCTATGAAGTGTAGTTACCAAGGGTGGCAACGTCTTGATAAGCAGCGCTGAAGAGGAACATGTCGACTGAGACCTGCGTTCTCGAGCACTCGATAGCAAAGGTCTTGTAGAACGGTGATGCTGCTTGCAGCAATCCAGATTCCTAAATTGGTTCATCGCTATGAAAGATAAGAGATGTAACATGGAGCATACCTTGGAAGTGCCCAAAATTTTGGGATCCTCTCTGTTTTTTAATGTGCCGGCGCCCACAGAAGGGAGAGCTGAAGATAGGACAATGATTTTTCCACCGATAGGCGCCTGTACAACCCAGCCAGTTAACACCACATTGAATAATATAGGCAATCGAAGATACCAACCATGAGCTTGAAGCCGGCTTGCAAAGCAGGCCCCATTGCACTGCCAATGATACTGTTGTCCTGGAACATATCCCCAATTCTGCCAAGGAGAGCTTCCAGGGAGGCACGTGATTCAGCAATGTTCACAAGCAAGTCGTTAGGCTTAGGTAAAAAAACATCGTCGATGTCGGAGACAACAAGCATGGTGGATTCAGTGGTCCCAGTCTGAAAGCCAAAAATAAGAAAGCCGGATGTTAAGAATCGAAAAGACAACATACAGGCAAAGAAAAGAAATAGAGAGAGACATCATAGCAGATGATGGCAACTTTTGTTCTTTCATCTTCATCAGGAATGCGATCAAGATTCTCCAGAATGGTCCTGGTAGCAGTAGCGACCATGCCTGAAACCGAGGTTATGATCAAACAAACAAAAAGATATACTATTGAAACTAAAGCAAGTTACCAGATTGAACGGCCGTATGACTGACATCAATCAAGAAGACGTAGACAGCTGGTTGTGGCGGGCGAACCATGTACTCTGTGGGTGCCACGAATTCAATGCAGGATTGATTGAGCTCTGCACGTGCCCATCGATCGCCTGGTTGGTTGTGCACTTGATCCCAGTCGAAAAGTTGAGGAACTTCATTGGTCATATTGCACATGCAGCATCTCCACCTACAATGGGATGAGAAAAATACGACACGTAAAAGCATCGAAGGAAGACATACCGATTCCCTCCGTCGATGAATTGGACGTAGGGGTTGATATAAGTTCGGCAACGGCGGCAACGAGCAATGACAGTGTCCGTTACGAGATGAACTGACTCTTCTCCTTCGTTTAGTGACCGATAAGGAGTGATAACGAGAGCTAGGGGAAGTTTGGCTTTGCCCAAAAGTGATGATGTCGTTGGTATCGCATTGATAGTAGATCTGAGATAGCTGGGATCGGCATTTGCAGTAGGAGAAGGTGATACACAAGAATTGGGAGGAAGACGAATTTCAGGTGGTGGCCGTTCGAGATCGCGTGGTTCAGGAGGCGACGTGAGGAGATTGGTGGTGTAAAGTTGGAATTGTTTCTGCCCCATTCCCATTTGTCCAAACTGATTGGCGAGAGTGTCAACTGGGGCTTGCCCATACTGGGGTTGCTGGTTGAATGCGGGTGCGTTAATGTACTCTGCTTCACCCTGCGAATAATAGGAAGGTTGTTGACCAGGAGCGGGGGATTGTTGAGCTTGTTGAGCTTGTTGCGCAGCGAATTGATTCTCGACAGCCAGGCCGGGCGTGAACAATTGCCCACTCTGTGGCTGAGATTGGAGATTGGCCCCGGCCGAAACATAAGTCGGATCAAGAACAGCGGTATCACCAGCATAGTATGCCTGTGTTTGACCGGGGGCATACTGACGACGTTTCCCATGGTGCTGAGCGGGGGGCGGTGCGCCTGTCGCTGCATTTACAAGACCAGCTGGTTCGTGCGTAGGTGGCTCCCATTGCGTATGGCCAGACGCCGTTTCTATAGCGCAGCGAATCAGTTGAGCTACTTAAGCTTGCTGTGAAATGAGGCTGACCGATGAAGAGGTATCTCTGATGAGTTGGGTCCCTGAGATAGAATTAGGGCGATTTTTTACATGATGAATATCTCCAGTAAAACTAACCATTCTTCTACCCATCCGGGGGGCAATTGGTCTGCAGCAGTGGCCATATATGAAAGTCAGCGATGGAGAAAAAGTCGAAGATCCCGGTTACGTCTGGCCACGTCCTCTAAATGCAACAACAAACACGGTGTAGCCAAATAACACCATCTTGAACACCCATCTATGAGCTAGTTAATAATGTCGACAGGCATTTGACTCTGTCGTTGCCATATACTATGACATAGTTACCGGAACTTGAATCCACGTCCATCGAAAAGTATGAATTTACATTCATCGACTATAGTTGGTCAGATAAATGATGACTTCCTTTCAGGAGACAACTTGCTCTATGCGATGTCCCTTAGACGGTCTTTCGCTCTCGACACAAGGATGATAGTCAAGAGAGGTCATGCAATGTGCAGCCTGCAGTTCAAGTTTGATGTTCATCTGGATACGGAAAACATAGGCAGAAATTTGACCATAGCTAGTACAGCATCCACTGCTATACTCCTTGCTAGTCCCTGCCCCGACTCCGACGTACTATACCTAGACTCGTCCCAAAGACAAAACGAATCGGATGTTTTCCTGATGCGGCCCAGCACATCTATTCCTTCATCCTCTCCATTTCCATCTTCAAAATCTTGGCCTTCAGAAAAGGCCAGAAAGCATCTTTGCCCAACCTTGAAACTATACCTTCATCCTGCCAGTCTCTGCCGGTCACTTTGTGACGGCAACTTGTCCCTCCACATTTGCACTCCAGCTCGAAGTCAAACTCACTGGATACAGTGGCATAATCAAACGTCCTGAATCACATGATTGTCAAAAATCAGCAGCAGACTTTCAATACGAGTTCGCAACCAATGAAACTTACAGTTCTTCGCCTGCTGCAATGTCCCGTATTGCAACCATCTGACTATAGGAGTTATCATACTTGAGGGTCGGCGAGCAAGCATGATTGGAGTAATGACTGACAGGATAAATTTGTCGATCAAATGTTCGTGGTCAAGACGGGTAAAGAATAGGCGACAAACCTCAGTTCTTCGTGAGCCCTACTGGAAGCGGCGAATACCTCGTCGTGGGCATTTTCAGCGAAATGATCGGTGTACGACTTCCTCCATTCGGGATAGAGCTTGTATTCTTCAAAATGGACCAATGAAGGTTCGATAGGTTCCTTGAAGACCACTTCTCCTTTTGAGATATTCTCCGTTGCCCAAGTTCCCCTTCCGGCCGGAGGCGAGTCCCGGAGGACGACTTTTGGCGATGACCAGGACGGAACCTCAAAATCCCAATGATCCACAGACCCAATCGTCCTGTCCCCAAAGTGTGACAGGCGCTTATCGAGGGTGTTATTTTGAACAAGATGTGGACCTGGATGTTGGGATCTGGTAATTCGCTCTGGATCAAACTGGACACTTAGGCTATCCAAGATTTCTTCGGAGGACACCCAGCCATTGAAGTTGGTAATGGATGCTCGAGCAAGCCCTAGGTGAGGAAATATGTGGAGCGAGAGACTCCCACCGTCGAAGATAACCGTGACGGTTAGTTGGGCAGGTAGAAGAAAGTTGCTTGGAGTGGAAGAGTCGAGTACAGGGTTGACTCGTATTGTGTCCATATCGAGGCCCGGCGGGACATAATATGTCGTGACATTCTGATATGCATCCCAAGACTCGGATGAGATACCGCTTTCGTCTGCCTCGCCATTCTCGAGCGAGTCGAGTACTATACTAATCGCATCTTCTTCGGAGGAGGGAAGTATCTTACAGCGGACGTAATCCTGAGTTGAAGTGATGGCTGTTGGATGAGACATGAGAGTCAACTTTTTTCTGTGCTGTTGTGGAAGATTGGGAGAGGTGGGCGCTGGCCGAATGGATTTCTGGTAGATGTCGCGCAGATCAACTCTAACCTGGCGCGGGAGGAGGAAGGTGCGCAGATGGACTTCACCGTCGTAATATTCAAGCGAGGACCCTGGGGCAACGCGGCGACCTATGAGAGTGTTAATGTGTCCGACAGAGAGGTGGCTTGGTGGAGGGTAAGCATCTGAATTTGTAGCAATAGCATAACTGCGAATGCTTTAAGCGCTGGGGACGGTCAAGTACAAATGAAAGGACTATACTGGGATGATCTCCCGGCTGAATCATATGGCAAGAATACATGAACGTGTTTGAAGATGCTCAGTGCCTTCTGGAGGGCTTGTCCCCACGGATCCCCAAGGGCCACCGCTAGCACACCCCCGGAGGACAACTGCGTTGCTGCTTTGGAAACAAGCTCCGGGAACAGTGGATCATCCAAGATAATGACATCGAAAGTGGAATTACTAGGCGAGTATGGTGTACTGTGTCGTACGGTCCGATTAAGGATGTCGTCGTCCGTAGTCAGGTCGCGGGAACTGGAATCAATCCAGCGAATTGGTGTCGTTGCGAAGTGCCGCAGCGATTCCTTAACCAAGGTTCGTGTTCCACTTCCTGAGATAAGCACGTTTCGAGGGAATGGGTCTTTAATAACAGTGGATTATCAGTACTTGTCTCCGATGCTGCAAATTGAAGAGTGCCCCACGCCACAGCAAAACAGGGTGGACCACAGTCTCAGCCCAGCACGTATCCCTCCGAGGACTGCCATCTGAGAAAAAAATCGTAGATGATGAAATTGGAATTCTCTCATAGACACAGAGAATGCTCAACCCCAGGAAAAGAGTCGCAAAAGGTAGGGGAAATTGCATGTCGACGATCAAGCTGTGAGGCCTGTGGGGTGTCGGTAATGAAACAATTGCGGGATATGAGTTGTCCCCATCCTTGTTATAAGTACGTAAAACTAATTTCCATTGACCCACCCCGATCAAGCGCATCGGCTGCAAGCGTGACAAACAGAGTTTTTGCTTCCTCGACACTGAGTACAGTGCAGTGCAAAAACTTATTAATAATACTACTGGACTAACCAACCAAAATATTTGAGTCGGATGGATGAAAATTGATTGAGATACTTATACCAAGTGGGCGGAAGGCGGGTGGCCGGTCTTCTAGTCGTTTGACTTTACAAAAGGGAAGATCATTATGGATCTTTTGACTCCAATGGAAGCCTCATGGCGTAGGGTCCAACCAGGAAAGAAATGCATCCATCTACTTCAAGCAAGCAACAATGATCGATGTACATGAATTAGGGGCACACGACCAAAGATCGCTCAGTCACAGAATGTCACGGCCCAGAAGTGGCGAGTATTGTCTCGTAATACACTCATAAGATTATTAATTTTGTAATCTTGATCAAATTCCAATACCCTGATATTGTCGAGCACTACATTATTCACTAGCTATGAGCATTCAGAGAACCTCACAGACACCTTCTGCAGCCTCTGAAATTCTGAATCCTATCCTTCATTCAATCAATACTCCACAACTCCTGGGCCCACCCGCCGTCGAAAAAATGCACATGATAATTCTGTGACACCATCGCGCCCTTCACAAAATTGACCTCGCATAAGAAGAAAAATTCCATAGGAGACGTTACAGACAGATCTTTGGATACTCGCCGAGGCACTGCACATATTTTTCTCGTGTCTTCTATCATCTATGCCTCCCCGTCAGAAGCCTGGGGAAGGGAAAGTTGTTCAAATTATCAAAGCTATCAAGAAATGCGGCTGGTGCTCGACAAACCAGTTTTGTGAGGTCTTCTACAGTTCAACCGAGGCCGTCCGAAGTTTCCGTTATCAACCTGGCTCTGAATATGGTCCGCACTCTGGGGAAGCATAGCATATCCGGAACTTGCCTTTCGCAATATCCGATCTTCATGGTTGTCCTCGCTAACAGCAAATTCAGTAGTTGACTTCGTTGTGGTAGTGTAATCGGCACTGTCTCGGTATGTAAGCCGCCTCACCTAGAATTAGGAAGAGGTGTGAAGAGGCAAGATAACCCCTGTTGCTCTATACTTCGAAGAACACCTGCTCTTTTTGTAGGGACTTCAGAGGACATATCACAATGACCACACCTCCAAATCCTGCAAGCATCGCAAAAATCAAAGACTTCCCGGTCCCTGTCCCAGCAATTGCAATGGCATCATGTCCTTTAAGCACCTTTTCCACCATCTTTGTCTGCCAGCTGAAATGAACGTTGGCGCTGAGCGCTGAGCGCTGATGAGGTGGTTGGACCTGTGTCATGTGACCCCGCGTCCATTATTTCGATCAGAAGCTGGCTTTAACACTGCGGCTTCTCTGTCAAAATCTGCGACTAGTCGAACTTCCATTCAGTCGAACTTCCATAGTTTCAACCCATCCTATATATGGTTGGGATAAGCACTAGATAAGCAAAATTCGAAGTTTAAAGGCTCAAAAGAAAAAAAAACAATATGTTTCCTGATATTTGAACAATATATTTACATCTGTGAAGTATGCGAAGTACACTATTTTCGAGTCAGTGTAAGCATCGGTGACATCCAGGAACATTGACCTATATATGTCGGTCAAAAATCTTCGTTCTTTTTTCTTATCACACCAATTATTGTTTATGAAATGCAATAAGAAAGACGGTGTGGCGTTACTTCTGCGAACTCAAAGGCAGAATATCTGCGACAAACAAAAATTGATTTCCCTGAACTAAGAAGAGGGCTCGGCCTGACCTTCGGAGCTGATTAATATTCTTCACTGTGAGGCATTTCCATAAGTATCTCTTTTTCTTGCCTCAAATTTTGGTCATCGCCCCGAAGGCGTCAATTCTTATCGAGAAAGCTTATCCCGACCATATATAGTACCCTTATAGGTCGTAGGTCTTTTTGAGTGGTACTTATTAACATATCACCGACCCGAACCATCGGCCAGGCCCTACGCCTTCTTCGGCCACTTCGAATATTTTGCTTAATTTTGACTCAAATCTTGATACATGCATCTATAGCCTTAACAGTTTCCGTGCATTTTTTTTTGGTATAAATTGAAGTACTTATGTGAGGTAACAAGAGGTCCTGGTCGAATCGTCGATGGTTGGGTCGGTGGATGCGTGCCATATTGTATCGAGCTGTAATTAGTTGTTTGTACAAGCATTTACGGAAGCTTTTCTTTTGACAATTCTTTTTCGATAACAAACGTTGACATAGGTTGCTTCCTTGCTTTTAATTCGACATGATGGAAGGTCTCCACGGCATAGTTTCATGAGATACGGCAACGAACAGAGCTTTTAGAAAAGGAATTTCTCCCCTACCCCCCCCCGTATTATTCAGCTGAGGAGTAGTCACGTTCACCCTCCTAACTTCTCCACTGCTGATACATTTCACAGCTATTCTATCGCGACAACTTAGGACGCTTATCCTCCACCAATACATCTTTCTATCGCATACGTCAATATTCTCACCTGGGGTTGCTTCTTGTACCGAGTATATAGGAGTAACACGTAAGATAGAGTAAAAGAAGTTTGAGTCTGACATGCATTATGGAAGATACACTAAAACCCAGCAAGGTGGCTGTCACCTGCCGACTACTTAGCCTGCCACGATTCAGTATCGACCTATTCTGCACTGCCTATCTTGAATATTGCGGCAGAGAATATTGCGTGAGTGCCCTTTTGCAACTTATTAGCCTACAAGGCGACTGGAGACTGATGGTGCTTCCTCCCAGCTTTGAAATGAAGGACTCACAGGCGTTATCATCGTTATCTCGCTCCCAGCTGCCATCCATGGCCCTCTTGCTCCTGCTGCCGCTTTTGGGGGCGTGGTTTGCCTCTTCCTTCGGAATTCATATTCAGTCGCCTTTTATTCTGGAACGTATCAACTCCCCTAGTACTACCACCGGAAGGGAAGTTAATCGCAGCGAAATCCCCGTCTCCACCAATCCTGTTGACGTTCAGCTCCATCTCACAAACGGGCAGCATTACATGATGGATTTTCACGGCATCGACAAATCGGACATGACCTTCCTTGACACTGTCGAAGGACAAGCAGCCGTAGCTCAGGCAATCATTGATGCTGGAATGACCTTCCTAGGCAGTCGACCACACATTTTCCCCGGTGGCGGCCTTACAGCTGACTTTCTCCTGTCCGAATCTCATATGAGCCTCCACACATGGCCTGAGCACTCTTTTGCAACAATCGACATCCATACGCATGGAAATTCCGTAGCAGCCGGCCATTTGGTACTAAACATGCATGCTCTGCTGAAGCCACGTACTGCCAACATCGAACCAGGGTCCGGTCTTTTACCTTCGGTCCGAGTGAACAAACCCAGTGCCACAGATCCCATACTCTTCAACACTCAACGACCTGATGGGTTAGTCCTCCCAGCGAAAAGAGGTATCTGCATAAATGCGGATTTTGATGGCGATGAGTGCATCCTTTGGAATGTTTCACTTATGTATTCGCAAAGATCGGAGGTCCAACTGGTGGAAGTTGTCGAATTACAACCTAGTCGGCGGCGGTGTCTGCTTCTGGATGCTGTCCCACAGTTCTGCGATTCGCCAGATAACGAGTTGTATACACGTTCTTTGACCGAACGTGTTATGCCCCCTGCAGCACATGCACGGACCGCAGACGTCGACATCTACGTCGTTGGCGGTGGCGATGGCTGGATCGGTAACCATATACTCAACAATTATCCATCCGCCATACGATCGGTTCACGTCATTGACATTGACCCTCTAGTCAGTGATGTTACACGAAAATTCTTTCCCGTTGTCAGTGGCACAGACAGCTTCAAAGATTCCCGGGTGAAGTATATAGCTGGGGACGCGGTAATGTGGCTCCGTAACGCACCTGATTCGAGCGCGGATGGTGTGATCATAGATTGCACAGATCACACGGTAAGTTCCAAGCCACCCTCGTGTTTTCTAGTCAAAGACTTATCGTGACATGACGCTGGTGTTGCAAATAGGTGGAATCGTCCAGTTTCCTTTACACTGATTTGTTCTATTCCGACGTCCTAAGAGTTTTACGCCCTGGCGGTCGGTTTTCACAGCAGATGAACACAAAAGATACAGATTATGACGCTTTCCATAAACAAACAAAGGAAACTTGGCTGAAGCTCGGCTTCGCTGACGTGATGGAATGGGAAGAAAATGTAGAAAGCTATCAAGGCATTACTGTCATGATGGGGGGAATAAAAGGCAACCATTCAAATTAGTGTGGTGGTTACCGATGTGATGTCTAGTTTATCTTATCATTTGGGATTAACAAAAAACAAGTCTACTTTTCCATTCCGTTGGAAAACTAGCCATCTGGTCTCCTAGTGTAGTTGGCACTATCAGTGATTACTTATGATTAACGTAGGCGGTGTTGAATTTTTGCCTGAAATAAGCATGGATTGATGAGATTCTCCACATTCCGAGAGGAACATCAACGAGGTTCGAGAGATGTACCATGGAAATCTGGGCTCAACTAAGGCTTAGCGCTGAGCGGTCGACGGATAGATGAAGAAGTACGGTGGAAACCACTATGTCTCCTTATTTGTCAGCCTTAATTGAGCCCTAATATTATTAATATTTAATAATATTACTAATATAGTACCTCGCTATTGCCCGATTGGGTACAACAAGGTTCTTGCCTTTAAACATGGCAAGTCAAATATATTATAGTCTCTATGCTAGGCACAATTGCGAAGCATTGGGTAAATTTATTCTGTCATCGAGGTCACTGCGGAGAAGACACACAAGCTTCCGGGCTCTGTTTACTTGCGGTATAGAAACCTTTTTTTGGAAGGGGAGATCAACAGTCGTCTCATAGCTCATCTTCGATATGGCTGCGGCCGCTCGACCTTTCTGTCAATTCCAACCAAGCACTATGCAGGCACGGGCCTTCCTCCAGTCGTACTGGATGGCCGTAAAGGTTAGACTCGATGTAACAATTGCTTACCAGCCCTTACGTGATTACGTGCCACTACAAAACGATAAATAAACCTACTGATAGTCATATGAGATTGGCACATGAGCATCTAATATTAAACCTTGAGCTTGAACCTTGATTCGGAAGGTGGTTGAAACGCTGAGTTGTTGAGCCAGACTGGGCCTTGCCCATAATCGATGACTGTATGTATAGTACTTAGTAACAGACTTCCAGTGAGATCTATCCGAGAGGTGCATGTCTTCAAGTTGAACGTTGAGCGGTGGGCGCTTAATCCTTATCGATTCGGCCGTTCTGCCGCCTGCCGAAGAGAACTGTCAACAGCCTGTCGAACCAGAATTATGGACCTGACTTAACCTTGACTCCCACCCACCATAATTTCCGCCCATCCAGACAAGTTGACAACAGACTCAAGACTTATCCTACGTGCAAACTCAACGACTTCCTAAAATGACAAAGGTATCGATCGCTGATCAAACTCGAAAGGAAGTACAACTCCCTGGGAGCTCGATGCACGAGTCCTTGTCGCAGTTAGATGATGATAACGTTTCAGAGGATTCATTCGGGAGCGACTTCGGCGACAACGCAACGGATGAGGAAGACTTGATTACGGACTTGATTACGGAGGCCGACACTCAGGATGTCGAGCCAGATTCACCACCTCCCGTCTATTCTGACGAGGAGTACCCTCAATCCAGCCCCATGCTACTCAACATGGATTTGAAGTCCCCACCCCTGGTACTTCAATATACACCGACGAGCTCAACCCAACCGCCGATTTTGAATGCAAACTCTTTAGGTCCATCAACTCGGATGTGTATTGTAAGTGGACTCACTTGCAATCAAACATGAATACCAATCAATCGATATCTTAGGTCTGCAAACTTTCACCCGCCTACAGTAAAGGTGGAGTTTCCTATCCAACCTGCGGGCTTACATGTGCTTCCAAATTGTCAAATCGTCCTCAGGCTATTACTAGCCCGAACTTCCTGCCTGAATCTCAGACTACTCCGCAATACACTAGCATACCACCATCGTCTGCATCTCAAAGTGAACTTAGCCATTCTGTCAGGAGGAGTCGATCACAAGGCAGCGCCAGTCAGATGAAGATGTGTGACGTGAGTCAAGTTCACGCTCTTGATTCCGTTAATGAATTTCAACTTCTTCATCAGGTATGCCATATCCGCCCCCGAGTTCAAAAGGGAGGAAAGGTCTACCCGACTTGCGGGTTGACATGTGCTACTGCCTTAGCGAGCAGCCGTAGTTCAATAGGGAATGTTCCAACATTGGACCCACTTTTATTGTCATATCAGCAACTGTCTCTGTCGGATCACAGTCCTGGCAGTTCAAGTCATCACTCACCCCAGCAGCACCCACGAGGATATAAACATAATACCCGGGCCCGTGGTCAGCATAGCTCTCATGGTCAGGCCCGTCAACTGGGAGGAAGTACGAGGACACAGACTTGGACTGCCACAACTGGTCATCATCGCCCCGGTCAAGCTCAGCAGTTTTGCGTCGTATGTTTCTTGTCACCTTCAACTTGATGATAAATGCTTCCCTCTGACGATCCACAATACAGATATGTCTTGTGAAACCCTGTCGCGATGCCAGATATGTCACATGTGGGATGAAATGCGCGGAGACATTGTGCAGACGGGGAAGTTCTAATCCGAGAATATGTGATGTGAGTATTTCTTGGAGTGTTGTTATCATATCCCAAACGTGTTTCTTAGTATTGCCATCGCCGACCCAAAGTTGCTGGTTATAACCAATGTGGTAAAACCTGCCGCGATAATGCTAGTACGGCCTGTCTGTTGTGTAGGTGCCGACCCAAGTTTGGCCGATACCACCTGTGCGGAAGAACGTGCAAAAAGATTGCGACGAAATGGACACCACTTATTCTGGAAGCCCGACCTGGTCATGTTACCTATAATAAGGGTGAATTCCAACGACATGAATATCTGACGTTTTATTTGACTACTTCTCTTGAAAAGTTGAACAAAAGTTCAAGCGCGCCTGGAAAGGCAGCGGTGCACCATGCCCGCCCATCAAGAAGATTTACAAAATAATTGAGAACAAGACTTTTCTCATTCCGTATGATCGATACAAGTTCGTGCGATCTAGTCGATAAGATCTCCTTGAAGGGAGTCTGACTCACTTATGCTGTTCCGAAAGAAAACGGATTGGACATGAAGTCTTTCGTTACCATGGAACCAAGCGACAATGTAATTTTGGATCGCAGGGAAACACGCGACTCTGTTCCTCCACCGCTTGTGCATTGTGTTCTATACTACGAACGTCATTCAAGGTTAGCCTTGCAAGCACATCCGGAGCGTAAGTCCCTTAATTTTATTCTTTCATCCTATGTTAACTCAATTAAAATAGGTTCGGCGCTGGCATCTATACATCATCTGCTGCGAACAAGTAAGATGTCAGTCTAACAGTTACCATAGCTGTCCACTCATCTCCGTAATCATCAGAGCTTATGGTTACTCGAACGGTGGTACAGGTGCCATCATCCTGACCAAAGTAGTGTTGGGCACAGTATACAATGTTCAAGGATGGAACCAAGTTATGTCTTGCCCTCCAGGCCACAACTCAGTGAGAACTCCTCCAATTTTATAATTCCTATGAAGGAGTTGATCCAAACTTTTTTGGTCTAGGTTGTCTTCGACCGCCAGAACGGAACGCTTAATGAGACCATCGTTTATACCGACGATGCTATCAGACCTGTATTCTTAATCATCTTCTAATGCTCTCTCTCTTCTTCCAACGTTTTCGATGCGGACTGTGTTTTCGTTAAATTTGACTGGGATATGGAAATGTACCTGTACGTTGTGAATGATTCTTGAAATCCCCCGATTCGTTCAATGCATTTTTATATATAAAAGATCAGCACAGCCAGTCGATGCCACGTTCCCGTATCTTAGTACCTCAAACTGCCCGTCCAACCCTACGCGTCCCGTTCGTCAATGCCAATGATCATCATTCACTCGGAGATGATCCTGCTACTCAAAGGTTGCTCAAAATCGAGAAAATTTGAAGACTACAATTATCTAATATCCGCAAGCTCCATAGCCTTTCCTTTCATGGGCCACAGGGCCTCAGAATCGGGTCAAAGCGCTGTAAACAAGTGCCGAATTTATAAACCAAACATCGCTGGACCTAATTTTAGATTCTTCAACTTCAACCTCTGCCCGTTAAACCTTTTTCACATTTCGATTGTGCAATATCCTCCCTAAGCACTTCTACTAGAGGATGCCCGGTTGTATTCGATGGAAAGGTCCCTGGTCCTCTTCTCCATCATTGAAACGACCATCTGTTAATCCAATCTGACCGCAGCCCAATGAGTGGCTCAAATTCAACTTGAACTTTTGATTTCTACTTTCTAGGACAACTGTGGCATATCTATAGCTTCAGCCTCCTTAAATTTGGCGTTACAGCTGACGTTCGACGCTATGGACCCCGACCTTCTTGGCATCGCAACCACCTCCACAACAAGTCTCAGCTAACGTTACCCTTAAATACATTGGGATTCCACCCCGATCGCAAGTGATGAACCCCTTCCATTGCTACTGCTTCAAAATTAAAGCGTAATTCTTCGACCTGTAAGTCGAGTAACCATGACCACCTCATGCTTATTGGATCTCAGGTTTAAGGATTACCTCCACCGTTGACGTGCCACAATTAAACATCTCTCTTGTCAAGCTGAAGTTGTCGTACTCAACTCCGTGACAGGTCGAAAGGCACCCACCTTCATCCTTTATTTTTCGTCTTCATTTTGAACGCTTGTGCTCTTCGCCTTCGTTCTCTTAATGGGTTGCCAAATCAGCTTGTGTAATCCAATTACTCGGGACTAGTCAAGGTGTATGGTGCGCTTTATATCTAAATCTGCTACTAAATTTTGAACAAATTTATGCTCATGTACATTATGAGATTTAGCATTATGCCGGGAGCCTGTGGTTCTCACCATGGAGCGCTTCTTTTTTGCTTTTTTTTTGTCAATTTAGAGCGCTTCTTATGCTCTCTTGATGACGACTCGGGTATGCACCTCTGGTATTCTTTCTGCGGCTCTCTCGCCTAGTCCTTGTCTGATCACGGTCTCGCTCAACATTTTTGCATGACCAAGTATCACACAGCGGTGCTTCTTCTTGCTGTGTACTCGGTGCCTTTCTCAGATTTAATAACCAGAGACTCTCACTTTGTATATTTTCATTCTGCCTTGTGCGCGTCTTCAAGCTTCATAGCCGATTCTTCCTACTCAATCGCGGCCACATCACGTTCTCGACTCAAACTGAGATTCGGACTCGGAATGCACGGATCACAGCGACACTGATTCTCAATTGTGTTTCGCGTGAGAGCCTGGACTGGCTAGAACGCGTGGCTATCCTGGCGGTGTGGTTCTCCCAAACGTCCCCCCTGGACGCAGCCATTGTGAGCTTACCTTTGGACAATAGTGCTGGCAATCGCCGAGCGATCTTTGAAATACCGACATCGGATTCTTGCCTCTGTTATCTGAGTCTCAATTCATGTGCGGTTTGCTCAGTCTAACAATTGTCCGCTAGAGCAAGCCACTACAGGTGTTTTCCTTTGAAGCTCATGGCATTGTTCCCCTCCTCATGATTAGGCCACCAATGAACCCAAGGCTGTCCATTTTTGTGCACCTGCCACACAACGCACCTACAACGAGGCAAACAAACGACATCTCATTACCCTGGTTTGACCGACTACATCCCAGCGATACAAGGCTGGACCTCAAAATATAATGGGAAACAGCGACGGCGAATCGTTTGAATCGGCAATCCCGAAAACCATGTTTCCGGTCGTCTGTAGGCCGAAAAGTGAGTGATTACTCGGCAACATTCCTTTTCTAGACAGTTGATGGGAAGAGAAATATTGAAAACTGCAAAGGAGAAATATCGGGAGTTCCGTAAGTGTCCCAATTGCGGTCTCCAATCCACACAGCTTGCCTCTCATTGTCGTCTCTGGCTATATAAGCCTCTGTCAAGCTTCCTCCAAAAATGCATTGCTCCTCCAGAAAAGCCTCTGCATGTACTATCAACTACCAGTCATACAAGCAAGTTTCTAACCATTTCTTACCATTTTGCTTTTCATCATGAACGTCAACGCCACCGCCCCTCACGAAAATGCGCCCTCCTCGCCCCCGAGGCGTCGAATTCTCATCGTTGGTCGCCGCCTAATTGTTCGCCACCTAACCATTCGCCCCTCCCCCTATCCTCTTTACAGACAGTCCCCTTTGATCAATCCGCGGTCGGCGAATCAGGCTTCCACTAGGCCCCCGCCTATGCTTCCCATGCCGCCCCGTCAATTCTACCCTCGCGAGCTTACCCAACCCCAGCAGCATGAGGTTGACATTGAGGCTTTCGATAGAATGTGGCCAGTGTTCGGTGGAGCACCGCCAGCATTTGTCCGAGATAACCTCCCAATTAAAGGAGAACAGTGAGCACAATTATTTGTCTTCTTGGATTTTTCACGATCCTTTGCTGACTTTTTGACCCTAAGGCTGCTTCAAAATGTCCGAAATACGACAATACTCGGACATTCCAACCCAGGGGAGCCACCGGAATGTGAAGTGTTGTTCGGTGGACCTGTCTATAATGAAGGTGACGTCCCTTCGCATGTCCTGGCAGTGCACCAGGGAAGAGATGTCAAATTCTTTCCAGTCCACCAGATTATCTTTGCTGCCAACTGTGCCACTTTACCCTACTTCCCCTACTCGGCATCCTGCATGGATAACTTGTCAAACCAATATACTCTCCCTGTTGTCAATTTGGAGGTACCCTCTATCGGTTCATTTCATGTATTACACGAGTACCTCTACACGAAGAACGTGAACCTCCTCCGAAGGGCCTTGACCCTTCCGCCTTGGTGCGCTCTAAGCATCGCCGTCCTGTATCGTCTAACCGAATTCATTCGCAATCTCTGGATGAATGCATGTGCTCTTTGTGTCGTAGACTCCGACATATACATTGTCATGCAAGACATGTATGTTGCGGCCCAATGTGCTATTAGAGAAAGAGAAATTTGGGCATGTTTGTTACCTTAGTTTTGCAATAGCGAGTCCTGAGTCAGGGCCTCACGCATCGACTCCAATTTGTATATGATATGCTCCTGATAGAGTTGCCTGGCAAATATGTACAACTGTTGTTACACCATTCAACTGCAATACATTGTCTTTCTTTCCAAGGCTCCTTTGGTATAGCTAGGTTGCTTTGAATTTCAACTTTTCAACTTTCAAGCCAAGCCAAATTTGTCCCTTTGTCTACGTCCTCCGGACTCCAGCTCCGGATATTATTATTTCTGGCATCTCAAAATTTTATACTAATAGATTCATGCAGACGCAGTTTCGAGAAAGCTAACAAGAAGCAGCAGATAGCATGTACAAAGTACATACGTAACACAAGGATACTTTACTGATCGGTCATCTGAGGAGGGTATGCATGATGACAGCTAGATTGGAAAGGACAACATAGAAAGACGACGTATAAAATAAAAAAAGTAAGAGAAGACAGAGAGAGATCAAATCACTTAGGCGGCGGCTCCGGGACCATTGCTAGCGGTATAATCCTAAACAGAAGATTCAGTTTGGGCTGACAACAAACTATTTCCAAAACTCGAACCTCCATTTCAGCGTCAAGATCAGCAGCAGACTTGGGGGCTCGTTCAACTTTGCGGGTGCCGCCCCTACTACCTCTGACACGTCGTCCACGAGAGGCCGGACCAGCTCTGGATGATATCGACGGAATCAATACGCATATTACACCACTACAATGGAGTTAACCGACCTTGGGGCCGGCGTTCGAGCACCGTTGGTAGCAACAGGGGCGGGCGTAACTCGAGATGCCAAAGGAAGAGGTTTTGAGGGGTCGACAACAATTTCGATCTTCATCGGGCGTTCTATAGAAGAGCGGAAAGGCGACATAGGCGAAGAAGAAAGAAAGAGCGGAGAATCATTAGCCGGCTGTTCAATTGAGCGAGTCACACCATGCAAATTGAAGACTGCAAAAAGTGGATCTGCATATCCTAAAACCAACCCGTTACTAGGAACCGTAGCCGTGTCTCTGTCACCTCAAACGCGACCGAAAACTTCCCTACACCGACCCACAACAGCACTGAGAAGGAGCAATGGCCCGGAGAGGTTAACGGGAGATAACGAATGCCTCCCAACAACAATCCACGTGCCAAGGCTCGATATTCTCGAAATGTTTTCCCCGAAATGGATAAATTGTCCGACTTCACTAGCAAAATGTGGTTCTCATCGTGCAGGCAAAGCTGAGCACGACGTGCTTCTATTCTACTCGATCAATCAGGGTGATCAAATCCTGAGATCAAGAGAAGCACAAGACAACCAGAGGTCCTCCCTGAAGGGTGAGAGAACATAGTAATCTGAGAAACATCGTAGCTAGATGATCGCCGGCAGGTTGACAGAGACAGAAAGCCAACGGTTCCACTGCAACGAGAAGGTTACGAAGCACGAGATGCCTCATTCCAACGATGACGACATGCAACAGGTGAGAGTGAGAGGAGAGGCGATACTAACTGCCATCGATGAGTCGGTTATTGTATTGCTGAAAGGCCTTGGTTCCATCTCCTTTTCTTTGGAAGGTAACAGTGGCGATACCCTTTGAGCGGCCGGTCGCGTCGTAATGAAGAGTGATATCCTTGAGAGGTCCAACTGTCTGGTTGAATAATTCCTTATAGACAATAAAATAAATTAGACAACTAAAATAGACGACAGTGAGAAATCGTTGACAAACCTTGACTTGAGCTTCATTGACGTCTCCGGGAAGATTCGAGACAATAATTTTCTCAGATCCCTGGGTGACGGCTTTGGCGGTATCGGTGGCAGGGGTGGCAACAGCACGGACGCGCTGAGCAGGAGTTACAGCTGGCTTTCCGAGCACTTGAGCACGAGCTGAAGAACGACGGCCTGCGCCACGACGGTGGCCTTTAGGCTTGGAAGAGATAATCTGTGAAATTTTCGGTGAGACAACGGACTACGCGCAACGAGCCGATAGAACATACTTCGTCAAGAGATTTGTCCATTATGAATTATAAGGTACTTAGTTGTTTTGAAGAAAAGTCAAGGAAGAAGGGAAGAGGTCACCGGTTGTGATGGGGAGAAGAAAGAGGGTCTTGGCTGTGCACGTTAATGTTTATGAACCTTTCGGAGTTGGAAAAAGGCTAATACTCCGCTTTTGTTTATCCCATCAACTGACTCATAACTAGCCTCACTAATATCTAAAGAATGTCTCGTGGTGGAGGCCGTGGTGGTCGTGGTGGGCGCGGAGGTGGTAGGGGAGGGTTCGGCGGGCCAAGCAATCTACCACCAATGGGTCTTACATTTGCTGATTTACAAAATTTGTCCAGAGAGGCTACTGCTCTGTATCCCGTGTGTTATTGGACACTCCCTTCTACCTAATAGACTGATTGACAAGATTATTGTGGCTGCGTAGCCACTGCGTGTCCCGGTATTCACAGAGTCTTCGAGTGACGAGAAGCGCATAGCTGAGCTACAGTTAGGATTCGCCGATCGGATGAGAAAATCACAATATTATATCGTTGAGAAAACAAAATCCTCAGGCAAGTCGAAATTCACTACTCGACCCTTTCTTTGTTGGTTACTTTCCCTTCTTTTTTGTTGTCAGAACTTGAGCGATATTCCGATAAATATCGGCCTTCTGTGATGTCGCAGCCTACGCTCAAACGAAAAGATCTTCATGCACCATTCTTCCCTTCAGAAGTCCTTGAAGATTATTTCAATCCAAGACGAAAGAAGAAAGGTAGGGTCGGGCTTTTATTTCATTTGTTATTATTCATCCAGAGTCTCGTTACCAGCCAGAGTTGGCCCACGTCAGGTTAAATTAAACCTTGAAGAGCTAGGCGATGAGGGCGAAGACCAGGTATTCAATTAATTGTCGGTCCTCTATATGTAATTCTAAAGATATATCTGAAGGAAAAATCATCCGATGAACGCTCAGATGCAGGTTCTCAAGCCGCCGAATCGGACTACGACGTTGACGAAGAATATGACAACGATTATGCTGACAACTATTTCGACAATGGAGAAGGAGATGACATGGATGATTTGGGCGGTGGTGGAGGCGATGATGGAGGCGGTGGTATGGTTGTTTGCATCATTCTGACAATTTGTTTGCTGACACTATCTTGGTTAGCAGGTGATTACGACTGAAAGCTGATCGCAAAGCAAGAACATCTAGACCTCTTATTTATCTCGTAACATAATGTACCTCATCCTTGCACCATGAATCAAATCAATTAATCATTTCAGCACATTGGGTAGATCGCAGGCAGTCAGTTGCCATTGCAGTGCATGTCGAGCGGATGCCTCCTGTTCAACCACCTTGCTAGGATCAGCACGTAGCGGACCCGAGTTGTGCCACAGTACCTGAACTTGATCGTCTCCTTCCATCAGATGAACAATTCTTCAAAATAACTTATGTCGTCACTGCTTCCGATGCATAGAAGTCAATCATGCAATCGCTGAACGCCAACCTCTGGACGTGCTCTGGGTTTCAAAGCATGAAAAGGTTGTAGTTGGCAACAGAACTCTATTTTCACAGCATTTTAGGTCTCATGTAGAATGGCTGGGGGTAAGACTAAAACTTAAAGTCTGGCACGGACGGACCACCGCTGTTTCCGGATAATCCTTTCTGATTCTATCAGTTGTTCGCCAGTTCAAAATGTGGAATCCCTTTAGGGATTATAACCTTCGTAAAGTTCTTGAGTCCAATGGGAAGTAGAATCGAACCACAAACACCCCCACGAATTCCTTCGACGACGAGTTTGAGCACAATCCAGCCTTCTCTGGTAAATTTCATAACGCCCTGTTTGGTCTTTTAAAGCCTCCCATTGCAATCTCCTTATTCATGGATGCCTAAATTTGGGCAAATTCTGTGGGCCTGTGCTATATATAGTGGTAATTATGCCAACTTCTGATTGGCGCCCAAAAATCTCCACTTCTGCCTTTGATGTACCCTCAATCTCCATCCGAAATCAGTCACTCGAGTCATAACAAGGTAATCGGTACTTGATTTACCCTACAGGTCGAAGGGAAATTTGTATTACAAGGTTATGAGGTCCACGATGGCAGATTGTGACCTTTAGGTCAGCATGTCAAGGTTTCTATCTTATCCCTTCGAGTCAAAAAATCCCCCATGCCTCATGTTCATTCTCAATTTATATAAAGGCAGTGATACACTAGTGCCTCTCCACAGATCAGCGCCATTCTAACCACCCCATGTCTTCCAGGCTCGAAGTTACAAAAATTCTGACGCCAATGAACCGCAAAGAGGAGGTACTCTCAATCAAGAGCCTTAATGCACAAATAAACGCAATGATGCAGGCCATTCGCCTCATTGAAGACAATGATGCCCGTATTCAATTTATGAAACGTATTGAAGTGTGCGTCACTTACAATCATCTGCCAGTATTCTACGAATACTAAAATTATATCATCTCAGAGTGCAAAGAAATCTACATTGTCTTAGCTCCGACCTTGAGAGTCATATGCCGAGGAACTTACAGCGGCCCAGTACCTTAAACATCGACCATTCTCTTCGCTTGATCGGGAGCTCAGAGGAAGGCTATATAGCATGTATCGTTCATTGAACTTTTCACCGTGCGCTATCTGACGAGTTTCTCAGTCACCGACAAAAACAATTTGGCAAACTATCCTGGACATTACGCAACGAATTGACCGTCTCTCCGAAGGGATTGCTTTTGTGGTTCAGCGTCACAGTCGTCATCTACTACAAGTATCCAGATCCAATGAGGATGATCTTCAGTAAGCTGCGAGTGCTTTTAACCGTGTTACATCGTACAATGACCCCTTGTGATAAGCTCTGATTATCCTGGGTGAGTGGCTGCTGTGTCCAGGCCTCTGAAACTTACAAATGTTCTGGTTCTAGTGGCTCTGATCCGTGTATTCAAAATATTAAGCAACAGACAACCTACCCCGAGCCTGAGTCAAGGGACGCTGACGAATTGGGTGGTACTAACTACTCCTTCGAATATTCACAGTCGGACCCAGATGGACATCAAGTTCAGATTAACTTTAGTCATGCGAGTCATTATTCTCAGACTCCTTCAAGTAACTTCCAATGCGATCAGCGCAACCAGTTTACTCGCAAGCCCAATTATCTTAACCCATTGTCAACCAACATGAATCTCTATGATCGATTCACATCGAACACATCCTCTCAACTTGAAGCCACCAGCAACCATGGATATTTCACTGGATATCCTAGGTCTGTCTACATACCTCTCTATTCAAGTCTTGAACATGATGGCTAAAAGGTCGGAGCAGTGGCAGCCTCAGCTACCTTTCTGATGGACGTCACTCCCAGCATGGCCAACCTTCATTTCAATTCCCTAACATGCCGCAGCCGGGTCCCTCGTTCTGGTAAGAAAATCGAATTGTACAATCCTCGCAATTCAACTGCACGACTGGAAAATACCTCTCTTTTCAGGCGCATTCCATCTAACATATCAAACTTCGGTGAATCCAATGATTGCTCGTGAGTGGTTAAGGTTTTTCTATAAGTATATATCCTGATTTTTTTTTGGTCAAGTTTGATCAAGTACCGGGGTGAAGAATCTACTAGCTTGCGTGAATACCCGCGAAATTACCAGAGGACGGGTGCTACTAGGGACTCTGATTTTGCTCATTATAGTCAATACTGAAACAGAACAGTAAGACCGGGCCTGAAGGCACTACAGCCCACATGCATTTGTCTATGCTCTTCTTGAACGGTGTGGATTCGTTTCTGCCACTCTCTCATGAACCTCCTATGACTTCTTAAATTGTTGATGTAAATATTGTTAACATCTACGGAAAGATTTGTTTGGCATATGTATGTTTCCTTCAAAAGCATTCTCGTGTAGTGTATACAGTACGCTGTCGTAGCTTAATCGCACTTTCATTCTGATGATAACGTTACGAAGTGATTTGTTGGTCTGGAAACCGCGGCACCAGTGTCAAGCGACCGAAGTGGATCGCAGAAACGTCGAACCCTCAAGAATTCAAACTATTCGCGTTAAGATAGTGTATCTTATGAGTGCCAACAAACATTAACCGCTAAGCATTGGTAGAGTATTGATTATTTAGCGTATGTCATGGCGTTAGCCTGGGATATCTCGCACGTCCTGACGGGCCACAGCTAGCAGTTTTGAGCTTTCTAGGGTGTTTGAACCAAAGAAATTCCTGGTGAAGTTGCCGAGACCAGACCCTCCATGAGGGGGCTGTTCCAGGGAAACCGACAGTCTCATGGCAGATGTCTCAGGTATGGGGGATCTTTTGTTGATTCCATCATTCTATCGGAAAAAGTTGATCCAAAAAACACTGCATTCGAGGATGCAGGAATGGAAAATGCATTAGATAGTGTACAGTCTGTTTGTCCAGATTCACGAGGAAATAAAAGAGGGCGAGCAGTGGGGATATACAATGTTTTAAACCATGCATACCAAAATGCAATGCAGCAGAAGAGTCGAAGAGGGCCAATAGCAAAGGAAAGAGAGAGTAAAGTCCGGAGCGGTAATTGAGAGTAAGCAAAGGGGAAGTCAAGAGATGAACCCCGTGTCATGATTCGGACACTACTCTCTCCTTTTCCTTTCCTTTCTTTGATGGGGTGCCACCAAGCAACGAAAGATTAGGTGAGCTCGCTGCTGGACTGGCTATGTTAAGCGAAGATAGTCTTCGCGTGCCTTTTAATGGCGAGGAAAAGGTGAGTGTGGGACTGCCTGGTGTCGAATTATTGTTATCCCGCGGTGAAGTAATCGGTTGGGATGGCGATTCGCCGCCGGATGCTTCTGTGAGTAAGAATTCCACCCAAAGTCGAGAGAAAGACTAGGCAAGGGAGGTAAAAATCAAATTCAGCATATCTGTTATGATAAATTATACAGGTTAAATGGAAGAGCGACCAACCTCGGTTTCATCAGACTTGTCTAGTTCTGCTTTTGGTGGAGAGCCAGCGTTGGATGATCGTCCCCAGAACGATGAACCTGTTGATGTGTCTGGGGAACTAACGCGTTGTAGGCCAGCCTTTTCACGTTCAAGGTCGTTCCAGGAGAGGATAGAGGCCAGGAGGGATAGCATTTCAAAACGTTTGCCATCCGCTCGTGGTGTTGAGAGGAAAGAGAGGAGGACATTAGTGACCAAACGTCGGTCGACATTAAAATCTGTCGAGTTACGTCGCAACCGACGGAGGGCTTCCATAAGATGCTCGTTCATGATGACAGCTAGAAGAAAGGACATGTATCAGATACACGAAGGTAAAAGTGGCAATAGATATCCGTGCCCTCGTGTCGTAGCTTTCCAATTAATAAGTGTTTCTCTTTGATTTCTTTCTCAAGCTCCTGCGTACGCGTTATATTCGTATGTGATTCCTCGAGTTGCAACTAGAAGGTCAATCAATTTTGGGCATTGTAAGTTGAGCACTCGATACGTACTTCTGCCGTTAGAGCACGGTGTTTATAATCGGCGAGTGACTGAGTGACTTGTAGAAGTTGAGATTCAAAGTCTTTGACAGCCTGCCGCAATTCGTGATCTTTTGCTGTCCAAAAATTCTGTTAGATTATAACTGAATTTAGTAGAATAAGACTTACCAGCCTGGAAATCTTGTAGGACGGACTGAAGATTTTCCGACCTTTCTCTCTCAAGATCTAATTCCACCTCCTCTTTTGCTCTGGCTTCGCGTTCCAGATCCAGTTCTCTTCTCAAACTTTCCACAGTCGACCTTGCCTCCTCTGATATAGCTTTCTCTTGTTCTGCAGACCGTTCCCAATCGTCGCGTTCCATTCGACAGCGTTCAAGATCCAGTTGTGTTTCACGCAGCTCTTTTTCTTTTTGGAGACTCTCCTGGAGTGTGCGAGCACGCATGGCGTCTAGTTCACTAGAGGCACGTTCCACCTCTTCGTGAGAAACTATCAATTCGGTTTTGAGGGTTTCGACTGTTGCACCTAGGTCGTCTTTTTCGGCCGTTAGCTGCTGCACAAGTTGTCCATACCGGTCTAGTTCTTCCTATCATAATTATCATGAGAGGAAGCGAGTAGTTATATAAAAGAGCGTACAGCATCTTGTTTCAGCTTATTGCCCAAACCAGTACGCATCTGTGTCAATTTCGCAAGCAGGTTGTTGTACTGTGTGGCAAGCTTTTCTTTCTCTTCCCTGGTGAAGTCGAGCTCTAGCTGTAGTTTGACAACAGGGTCATTCGAGCCATTCAAGTGGTCCATGCTATCGGACGAAACATGATCCTTTATGCCGTTTTGATGTATGGGGGATGTCGCCAAGTCAATATTCCGTTCGCTGTCAAGAGATGAGCGGGGTTCATCTATGATGTTCTTTTCGGGTGCCATTGCGCCTGAGTACAGTGCCAACGACCTACCTATGGTCGTGGCCTAGATGGAAACGAGGCGCAAGGATCAGAGCTAATGGGTCGCTTGAGATACTACTTACTATTCGGGGACGGGACAATGTTGTGGTCACGTGTTTAGAATTGAGTGATCCCGGAGTACTCTCAACACCTTGTCAAGCGACCACCACCACAATAGGCTCGGTTATGACACTTTAACCAACTTTTATTTCCACCCCCAACAAAAAGGCTCTTTTCTTAAGATTTAACTAACAACCAGGGACCCAGTTCGGGTACTCTATAAATTCCTCTGAAATTCCCTTGAGCTAATTCCTATCATTTCTCGTCTAGGCTTCCGCCTCGTCCTTCGGACGCCAGAATCATGCCTCGTTTAATTATGGTGCCAACAACATTGCAAACTCTACCAGTCGAGCTCATATGCTATATTTTTGGCAACTTAGAGATGGCTGATCTCCTGACATGCTCAACGGTAGGAACCATTGATTGTCTTCTCAGCGTTTGCATGGTTAATCTGTGACACTTAGGTCACTAAAACTCTCAGGAAAGTTATCATGGATTCCTCTCGACTGCAGTACACCATTGAGCTTGCGAAATATCGCATGGTTTCTCTCCTTCCGCCATCTGCTTCGCCCCCACTCGCGACACGATTAAGATTGCTTCGCGATCGAGAAAGGGCGTGGAAATACGTAGACTGGAAGAAAAGACATACATTAAAGCTCCCCCCTACCGGCTCTGTTTACGAATTTGTTGGTGGTTTGTATGGCAATGGAAGAGAGGACGACAGTCGGGTAACGGCATCCATATCCTTTCTGGAATTGCCTTCTGCAGATGCCCCACTCCTCCGTGAACCACCCCATGAATTGCAAATGTGGACCCATGCAATGGAAGACGTAACAATAGTTGATTTTACCATGGATCCTTCTCAAGACCTTCTTGTTCTCGTAGCTCTGGCACCTGCAGAGTAAGTTATTCACGTTTCATCTATTTTGATCCACCCTAATGTTGTTGACGTGCCATTAGGTCAGAATACGTATATGAATTACACCTCCGTTCCATCAAAACGAACCAGCCTCATGCCAAGGCGCCATTGGCTAGTCTACCCTGCTTGTTAAAGCAAGAGACAGTCCCGCCAACCTTGGAAATTATAGCAGCTGTCCGCGTTCAAGTTGCTGGGAATTTGGTTGCGTTACTTATAAAAGAGGTTCATGAGACTTCTGGTGCACACTTGGAAATTTGGAATTGGGAAAATAGCCCTCAATTCTCGGTGCGTTTCGTTTCATCTTACCTTCCTACGCCCGTTGATATTCTCCGCAGTGTGCCTTGGCAAGTGTAAATGAAATTGATGACTTCACGTTTTTAACGCACGACTCCTTTCTCCTCGTTCGGCCTACCGGTCGCTTTGAAGTTTACACGTTCATGGAGCCCGTCAAATTTTCAACGGTTCCCATGATACGTGTTACCTACGGGTTCCCTGCCCTCTCCGATGGCTACATCTACTGGTATATCTCTATGAGCAGCAATCCGGCTCCTGGATATGTACCACGTTCGCTGTCCGACACAGATCGCAATAATGCGATACCTGGAGGCAACAGGCAGATATACTATCCGAACCCGGATGAACGTATACACGCTTGTTGCTTATACATCTTCAAACCAACGGGAGAAGAGAACCAAAATCACCATGATGTGCACTCTTTTGTATTTTTCTTGAACATTCAGACCCTTTTAAATCCACCGGCAGCATGGCTGGCGAAAAAACCCTCGCCTCTTTTTTATAATTCTCATTCAGCCACCACTCCGACCACCAGAAGGACTGCAAGAAATACTGTGGCTATGGACACAGGTTCTGAATTCAGTGCTCATAGTTCAAGCAGTTTTTCTGCGAGTTCGTCTCCTGTTGACAATCCTGTGGCACCACCGAATTCTCCCACATTGTCCTCGTCGTCCTCATCAGTATTTACCCCCGTATATTTCCCGAGCTTCAATCATTTCCCTACACACACTATACCTCCTGCCAATCCGGCCCCTTCTGTAAGCTCTTCTCCGACATCCTCCAGTTGTCGGTCAGGATCTTCACGCACTTCAATCGCTTCTTTGTCCTCAGGAGTTTACATTCCTTGGGAAGTTTGGGGGCCGCAGAGTACGCGTTGGTTTGAGGAGTGTCTGAGTACCGATTGGCAGCATGCTATATATGGGTTAAGGACAGTAGAAAGCGTCTGTTTTACAAAGCGGAGAGACCATAACTTTACCACAACTGGCCTTTCCTCCTCCCCTACACACCAAGCAAATTTTTCCATGTCGAATGGTGCTACCTCAGATGGACCCATCTATAAATCTGTTTCGGTTCAGGCTACTGAAGGACCGTCTTCAACCATAACAGCGGATGTCACGGAGGAGTCCGTCACTACGTGTGACCAATTGCCTTCTACCCAGGAAGACAGTCCAAACGAAAATGGAGCAAGCGAGGACAGCAATGTAAATGCTATCCTAAGGGAACGCAACTTTCTTCGTATTAGGGATTTCAACCCTTACTCTTTCACGAAGGTGTCTGACACTTCGAATGGTAAAGGCAAGCACAAGGCACGTTGGCGCGCCCCTCGACTGGTGACCGAAACTTCGAAGACATCTGTGAAAGGTGTATTCACTCGCGACATCGAGAGTTCGCTACCCTACATGGAGGTGGTTAGCGAGGATACTTTTGAGGTGACGGATGTCATGATGGACGATTGTAGATTGTTATTATTACAGGCTTGTCCCTTTTTTTTTTGAGGCTCAGTATGATTAGCTGATGCAACAACTTTCAGCGTGGCCAAGGCGGAAAACTCAAACGTGTAGAAGTTCTCGTGATGTAGCAACCTCATTAATTCTCTCTCTCAACATCATTGTGTTCACACTCATACATTTATATAATATGTATCATTGACTAGAGGTCTTGGAATACGTAGAGTTCTTGAAATCCGAAGTGCTCGGCCCTTGAACGCATCTGTCGAGCCGTCCAGTAAGTGTCGTGGCCAAATCAATGGCGATATGTGCACTACTCTATCGTAATTGAGCACTTTCTTAGATCTACTCAGTAAATTACCGTAATTTAAATCAGTCCATGAACTTTACGCAAAAATAACGTTAGTCTCGTACCAAGGGATTTGATTGAGCCTAAGTATAACGTGTACCAGCTAGCAATGACGAATATGATGTCGAATTGGCGAGAAGATGCATATCTACTTAGAAGCCCAAGTCAAGGTCATTCTTCCTTCCATTTCTTCAGCTGAACTTGCATCAACTTCTATGTTTCTTGGAAGTCGACCTCGCCAATTTTCTACTTTATACCTGAGCAGAAAGTCGATTGAATCTACAGTGTCCCTCGTTCGCAAGGCAGCTCGGAACTTTGGGAACCATGGTCGCCGACCACTGAAATAAAGTCTGATTAATCAACATCTTTGGGTTCGAAGAAAACTTCCTAACCATTGAAATTCCACGAAATGTCGAATGTGCGTTTGAATCGTCGAAATTGCTGTACCAGGGTGTTCTCTACAGATGTTCAGATATTCTAGGGAGATGCTGACGGGATCTGGGACAGTACCCATAAATAGACTGTTGAAGTTCGGTGTTCATTCAAGTTATCAGTCAATTTAGTGATAATATAAAGGGTAGACACCATGGGTTGCCAAGAAGGGTTTCTCCCACCATGAGTCCATCGGCTCCCGTCAAATCTAAATTTTCTTGCAAGTCTTTAAAGCCACGTACATTCCCATTGCTGATCACAGGGACCCGTAGATTATCTTTGAGTTTTTTGACTTCGTTCAAGTCTGCAGCACCTTGACGTCGTCGGCGAGCAGAAACTGTGCGAGCATGCAAGGTGATCCAGGCGGCGCCTGATGCTTCAATGCGCTGGGCAAACTCAAGAGTTTTGTGCGATGGTTGACAAAGCCTTAGCTTGGCCGAAACAGGGACCGTGAATGAATGTGACATGGCAGAAACTACGATCCTTCAATTTTGGAACGAGCTAGACAGCAGTAGTCCAGGACACACCGAGATTTTGAACCAATGGCCAGTCTTTCTGTCCAAGTAGGTAAGCACCGAAGTGACCTTCTTTGGCTGCATCTTGAGGACATCCCAAATTGAGGTCTGTTCAATTTGCCATTTCGCGGTCATAACAAAACATATGAATTTTCAGCTCACCGATAGCATCGCAATATCCCTGTAATTTGCGCCCAGCTTGGACAATGATATCTGGGTCATTTCCACACAATTGTGCGACGACAGGTCGTTCAAGGCTTTCTGAGTTAGCTGTCCCAGAACTAAGATCACGGATATGGTACTCCAAATACTGTTGGTTATTCAAAAGCGAGTGAGGATTGTACATCTGAGTATATGCGACTGTCGCCCCGTATCGTCGTACAAGTATTCGAAATGGAAAATCTGACTGATTGACCATCGGTGCAGCGATCATTTTCAAATCGATATCTGGCGAGGCCGCCATTACTGGGCAAGCACATGAACCGCGAGATTAATCCATTTATTACGTAATGACAAATGGCACGTGAGATGACCGTCAATGTCATATGATCTTCATAACCTGGTCACATGAGGATATTAACACCACTGTAGGTAGGCGTTGGATGATGAAGATGGCTTCTCTGAGCTACTACCAATAAAACCTGTCTTTCAACAAACATTCCAACCCTTTCACTTTTTCAAACTCCACCAATATTCATGCGTGCATCTATCCTGTTTTCCCACTGTGCTGCCTCCTTTGAGCGACCCAGAGCACGCTTGACCTCTGAGCCGTTTTGCTCATGTTGCATTCACATGGGAGGCCAAAGGCGGTTAACATTTCTTCCTGTAGCTCATCTAGCTTGCTGGTGTTAAAAGTACGGTCATCCTCCTGGTTTCTCTTCACCTCAACTGAAGGTCTAGCTCAAATTTGTCGAAGCCCTCATAAACTTTTGGTAATGCATACTATATTGACTCATGCACTATCTCATACCTATTTACCTTCGATGGGAGCAAAGACTTAGGTTTGAGCATTATGAATGTGTCGTTTGGCTCAACAGAGTAAGTCTTGAGTCAGAAACATGCCTTCCTGTGTTTGTTTGCTTGCTAACATGTCTTATGCCTCCTTCTCTAGATCTATATAAGTAGCGGCAGCAAGTCATGGAGTCATTTTGACAATTCAGTGTTGAAATATATGAGTCTTTATCTTGTTTTTGTCATATATTGTTTATTTTATCCTTCACCAAATATTTTATTACAAGCCACAAACCCGTGCCTACGGCACAGCTCCGCTCTGCTTTGCCTGCCTACAGCACAGATTTGGGGCTTGCTGGGGGGTCTGCCCCCAGACCCCTGGCTGCATCACAACAGTGGAAACAGTCTCCACTCCCAATAATTAACACAGTCTCTAATCCCAATAGTCCACACAGTCTTCAATCCCAACTCAACACACA
>Ga0193742_1000092_pt1 | contig 60760 bp, 48 predicted proteins | sample L2c1metaG_FD_165511 | JGI IMG/M metagenome (GOLD analysis project Ga0193742, IMG submission 165511) | Soil microbial communities from a riparian zone of the East river system, Colorado, United States - L2c1 | ecosystem: Environmental > Terrestrial > Soil > Riparian zone | place: USA: East River... | reverse complement strand
TTCTACGACGACGACCGGCTGCTCCTCGGCAGCGACCTGTCGGCCGGCGACACCGTGACGGTCCAGGCGGACGGCGGCGACGTGGCCGAGGCCACCATCGACCTCGCCGACTTCGAACAGGTCGCCGGTCCTGCCGCCCAGCCGGGCGGTTCGGTGTCGGTGACCGACCACGGTGCGGTCGCGGGCGACGGTCAGGACGACGTGAACGCCTTCCGTTCGGCGATCAACGCCGCGAAGGCGGCGGGTACCGAAGTGTGGATCCCGCAGGGCGAGTTCAACCTCAACTCGGCGCAGCAGATCGACCAGGTGACGATCCGCGGCGCCGGCGCGTGGCACTCGGTGCTGCGGTCGAACAACCCGTTCAACAACGGCGGCGTCTCGGGCAACATCAAGCTGTACGACTTCGCGGTCATGGGCGCGGTCACCGAACGCAACGACAACTCGCCGGACAACGGGTTCCACGGCGCGCTCGGCAACGGCTCCGAGGTGTCGGGGCTGTGGCTGGAGAACCTGAAGTGCGGGCTGTGGCTGATGAACGGCGCCACCAGCAACCTGCGGATCGTGGGCAACCGGATCCTCAACATGATGGCCGACGGCGTGAACTTCGACGGCGCGGTCACCGACTCGGTCATCGACGACAACTACCTGCGCAACACCGGTGACGACGCGCTGGCGACCTGGTCCAACGGCACCCCCAACGCCCGCAACTCGCTCACGAACAACACGGTGGTGCAACCGAACCTGGCCAACGGCATCGCGATCTACGGCGGCCAGGGCGCGACCGTGTCCGGCAACCTCGTGCAGGACACCAACGCGCTCGGCGGCGGCATCCTGGTCGGGAACCGGTTCAACTCGACCCCGCTCACCGGCGAGTTCACCTTGGCGGACAACAAGACCGTCCGTGCCGGCGCGTTGGATCCCAACTGGCAGTTCGGGGTCGGCGCGCTGTGGTTCGACGCGCGGGACACGGCGATCTCGGGCGCGACGATCCGGGTGACCGGCTTCGAGGCGGTCGACTCGCCGTACGAGGTGTTCCAGTTCATCGACGGCAACGGGGTCGGGAAGTCGTTGTCCGGCATCACGATCGACGGCGCCACCGTCGACGGCGTCGGCACGTTCGTCGCGCAGGCGCAGACCGGCGGGTCGGTGACGATCTCGAACGTGACCGCCACCGACGTCGGCGCGGCCGGCACCTACAACTGCGCCTACCCGACCGGCACGCCGCCGATGCAGTTCGCCGGCTCGGGCAACACGGGCTGGTCGTCGGTGTGGGAAGGCTGCGGTTGGCCGTGAGCTACCAGGCGACGACACCGTTGTCGTCGTAGAAACCTCCGGTGGGGCCGTCGTCGCCCAGGGTCGCCAACGTCACCGCGATGTTGGCGCCCTGGGCGGCGGTGCGGTAACCGCGGTGGCCGTTGAGGTCGGTGGCGCAGTAGCCGGGGCACGCGGCGTTGATCCTGATGGTGGGTTCAGCCTTGGCGTACTGCACGGTGACGGCGTTGAGCGCGGACTTCGACGGCACGTAGGCCAGCGAGATCGGCGTCTCGTCGGCGAACATGCCGGTCAGGGAGCCGACGCTCGAGGACATGTTGACGATGCGGGGACGCGCCGACCGCCGCAGCAACGGGAGCACCGCGTCGGTGAGGGCGACGACGCCGAACACGTTGGTGTCGAACACCTCCCGGATCACGTCGACGTCGGCCGAGCCGGGGCGCTGGAAGGCGCCGCCGGTGACACCCGCGTTGTTGACGAGGACGTCGAGTCGCTCGAGGCGGCCCGCGAGGGCGGCGACCGAGTCCGGGTCGGTGACGTCGAGCTGGACGAACTCGGCGCCGGTCTCCGCGGCGGCCTTCTCCCCGCGTTCCGGGTCGCGGGCGCCGAGCAGGACGGTCAGGTTCTTCGCGACGAGCTGCCGGACGATCTCCAGGCCGATGCCCTTGTTGGCGCCGGTGACGAGTGCTGTGGTCATGTGTCCAGCGTGTTTGCTCGCCGGTGTGCGGTCCAAGACCGGTTGGGTCAGCAGGGATACCCTGAAGGTATGGATTCCCGCGAGCTGGCGTACTTCGTGGCGGTCGCCGAGGAGCTGAACTTCGGCAGGGCCGCGACCCGGCTCGGCATCGCGCAGCCGCCGCTGTCGCGGGCCGTGCAGCAGCTGGAGCGGCGGATGGGTGTCACGCTGCTGGCGCGGACGAGCAGGCAGGTGTCGCTGACCCCGGCGGGCGAGGTGCTGCTGCACGAGGGTCGCAAGGCGTTGTCGTCGCTGACGGCCGCGGAACGGCGGGCTCAGCGGGCGGGCAGCCCGCGCCTGGTCCTGGTGATGAAACCGAACAGCGACGGCGGCCTGCTGGAGAAGATCCTGGCCCAGTACGCGGCCGACCCGGCGTCGGTCGAGGTGGAGATGCTGATCTGCGGCATCGGCGAACAGGCCCGGCTGCTGCGCGAAGGTGAGGCGGACGCGGCACTGCTGCGCTTCCCGCACGACGACGCGGAGGGCTTCGCGTACGAGGAGCTGCTGACCGAGCCGGACGTGGCGGTGCTCCCCCGGACCCACCGCCTGGCCGACCGCGCCACCCTGACCATGGCGGACCTCGGCGACGAGCAGTTGCCCCACTGGCCGGGCAGCCCACCGAACGGCGGCCCCCTGGTCCGTGACGGCAGTCAGCTCGCGCAACTGATCGCACTGGGCCGCACGATCGCGTTGCTGCCCGCCTCCACGGAGGCGCACCTGCGCGCCGACCTGACGTGCGTACCGGTCACCGACGCACCGACGTCGACACTGGCGATCGCGTGGCCGGAGGACTCCCGGTCCCGCCCGCTGGCCGCACTCATCGAGGCGGCCCACCAGTCCGCGCCACGGTGACCAGGGCGGGGTGGCCCGCACACCCAGCCACCCCGCCCCACCTCTTCGCCGTCACAGGCCCGCTGTGATGCGGGTGAACTCCCATTCCGGCTGATCGATGCCGCTGCAGTTGGACGTCACACCGCCGCCCGCGCACGGCCGGTCCCGGTTCACCGCCCAGAACGCCAGCCGCCCGAGGCCCTTCTCGGACGCCCAGTCGCGGATGCCGGTCCACGTCTCGACCGACGTCATCTCCTGCTGGTCGGACAGGCCGTTCATGCCGGAGATGCCCATGTGCCCGTACGCCTCGGCGGCCGACCAGCCGAACGCCGACATCAGCTTGGTCTTCAGGCCCTCCGACGCGTTGATCGTGTCGTTGTAGACGTCGGCGCTGCCGAAGTCGAACGGCATGATCGTGAAGATGTCGATGCCGGCGTCGAGTGCGGCGGCCTGGTCGATCAGGCGGTTGCCGTAGAAGTTCGGGCCGGTGGTCGACGTGCCGAAGGTGACGATCGTCCGCAGTCCGGGGTTGTTCTGCTTGACGATCTTCAGCGCGCCCAGGATGCGGTCCTGCACGGTCTCGTTCTCGAACTCGTCGGTGTTCTCGATGTCGATGTCGATCGCCGAGAGGCCGTAGGCGTCGATCACCTCTTGGTAGGCGCCGGCGAGCGCGGCGGAGTCCGCGCAGTTCGGGCCCAGTTTGTTGCCGCTCCACCCGCCGAACGACGGCACGATGTCCCCGCCCGCCGCACGAATCGCGTCGATGGCCGACGCGTCCGCGCCGCCCGTGAGCGGCCGCGAGCCGTCCCACGCCGGCGAGCAGCCGCCGTCGGACAGCACGAACGCCATCGTGAACGACCGAACCCCGGTCGCCGCCATCACGTCCGCCGGCGCGGGCGGGTCGCCCCAGCCCAGGAACAGGTACGGCGCCGCGGGCGACACCGCGACCGGAGCGGCGGACGCGCTGGGCAACATGGCGAAACCGCACGCCACCGCCGCCAGCATTGCAACAATCGACTTTCTACGCATGCGCGTACTCCCTCGTCTGAGCGCGGGCCCCGACCTACGCGAGAAACAGGACGGCGCCCAGTGTGGTCTAGACCACAATCACAGTTCAAGGTCTAGACCACACAACCAGACGAAAGTAGGGCGTCAGTCCGCGGGCGTCAGCTCCGGCACCGGCTCGAACTCCTTGATCGCGTCGATGGCGGCGCCCATGGCCGCGTTGGCCTCGCGCTCGACGAGGATCTCCACGAGCACCGGCAGCGACAGCTTCTTCGACTCCGCGCTCGCCCACGCCAGCGCGTCCGCGATGTGCTCCGGCCGCTCGACCTTGCGTGCCGGGCAGCCGAACGCCTCCATCAGCTTGACGTGGTCGATGCCACCCTCGCCGTAGTGCAGATCCACCGCGTAGTTCATGTCGTAGGGCAGCTCCGCCTGGCGAATGAGCCCCAGGTACTCGTTGTTGACCATGACGATCACGAACGGGATCTGGTACTGCGCGGCGACCGCGATCTCCTCCATGAGGAACTGGAACGAGTAGTCCCCCACGACGGCGACGACGTCGCGCTCCGGGAACGCGCACTTGACGCCCATCGCGGCCGGCACCTCCCAGCCCAGCGGCCCCGCCTGCCCGCACACGAGGTAGCGGCGCGGCAGGTACGTGTGCTGGAACTGGCCGGACCAGATCTGGTACAGCCCGATCGCCGTGACGAACGTGGTGTCCTCGCCGAAGAACTCGTTGATCTCCCGGTACACGCGCGGCGGCTTGATCGGCACGTCGTCGAAGTCGTCGCGCCGTGGCAGCGTCGCACGCAGCTCCGACACCCGGTCCGGCCACGTCGAACCGTGCGGGGACACCGACAGCGCGCTGGCGCAGGACGTCAGCGCCGACAGTGTCGGCCGTGCGTGGCCGACGATGCCGAGGTCCGGCTCGAACACCTTGCCGAGCTGCGTCGGCTCGATGTCGACGTGGATGAACTTGCGTTCGCCTCGATAGGTGGCGAGGTCGCCGGTGTGCCGGTCGCCGAACCGCGCGCCGATCGCCAGGACGAGGTCACTCTCCAGGAACGACTGGTTGCCCCAGCGGGTCTGCGTCTGGATGCCGGCCATGCCGGCGAACAGCTCGTGGTTCTCCGGAAAGGCGCCCTTGCCCATCAACGTAACCTGCACCGGGATGTTCAGCGCCTCAGCGAGCTCACGAAGCTCGTCGCTGGCATCCGCGATGATCACGCCACCGCCGGCCAGGATCAAGGGCCGTTCGGCTCCGGCGAGCAACTCGACCGCGGCGCGAACCCGCTCCGGGTGCGGTTGCGGGACGTCGATGGGCAAGGGCGCGTCCAGCTCCGGGTCGTAGTTGCACAACCCGCGCTGCACGTCGATCGGCAGGTCGATCAGGACCGGGCCCGGCCGGCCGGACTGCGCGATCCGGAACGCCTCCCGGAACACCCACGGCGCCTGGCCCGGCTCCTTGAGCTGCACGGCCCACTTCGTGACCGGCTTGGCGATCTCGACGATGTCGACCGCCTGGAAGGACTCCTGGTGCAGCTTCGTCGTCTGCGCCTGCCCGGTGATGCAGATCATCGGGATGGAGTCGGCGAGCGCGGTGTACAGGCCGGTGATCATGTTGGTGCCGGCAGGACCGGAGGTGCCGATGCACACTCCGACCTTGCCGGTGACTCGGGACCAGCCGTCCGCCGCGTGTGTACCGCCCTCTTCGTGCCGCACGGTGATGTGCTTGATACTGCTGTGTTGCAGCGCCGCGTACAGCGGCAGGATCGCGGCGCCCGGGATGCCGAACACGGTGTCGACGCCCTCGGACTCCATGACCGCGACCGCGGCCGCCATACAGGGAATGGTGCTCACTCGGCTGCTCCCTTGCCAGAAAGGTTTTCCGCCACCTTGAGCAGCGCGGAGTGATCCAACTGCCCGTACCCCTGAGCCCGGGCCGACGCGATCAGCGCCGCGACCAGGCTGCCGACCGGGAGCGCCACCTCGGCGTCCCGCGCGGCGGCCAGGATGATGCCCATGTCCTTGTGGTGCAGGTCGATCCGGAAGCCCGGCGCGAACCGGCGCGCCACCATGGACTCCCGCTTCAGGTCGAGGATGCGGCTGGCGGCGAGGCCGCCCGCCAGCACGTCCAGCCCGACGCCGGCGTCCAGCCCGGACGCCTCCAGCAGGACGATGGCCTCGGCCACCAGCGCGTAGGTGCCGCCGACCACGAGCTGGTTCGCGGCCTTCACCGTCTGCCCGGCGCCGGCCGGTCCTACATGGACGATCGTCTTGCCGAGCGGCGCGAACACCGGTGCCGCGGCGGCGAAGTCCGCTTCGCTGCCGCCGACCATGATGGACAGGACGCCGTCGATCGCGCCCTTCTCGCCACCCGACACCGGCGCGTCCAGCACCCGGATGCCACGCACCGACCCGACCTCCGCGAGCTTGCGCGAGGTCTCCGGCCGGATGGAGCTCATGTCGACGTAGAGCGTGCCCGGCTTGGCGCTGTCCAGGACGCCGCCCTCGCCGAGCGCGACCGCCTCCACCTGCGGGTGGTTCGGCAGCATGGTGATCACCACGTCGGACTCGGCCGCGGCCTGCGCGGCGCTCACCGCGACGGTGCCGCCGTCGGCCGTCAGCCGCTCCAGCGCCGCCGGCACCACGTCGAACCCGAGCACCTCGAAGCCGGCCGTCAGCAGGTTCGACGCCATGGGGCCACCCATGATGCCCAGCCCGATGAACCCAATCCTTGTCACCGCAATGCCTCCAACCAGCCGAAGCTCTCGTCGCTAGGACCAACGGGCTTGTACTCGAGACCCACCGGACCGTCGTACGGGCTGTCCGCCAGCAGCCCCAGGATCCGGGTGTAGTCCAGCTCGCCGGTGCCCGGCTGACCGCGCCCGGGCACGTCGGCGATCTGCACGTGCCCGAAGCGGTCCGCGTGCCGCTCGATCAGCGCGGGGATGTCCTCGCCCATCCGCGCCAGGTGGTAGAAGTCCGCGAGGAACGCGGTGCCCGGCACCTGGTCGATCACGTCGAGCGCGGCGGCCGTCGACGTGATCGGGTAGCGGGTGTTCTCGTAGGAGTTGAGCGCCTCCACCACCACCGTTGCGCCGATGCGCTGCGCCGACTTGGTTGCCAGCGCGAGGTTCTCCAGCGCCAGCTCCACGTCGGAGTCCTCGACCGTGTTGCCGTACAAGGCGTTGAGTACCTTGCACCCGAGCCGCTCCGCGAACCCGACGGTCACGTCGATGTTGTCGCGGAACCGCTGGCTCGTGGCCCGCGACGACAGCAGACCGCGGTCCCCCGACGGCATGTGACCGGCGTCGAAGTTGAGGCCCACCAAGGAGACCCCGGCGTCGGTGACCGCCGCCGCGAGCGCGTCCAGCTCGGCGTCGGCGGGGACCGGGCCGTCGAACGGCCACCACATCTCGACCGCGTCGAACCCGAGGCCGGCGGCCGCGGCGGGCCGCTCCAGCATGGGCAGCTCGGTGAACAGGATGGACAGGTTGACGTCGTAACGCACGAAAAGCTCCTATCGATGTTCGCTCCGCAAGCTCCGCTCAGGAAGAGACGGTCTGGACCAGGCTCGCCCTGGCCAGCTCTGCGGTTTCCGACGGAGTCTTGCCCACCCGCACGCCGGCCGCCTCCAGAGCTTCCTTCTTCGCGGCCGCGGTGCCGGACGACCCGGACACGATGGCGCCCGCGTGGCCCATGGTCTTTCCTTCCGGCGCGGTGAAACCGGCGACGTAACCGACAACCGGTTTGGTCACGTGGTCCTTGATGAACGCGGCCGCCCGTTCCTCGGCGTCGCCGCCGATCTCGCCGATCATCACGATCAGCTCGGTCTCCGGGTCGGCCTCGAACGCCGCCAGTGCGTCGATGTGGGTGGTGCCGATGATCGGGTCGCCGCCGATGCCGACGGCCGTCGAGAAGCCGAGGTCGCGCAGCTCGTACATCAGTTGGTAGGTAAGGGTTCCCGACTTCGACACGAGCCCGATCCGGCCCGCGCTGGTGATGTCCGCGGGAATGATGCCGGCGTTCGACTTGCCTGGGCTGATCACGCCGGGACAGTTCGGGCCGATGATCCTGGTTTTGTTGCCGCTGGCGCACGCGTAGGCCCAGAAGCTCGCGGTGTCGTGCACCGGGATGCCCTCGGTGATCACGACCGCGAGCCCGATGCCGGCGTCGACCGCCTCGATGACCGCGCCCTTCGCGAACTTCGGCGGCACGAACACGACCGTGGTGTCGGCGCCGGTGTTGTCGATCGCGACCTCGACCGAGTCGAACACCGGCAGCAGCTCGCCGCCGATCTCGACGGTCTGGCCGCCCTTGCCCGGCGTGACGCCGCCGACCACGTTGGTGCCGGCGGCGAGCATCCGCGCGGTGTGCTTGCGGCCCTCCGCGCCGGTCATGCCCTGGACGATGATCTTGCTGTCCTCGGTGAGGAAGATAGCCATGTTCAGGCCCCCTTCGAAGCAAGCTCGGCGGCCGTGCGCGCCGCGTTGTCCATGGTGTCCAGGCGCCGCAGGCCGGGCAGGGCCGCATCGTCGAGGATCCGGCGACCCTCCGCCGCGTTGTTGCCGTCCAGCCGGACGACGACCGGCTTGCTCACCGACCCGAGCAGCTCGAACGCCTGCACGATGCCGTTGGCGACCGCGTCGCACGCGGTGATGCCGCCGAACACGTTGACGAACACCGACCGCACGTCCGGGTCGGACAGGATGATCTCCAGCCCGTCGGCCATCACCTGCGCGGACGCGCCGCCGCCGATGTCGAGGAAGTTGGCCGGCTTGACGCCGCCGAACTCCTCCCCCGCGTACGCCACGACGTCCAAAGTGGACATGACGAGTCCCGCGCCGTTGCCGATGACGCCGACCTGGCCGTCGAGCTTGACGTAGTTGAGATCCTTGGCCTTCGCCGCCGCCTCGAGGGGGTCCTCCGCCTCGGCGTCGACCAGGTCCGCGTGCCCGGGGTGCCGGAAGCCGGCGCTCTCGTCGAGCGTGACCTTGCCGTCCAGGGCGAGGATGTGGTCCGCCGGGTCGCGCACGAGCGGGTTGACCTCGACGAGCGTCGCGTCCTCCGCGACGAAGGTGTCCCACAGTTTCACCACGACCTCGGCGGCCGCGTCCCGGATCTCCGCCGGGAAGTTCGCCGCCGTGACGATCTCCTTGGCGGTGGCCAGGTCCACGCCGTCGTTCGCGTCGACGGGCACCTTCGCGAGCGCCTCGGGACGTTCGACGGCGAGCAGCTCGATCTCCATGCCGCCCTCGGCCGACGCCATCGCGAGGAACGTGCGGTTGGTGCGGTCGAGCAGGAACGAGAAGTAGTACTCCTCGGCGATCTCGGACGCGGGCGTGACGAGCACGCGCCGCACCGTGTGTCCCTTGATGTCGAGCCCGAGGATCTCGCCGGCCTTCGCGAAGGCCTCGTCGGCGTCCGTGGCGAGCTTGACGCCGCCCGCCTTGCCGCGCCCACCGACCTTGACCTGCGCCTTGATCACCACCGGCACGCCGAACTCGGCGGCGGCGTCCCTGGCCGCGCCGGCCTCCGACACCACTCGCTGACCCGGTCCCACCGGCACACCGTGCGCCGCGAACAGGTCTTTCGCTTGGTACTCATACAGGTCCACGCGCCCAACCTTCCCGTCTCTGGGGCTGTGACCGTCGCCACGATTGTTGTAGACTGTATGCAGTATGGACCCGCTTGTCCAGGGAGGCCGACGTGACGAGGAACGCAACAGCCGAGCAGATCGAGTTCCTGGGGCGGCGCTTCCACGTCGGTCCCACCGCCGAGGAGCTGCTCGGCAGGCCGAGAGGATGGCTGCTCTGGGCGCCGTGGGCGGCGATGGCCGCGATCGGCATCCTCCAGTACGGGTTCGGCTCGCTCGTTCCGTCGCTCGTCGAGCGCGGCTGGTCCGCCCTCGACGTCTTCTGGCTACTCGCACTCTGGACGGTCTTCCAGGCCGGCGCCGGATTCCCGGTCGCGTTCCTCCGCGAACGCGGCCGCATCGGACCACGCACCGCGATGATCGCCGGGGCCGTGCTGCTCCCGCTCGGCCCGCTCTCGCTCGCGCACGGTTCGGAGTTCGTTGCCCTGATCGGCTACTCGGTGCTCAGCGGCACGGGCGCCGGCCTGGTCTACGCCACCTGTTCGGCCACGGTGGCGAAGTGGTACCCGGAACGGCAGGCGGCAAAGGTCAGCCTGGCGACCGGTGCCTTCGCGTACGGCTCGGTGCCGTTCGCGGTGGCGTTCCTGTTCGCGCCGCTGTCCCCCGCGCTGACCATCACGGCGGTGCTCATCTTCGTGGTCGTCCTCGCCGCCGGTGTCGTGATGGTCGACCCGCCGGCCAACTGGTGGCCGCCGAACGTCGACCCCCGCGAGTGGATGCTGGCCGACCGGGTGAGCGCCGTGCGGCAGTACTCGCCTCGGGAGGCCATGCGCACCGGCGTCGCGCCGCTGCTGTACCTCATCCTGTTCTGCGCCAGCGCCGTCTCGCTGTTCGACATCACCTTCCTCGCCACGCTCGGCGCCAGCATGGACGCCGCGCTGGCGGTGGTCGCGGTGGGCACCGGCGTGCTGCTGGCCGCGAACGGCGCGGGTCGCGCGCTGGCCATCCGGGTGTCCGACCGCGCCGGCCGCACCCGCACCCTCGCGTGGGTGCTCGCCACCCTCGGCCTCGGCCAGCTGTGCCTGGCGAGCGCCGCGAGCACCGGCTCCGTCGCGATGCTGGTGTTCGCGGCCCTGCTCGCCGGCGCCGGCGGTGGCGCGTTCTACCCGCTGTTCGCGTCGCTGGTGCGGGAGTACTTCGGTGACCAGAGCGCGGGCGCCCGGCGCACCCACGCGGCGGTGTACAGCGCGAAGGCGTTCGGCGGCGTACTCGGCGTCGGCGTGGCCGCCGCGGTGCTGCCGTCGTGGGGTTACGTGACAGTGCTGCTACTGGCCTGCGCGATGGCGGTGGCTTCGGCGGCGCTGTGCGTGAAACTCCGCCAGCCGGGCCGCTTCCTGCCCGGCCTACCGCCGCAGCGGGTGGCGACGCCGGAGTCGTGACCGGTGGGTTTCACGGTCAGACGATCGCGTTGTTGTCGCGTGGGTGCGGGGTTGGGCGATCGACGCCGCACCTCGCCGGCTGTACCCGACAGGGTGTCCGGTCACGGCGAGGCACGGCACCGGGCAGTGGGGTACGCAGCCAGGAACGCCAAGCCGATATACGACGGGACTCGAGGTCCCGTCGACCAGGTGGTGGGTTGACTCCCCGCTGGCACAGCACACCAACACTCCCCTCCAATCTGGTGACTTTGAAGCAGACAGGATTAGACGAAACCCCGGTACCAGAGCCAAAAGAACGTGAGTCCATCCACAAGTGACGGGAGTTCACAGGAGGGCGGCCACTCGGGTCGGCGAAGGCGCGGCTTCGATCGCCGCAACCCACCGCACAAGCTCCCCGTAGGTGATCTGACGGGACTCGAGTTCCCCTCGACCACGTGGTGGGTTGACACCCCGCTGGCACAGCACACCAACACTCCCTCCCATCTTGAGGTTTGAAGCAGACAGGATTAGACGAAACCCGGTACCAGAGCCAAAAGGGCGTGAGTTCATCCACAGGTGACGGGATCTCAGGGGGCGTCCACTCGGGTCACCCCGTGCGGTAGCTCGCCATATTTCGTTGCCGTGTCTTCGCCGTGGCTAGCCACCCCGTCGAGAAGGGTCGGTGAAGGCGCCGGCTTCGATCGCCGCAACCCCCGTTGCCGACGCGGCCCGTGGGCGATCGTCTGACCGTGTCACCACCCCTTCTCGTGCCCCTAGAACGGTGCGGGTTCTGGATCGGCGATTGGCTCCGGTTCATGAGCGACCCGGAACCCGTGTTTCGTGACCCAGGTCAGGTCGCGGCCGTTGGGGGATTTCTCCACCCGCCACCCGCCCAGCGATTTCGCGCGGTGGTGTGGTCGGCATGCGGGCCGCACGTTCTCCTGATCCGTCGGCCCCCACGGGAACGGGGTCAGATGGTCGAGATCGCACTCTTGGGCTGGTTTGACGCAACCGGGGCCGGTACAGGTGGGGTAGCTGGCTTCGAGGTGATCCCGCAACGCGGCGGGTGGACGGTACTTACGCCGCCCGACATCGACGGCGTGTCCGGTCAACGGGTCGGTGAGTACCCGCTGCCACACCGCATCCCGCTGCGCGGCCAGCTCCAACGCGCGCTGCGCCGGCAACCACCCATACCCAGCCAGATATCCCGGCTTGGTGTCCACCCCCAACACGGTGGTCGCCGGCAGGGTGAGCCGGACCTGCACCTTCGCGTTCTCGAACCCCTTACCCGCCAAACAGTCCAGTGCCACGTCCGCCATGATCTGATCCAGGGTGCGCAGATCACCATCGCCCGCCGCCGTTCTGATCTGCTTCGCGAGCGCCCGCACCCGCAGATGAGCCAGCTGAACCCGCTCCACATCACCCTGAACCGTCAACAACCCGACACCATCATCAAGATGGTCGAACATCACCTGCCGTGCCCGCGACCTCGCCGCAGCGCGAGCAGCCGCAGCATCAGGGTCCACGCGCGCCACCGCACGCCGCAACCGGTCAGACAGCTGCCGCACGTTCACCCCGCCCGCGCGCGCCGCTATCTCGGCCTCGACACGGGCGCAGTCCTCGTCGGAGAGGACTTCGGTGGCGTCCATGATCCGACGCGCCTTGAACTCGTTGACCTCCCCAGCACGCATCGCCGCGAACGTCGCAGGAAGGCGGGTGGTCAGTGCGACCGCTAACCCGATCTGGTTCCGCGCGAACGGCACCGTCCAGCAGTACGCCGCCGCGACTTCCAACGCCACGAACTCCCCATCATCACCGGGACACAGTGCGACGAACCGCGCGATCCGATCCAACAACCCAGCCGCGTCCTGCGCGCCATGACGGATATAGCCGGCACCCTCAGCGAGCACCTCATAACCTTCATCGAACATATGTTCACTCTACCCGAGACCCCGACACTTTCCTTACCCAGCAACAAGATTCACCCGATCGAGTACACCAAAGAGAGAACCGGCACCCGCACAAGGAACCCCCGCGTGGGCGGTGACGATCCGGTACCGAAGCGCGGAAGTCAGAACCAGATACACGAACTCGTTGCGCAGAGCCAGAATCGCACAAAAGAAATCCCCCCGCGTGGGCGGTGACCACGCGGGGGGACTTCACTTCACACGTCCGTCAGACGAGTGAAGCCGGACTGCCCACGTCCGAGTTGACGGCCGCTGTGACGATCCGATCCCTGAGGGCGGAAGTCAGGACCTTGTTCTGCACCAGCTCTTTCGTGACCGCCTTGACGTGTCGGACGAACTGGTTGTGCGTCGCCCAGTCGCCGTCCTCGTCGATGACGTCGTTGATCGTGCAGCCGTTGCCGATGTCGATGTTCGCGACCTGGCTGTCGAGGTCACCGATGACGACGGTGTCGCGGACGTCCGAGCTCGGGCACACGTCCGGGCCGGGGGCCGGGGCGGACTCCACGATGGTGAAGGTGCCGGACAGTTCGGCCGACACGTTGCCGGCCACGTCCGTTGCGCGGTAGCTGAACGCGTGCTGGCCGGCCGTGTCCACCGTCACCGGTGCGGTGTAGGCGGTCCACGCGCCACCGTCCAGTTTGTACTCCACGGACGCCACGCCGGAACCGGTGTCCAGCGCGGAGATGTTGATGTTCGCGGCGTCCACGAACGCCCAGCTGGAGTTCTGCGTGCCGGTCACCGTCGACGACACCGACGGCGGCGCCGTGTCCGACCCGCCGGCGACCACGGTGAACGACACCGTGCCCTCGGCGGACACGTTGCCGGCGCCGTCCGTGGCCCGGAACAGCACCGTGTGGTCACCCGCCGCCGACACCTGGACCGCCGCTGTGTACGCGGTCCACGCGCCGTCGTCGAGCTTGTACTCCGTCGACGCCACACCGGAACCCTCGTCGGTGGCCGACACGGTCACCATCGCGGAACCGATGTACGCACCGGCGGGGTCCTGCTCGCCGACGACCAACGCCGACACGGTCGGCGCCGTGGTGTCCTGCGACACCACCGTGAAGTGGGCCATGCCCTCCGTGGACACGTTCCCCGCCACGTCGGTCGCGCGGTAGCTCACCATGTGCTCGCCCGGCGCGTTCACCGCGACCGCCGCCGTGTATGCGGTCCAGGCACCGTCGTCCAGCTTGTACTCCACCGATGCCACACCGGAACCGGCGTCGGTGGCGGACAGGGTGACCGTGGCGACGTCGACGTAGTTGCCGTCGGCGTCCTGCGTGCCGGACACCTCGGCCGTGACCTCCGGCGCCGTGGTGTCATCGGACGGCTCGACGAGCGTGAACCGCGTCGTGCCGCTGCCGACGTTGCCGGCGGCGTCCGTTGCCCGCAGCAGCACCGTGTACTGGCCGATGGTGGTGACCTCGACCGGTGCGGTGTAAGGGTTCCAGCCGAGGTCGTTCAGCTGGTACTCGATCGACGCGACGCCGGAGTCCTCGTCTGCGGCCGTCACCGTGACGGTCGCCGAGCCGACGTAGTTGCCGTCGGGATCCTGCGCGCCGGAGACCGCCGCGGTGACGGTCGGCGGGGTCGTGTCCTCGCCACCGCCGGCCACGACGGTGAAGGTCGACGTGCCCTCCGCCGAGGTGTTGCCAGCGACGTCGGTGGCCCGGTAGAGCACCGTGTGGTCGCCGACGGTCGACACCGCGACCGGCGCCGTGTACGTCTGCCAGACACCACCGTCCAGCTGGTACTCCACACTGTCCACACCGGACCCGCCGGTGTCGGTCGCGGTCAGCCCGACGGACGCCGAGCCGACGTAGTTGCCGTCCGGGTCCTGGGTGCCGGTCACCTGAGCGGTCACCGTGGGCGGGGTGGTGTCCTCGCCACCGCCGCCGGTCACCGTGAACTCGCCGACCATGGTGCTGTGGCCGGGAATCGTGCAGTGGAACCGGTACTTGCCCGGGGTAAGTGTCACAGGCACTTCCCACCGGCCGTTGTTCGCGTCGAACGGGTTCGCCAGGATGTTCGCGTTGACATCGTGGTTGTAGCCCGGCGTCTGTGTGTCGAAGGTCAGCGTGTGCGACATGCCGGTCGTGTTGCCGGTCGCCTCGCTGTTCTCGAAGACGATCGTGGTCTCCCCCGCCACCGCGGTGGTGGGGAACGAGGCGTACTCGGTCGTGCTGTTGTTTGCCGTGAAGGTCAGGGTCTGGGCCGCCGCCACCGCGGAAGACTGCGGCAGCGTCACCAGCCCCAGCACAGCCACCGCCGCGCCGAGCGCGGCGAGGAATCGTCGGGACATATCAGCAAAGCCTCCCAAAGGGGAAAGGCCGGGCGACTGCGGAACAGCCGCCCGGCCACCCGACTACAGCGGCCGCACCCGAATGTTGCGGAACTCGATCAGATCGTTGTCACTGTGGTTCTGCAGCCCGATGTAGCCATCGGCGAACTGCCGCAGATCCGTCGGCGGGTCACCCGGCCGGGACGACTGCAGTCCCGGCGTGTTGTCGAACTCGTTGATCACCACGCCGTTGCGGATGATCGTGTAGTGCTGCCCGACAACCTTGACCTCGTAGGTGTTCCACTGGTTCTTCGGCGTCACGCCTGCCTCCGACAGCGGGCGCGGGTCGAAGTTGTAGATCGAACCGGTCTTCTGCGGCTCACCGGTCTCGCCGTCGTAGAGCTGGACCTCTTGTCCACAGTAGATCGCGACCCACGCCTGCGAGGTCCGCGCGGCGCCCACCGTGCCGCAGCTGCCCGGCGGGCGTTGCGCCAGCGGTGTCCTCGGGTCCGGGAACCGGACGAACACCCCGCTGTTGGCACGGAAGCCTTCCGGCGCGATGTCCCGGAACTGCATCTTCACCGAGAAGTTCGCATAGGACTGCTTGGCGTACCACAGCATGCCGAGACCGCCCGCGGATCTGAGCGACCCGTCCGGCTGGACCGAGAAGTTCCCGGACGGGGCCATCGCCCAGTTCTTGAACGACTCGCTCGTGCCGTCGAACATCGCGTCGTAGCCGTAGACACCGGGGTTGCCGATGTTCGACGCCTGCGCCGCCTGGTTCAGCTTGTCCTGCTGGTTCGCGTTGAGGATGCCCAGCTGCTTCAGGTTCTTCGCCACGACGCTGACGTGGTTGACGAACCCCGCGTGCGACGGCCAGGTCGACTCGTCGTCGATCAGGTCGTCGACCTTGCAGCCGCCGCCGGTGTTCTTGTTCTGCACGGTCGTGTCCGTGTCGCCGTACGTCACCGTGGTGTTCGTGTCGGACACCGCACAGCCCACGTTCACCGAGGTCCGCGTCGTCACCGTCTCCCCGTCCGCGTACGTCACCGTCAGCTTCGCGGTGTACGGACCCGTGCGGGTGTAGGCGTGGCGCGGGTTGGCCTCCGTGGACGTGGTGCCGTCGCCGAAGTCCCACCGGTAGGACACGCCACCGGCCTTCGAGCCGTTGAACGCGTACGTCAGCGGCTTGTTCTGCACCGCGACGTTCGTCGCGGCCGGCGCCGGGGTGGCGGCGCCGCCCGTGTAGCTGATCTTGATCAGCTTCTGGTTCTGGTCCAGGCTGAAGAAGCCGTTGCCGTAGTCCAGCATGTACAGCGCGCCGTCCGGCCCGAACTTGGCGTCCATCCAGGCCTGCACCTTGGTGTCGCCACCACCACCGGGGATGATCTGCCGCAGTGTCTCGGCGAACGCCGGCGGCGTCTGCGTCGGCACCCCGGCCGGGTCCACGGTCACCGCGATGCGGTTGGCCGAGTTGGACTCGTCACCGATGAACCACTTGTCGTCCCAGTACTTCGGCCAGGCGACACCACTGTTGGTGTCCACCTTGTCGTAGTGGTAGGTCGGACCCGACATGATCGCCTGGCCGCCGCCGCGAAGGTAGGGCTGGGTGTAGGTCGCGTCGGCTGCGACGTACGTCGGGATGGTGCTGTTCGGGCGGTTCGGGAAGGTGGGGCCACCACCGTCCGGCGAGTACCAGATCATGTTCTTCTTGACCGGCGGCAGGTTCACCAGACCGGTGTTGCGCGGCGAGGTGTTGACCGGGTTGTCGCAGTCGTACCAGCCCGTGAGGACGGCCGCGTCACTGCTGCTGCGGTCGCGGTACGGCTGCTTGTTGCCCATGCAGTACGGCCAACCGTGGTTGCCCGCCTCGGTGATGATCGTGGCGGTCTCGTACTTCGCCGGGCCGAGCTCCGGGCTCGGCGACGACGCGTCCGGCCCGACCCAGCCGGCGGTCAGCCAGTTGGTCTCCGGGTCGATGGCCAGGCGCGCGATGTTGCGCACGCCCATCACGTAGATCTCCGGCCGCGTCTTGTTGCCGGTGTCGTTCGCCTCGGGGAACAGGTTCCCCGCGGGGATCGTCGCCGTGCCGTCCGCCTCCGGGTGGATCCGCAGGATCTTGCCGTTCAGGTCGTTCGAGTTACCTGCCGTGCGGCGGGCGTCCTGGAACGACGTGCCGGCGAACTCCTTGGTCCAGTTGTTGCCGGAGTAGCCGTTCGAGCCCTCCGACGAGTTGTTGTCACCGGATCCGACGTAGAGGTTGCCGTCCTTGTCGAACGCCATCCCGCCACCGGAGTGGCAGCAGCTGTGGATCTGCGTGTCCCAGGACAGCAGATCCTTGCGGGTCGCCTGGTCGATGGTCTGCGCAGTCGCGTTGTACGTGAACCGCGAGACCGTGCGCTTGCCGATCCTGGTGTCCCGGTTGATCGAGTCGTGCGGCATCCAGTACGCGTAGAACCAGCCGTTCTGCGCGAAGTTCGGATCGAGCGTGATGCCGACGAGGCCTTCCTCGTTCTTCACCAGCTCGTCGCCGCTGCCGCGGTTGCCCATCACCTCCAGCGTGGTGAGGAGCTTGATCTGCTTGGTCTTCGGGTCGTACTGGTGGATCGTCCCGCAGCCGAGGCCGATGTTCGGGTTGGTCCAGTCGTTGGGCTGGGGAACCGCGTTGTTCGCGCAGGCGGCCTTGCCGATGTAGAAGATCTTGCCGTCCGGCGCGATCGTGAGGCCGTGCGGCTCACCGATCTGGTCGAGCTGGCCCGCGGTGTTGCGGGGGGTGATCCGCTCGATCTTGTAGTTCGACGCGATGGATGCCTGGCAGTCGCCACGCACCATGCCGGTGGTCCACTTCAGCGCGCCGAGCAGGTGGCCGCGGAAGGCCTCCTCGCCGTAGCTGCCTTCCGTCCGGCCCATGCCGGTGTAGAAGGAGCGGCCGCCCTCGTAGTCACGGCACCAGGAGATCGGGTGGAAGGGGCCGTTGGCGCCCTGACCCGGGTTGTAGGACTTCTCCTCGACCTGGGCGATCGTGTGCACCTGGCCGACCGGGCTCTGCTCCCAGTTGAGGAAGCGGTCCGTGCGGGTCCAGTTGAGCGGCAGACCGGCGTTGGCCGGGTGGTTCCGGTCGAGCACGTCGATCACCGCGGCCTGCGGGGCCGGCTCGGGCGGCGGCGGGGTCTCCGAGCCGTCCTTGTAGATCTCCAAGTCCGCCAGCTGGATCAGCGGCTCACCGGAGTTCGCCGTGATGTTGAGCCGGTAGTTCGAGTACGGGGTGGTGTTGGTGAACTCGAACTTCCTGGTCTGGAAGCGGTCCGTGAACACCTGGTTGGTCTGGGTGTTCAGGTCGGTCCACGTGGTCCCGTCGTTGGAGCCCTGCAGGGTCCAGTCCCTCGGGTCGCGGCCGGGCGAGTCGTTCGCCGAGGTCATCGCGTAGCTCGACACCGCGACCGGGGCGGCGAGCTTGTACGCGACCCAGCCGGTCGGCGTGCGAGCGAGCCACTTGGTCTGGTCGTCGCCGTCGGTCAGCTTCTCCTTGGTCTCGCTCGGCGGGTTCTCGCCGCTCGCGGTGACCGAGGCGACCACCTCGGGGGTGGGCCTGCTGCCGATCGGGCGGGCGCCGATGAGGCCGGTGAACCAGTCCGACTCCTCCTGCGCGCGGGCCGCGTCGGAGATGCCGAGGAAGCCGCCGCCCGCCTTCATGTAGTTCTGTAGCGCGGTCTCCTGGTCACGGGACAGGGTGACGCCCTGCGCGGACAGGTAGACGACGCCCCGGTACTTGTCGAGGTTGGCGGCCGTGAAGACCGCCGGGTCCGCTGTGGACGTGACCGTGATGCCGTTCTGCCCCGCCAGGGCCGCGATGGCGTCCGTGGCGCGGAGTACCGGGTCCTTCTGTTCCGCGGCGGCGCCGTGGAACAGAAGCACGTTGATCGGCACGGCCGCGGCGGCCGCGGCGGGTGCGGGTGCGGGTGCCGCCGCGGTGGCCGGCACGGTGGCGGCAAGCGGCGCGCCGAGTGCGATCGCCGCACCAAGCGCCATCATGCTGACCGCTCGTCTCCGGCGGAACCAGCTTGTCGAGACTCTTCGCCCCATCCCTCGCGCCTCTTTCCTTGGTCGATTGCTGGGAGTCATTTGTGCCCGCCGTGCTGAGCCGGCGCGCCGTTCTTGGCTTTCTTGGCCGACGGGTTGCCCGGCTCGAGCGGCGCGAAGCCGTCGTGCGGGCCGGTCGGGACCGGCGTCATGCCCATCGCCTTCATGTCCATGCCGGTGTGCTCATGGCCGTGGAAGCGGTCGATGGCCTCCTGCGCCCCGGCCGGCATGCTGCCGTCCGGGTTGCGCACCAGGAAGATGCCGGACATCCCGCTGTCCGAATGGGACTGGACGTGGCAGTGGTACATCCACGCGCCCGGCCCGACGCCCTCGCCGGCGAGCACCTGGAAGCCGAACGAGCTGCCCGGGTCCAGGTTCTTGTTGTCGAGGACGTGTGAGTGGTCGTTCGCGCCGGTGAGCATGCCGGTGCGGGTGTCGGCCCAGCGGTGGGCGTGGAGGTGGAAGGTGTGCGGCAGGTTGCCGTGGCCGACGCAGATCCACTCGACCCGCTCGCCCTGGTTCGCCTCGAACATCGGGGTGTCCGGGGCGACCGTGTTGTTGATGGACTGTTCGTTGAACACGACGGTGTACTGCCGGTCGGGCAGCAGGTCGCCGCGCTTGCGCACGATCAGGCCGCCGTACAGGCCCTTCGCGAGGCCGCCGGTGCCGTGGTCGGTGCCGAGCGCGTGGTCGTGGTAGTGCCAGTAGCCCGCGCTGCCCGGCAGGTAGACGCCGTCCCGCTCGTACTGGGTGCGGCTCTTCCAGGTGTAGACGCGGGTCTCTCCGGGGTTGTTGAACGACGCGTTCAGCGGCGACCCGTCCGACGCGGTGTCGTAGTTGACGCCGTGCGGGTGGATCGACAGGCGCTGGGTGGTGTTGTTGACCAGCTCGATCTCGAGGGTATCGCCCTCGTAGATCTCGAGCAGTGGCCCGGGAATCGTCGGCTTGCCCGGTTCGAGCGCGTAGCCGATCAGGTTGGTGCCGGCCAGCGGCTCGGCATAGATCGTGACCTGGCGCAGCGTCGCGGCCTTGGCGGCGGTGGTGCCGGACGCCGCGGACACGAGTGCGACGCTGCTGGCCGCTACCGCCGGAACGACGATGCCCGCGGCCGCGGCGCCCGCGAGCATCGAGCGCCGCGACAGCTTCGGCTTGCCGGCACTGTCCATGGGGAGTCTCCATTCGGGGGCACGGGGAGGTGGCGGCAGACTGCCGCTGAGGTTCTGGGTGGATACCGGAGTGCGGAGGCGCGTCGTGGCATGGGTGGCCCTCGGTACGCGGCGGGTTCGCCGCCGCTCGCGGTGACATCCGTTGTCACGCTGCCTCGCCTTTCGACCCGGGGGTGTGTCCGGGCGTCCCTGTGATGGCGTGGACATGCCGCTTCCGACTAAACGACTCGAACTTATGTTGATGAGCAACGAAAGTTAAGGCCCAAATGGCGTAACGAGGGGCTGTTTGTTGCTAGTTGATCACTAACAGCCCCCGGGAGCCCTGCCGTTAGTACACCGGTTGACCGAATCGGCGAGTCGTCAGCGGCGCTGTGGTGCCTAATGCTGCGAAAGGCGCGTTCGGGACGTTGGACGTCCTGAACGCGCCTTTCACAGCACTTCGGGGGTTACTGCGTTGTCACCGCTTTGCGGGCCGACTCCGCGTCCGGCGCGTCGAGAGCCAGCTGCGCCAGCCGTTCGCACTCGGCCATCGAGTGGTCGGCCAGCGCGGCCCGGACCGCGGGCACGGCGGGCGCCGACATGGACAGGCTGGTCACGCCCATGCCGACGAACACCAGCGCCAGCAACGGATCGCCGGCCGCCTCGCCGCACACGCCGACGGGCTTGCCGGTGTCGCGGCCGGCGGAGGCGACCGCCGCGACCAGGTCCAGCACGGCCGGCTGCCACGGGTCGAGCAGGTCGGCGAGCGCGCCGTTCATGCGGTCGGCGGCCATCGTGTACTGGCTCAGGTCGTTGGTGCCGATGGACACGAAGTCCACGGCGTCGACGACCGCGCGGGCCCGCAGCGCCGCCGCCGGCACCTCGATCATCGCGCCCGCCGACCGCAGACCCGCCTCGTGGACCAGCGCCGCGAACGCCGCCGCCTCCGTCGCGGTGGCCACCATCGGCGCCATCACCCACACGTCCGCCTCGGTGGCCGCCGCCGCACGGGCGACGGCCGCGAGCTGGTCGGACAGCACCGTCTGGTCGACGCGGGACGTCCGCAGCCCCCGAATGCCAAGGGCCGGGTTGTCCTCCTCGGCGAGTCCGAGGAACGGCAGCGGCTTGTCCGCGCCCGCGTCGAGCGTCCGCAGCACCACCTTGCGGTCGCCGAGCGCCGCGAACAGCGCCCGGTAGGCGTCCTCCTGCTCCGCCACCGTCGGCGCCGCCGTCCGCCCGAGGAACAGGAACTCCGTGCGGAACAGCCCGACCCCTTCCGCGTCGTCGGTCAGGTCCGCGACCCCGCCCACGTTGAGCAGCAAGGGGATGTCGACACCGTCCGCCGTGCGGCCGGGTCCGGACGTCTCGGCGAGGCGGCGCCGCGCCTCCGCGCCGATCGCCCGGATGTCCGGCGCCGTCGACGGCACGATGAAGCACACCTCGCCGGACCCGCCGTCGACCGACACGACCGCGCCGTCGGCCACGTCCAGGATCCCGGCGCACGCGACGACCGCGGGCAGCCCCCGCGACCGCGCCAGGATCGCCGTGTGGCTGGTCGGCCCGCCGCGCCGGGTCACGATCGCGACCACCGACGCGTCGAGCAGCGCCGTGTCCGCGGGCGACAGGTCGTCGGCGACCAGCACGTGCGGCTCACCGGGGTGCGGCAGGCCGGGCATCGGCTCGTCGAGCAGCCACGCGACCGCCCGGTCCCGGATGTCGGCGAGGTCGGCGGCCCGCTCGGCGAAGTAGCCGCCGAGCGAGACGAACTGCGCCTGCTGGTCGGCGACCGCGTCGGCGATCGCCCACGCGGCGGGGCGGCCCTCGGCGATCTTGCCGGCCACCCCGTCCGCCAGCGTCATGTCGGCGGCCATCATCGCCTCGGTCGCGAGCACCTCGGCGGCCGCGCCGTCGACCTCGGACGCGATCCGGTTCAGCTCCGCCGCGACGAACGCCAGCGCGGCGTTCGCCCGCTCGACCTCGCCCGCGGTGTCCTCCACCGCGGGCGCCACCGCCGGCAGGACCGCCGGAGAGCCCATCGCGTACACGGGCCCCGCCGTGAGGCCGGGACTGACGCCGAGGCCCTTCAGGTCCTCAGACATCCGCGTGCTCTGGCGCGTCCAGGTCCTTCGCGAGCACCGCGACCATGGCGTCGAGCGCCGCGTCCGCGCCGTCGCCGTCCGCCGTGACGGTGACCGTGTCGCCGCCGTGCGCGCCGAGCGCCAGCACCGCGATGATGCTGCTCGCGTCGACCGGCGGGCGCTGGGCGGTGGAGATCCGCACGGTCATCGGCTGTGCGGCCGCCGTCCGCACGACGATCGCCGCCGGCCTGCCGTGCAGGCCGATCCGCGACCCGACAACAACATCTCTCGTGGGCATCTGTCCTCCTTGACTGAGCCTCCGTGGGCGACGGGAGGCACGCGGCCCGTCACGGCTCGATGGTCACCTTGATCGCCTGACCGGACGCCACCAGCTTGATGGCGTCGGGCAGCTCCGACAACCGGAGCCGGTGGGTGATGAGGTCCGCGACCGGCACCTGGCCGGACGCGATCAGCTCCAGCGCCCGCTTGTTGTGTGCGGGGCTGGACCCGTTGACGCCGACGATCGTCAGCTCCCGGTAGTGCACGAGGTTCGAGTCCAGCGTGATCGTCGGCTTGTCCTTGGGCAGGCCGCCGAAGAAGCTGATCCGGCCGCTGCGCGCCGCCATCTGCAGCGCGTTCTCCTGCGCCGCGCCGGACGCGGCCGCGGTGATCACCACGTCCACGCCGCGGCCGTCGGTCAGCTTGCGCACCTCGTCGACGGCGTCCACCTCGGACCCGCAGATCGCCGCGTCCGGGCTGACCGCTTCCGCCGACATGTCCAGCCGGGCCCGGTTCAGCTCGACGAGGAACACCCGGCGGGCGCCACGGGCCCTGGCGAGGCGCACGTGCAGGCAGCCGATCGGGCCCGCCCCGACCACGACCACGTCGTCGCCGGGGCCGACCGCGGCCAGCTCCTGCCCGTTGAGCACGCAGGCCAGCGGCTCGGCCACCGACGCCTCCGCGAAGCCGACGCCGTCCGGGATCCGGTTGAGCCCGTCGACCGCGAGCACCGCGCGCGGCACGATCAGGTACTCGGCGAACCCGCCGTCGTAGTGGTAGCCGACCGACGTCTGGTTCGGGCAGACCGGCATCCGGCCGCGCTCGCAGTCCGGACACGTGCCGCACGGCACCGCCGCGATCACCTGGACGCGGTCGCCCTCGCTCCAGCCGGTCACGTTCGCGCCGACCTCGACCACCTCGCCGGCGATCTCGTGCCCGATCACACGCGGCGGCACCAGGTGGTGGTGGCCGTGGTTGAAGATCTTCACGTCGGTGCCGCACGTCGAGCACTGACGTACCCGGAGCTTCACCTCGTCCGGGCCGGGGAACGGCTCGTCGGCGTCCTCCAGTCGCAGGTCACCAGGTGCGTAGAACCGCGCCACCCTCATGTTTCGAGACCCTTTCCGATCGATTCGAGGAGCTCGTACACGGCCTCGACACTCGCCGAGGTCCGCAGTCGCTCCGCCTGTGCTGGGACCATCAGGATCTGCGCGAGCGCGGAGAGCACGGTGACGTGCTCGTCGCCCTTCGCCGCGATGGCGACGCAGATGTTCACCGGCTGGCCGTCCCAGTCCACGCCGGCGGGGAACTGGAGCACGCCGAGCGTCGTGCGGCGCACGAGCGCGCGGCTCTCGTCGGTGCCGTGCGGGATCGCGACGCCCTCGCCGATGTAGGTCGACACGGACTTCTCACGTTCCAGCATGGTGTCGGGGTAGCCGTCCTCGACCGCGCCGAGCTCGGCCAGCAACGCGCCGGACTGCCGGATGGCGTCCCACTTGTCGACGGCGGTCAGTCCCAGTCGGATGCCCTCCCTGGGGAGGACGTCAGTGCTAGCCACGGATCTCGCTGCCTTCCTTGATCGCGTTCTCCAGCCGGTCGAACGCCGGGTCGCCGAGGAACATCCGGAACTCGACGACCACCGCGTGCGGCACGGTCGAGCGGGCCCGGTCGGCGAGGTCGGTGTGGGTGAGCACGAGCCGTGCCTCGACCGGGATGTCGTTGACCGCGACGTGGTCGACGGTCACGCCGTACGGCTTGAGCCGGGTGCGCAGCTGGCTCGCCAGCATCACGCTCGAACCCATGCCGGCGTCGCACGCGACGACCACGTTCGTGACCTCCTTGCCGGAGATCACCGGCCGGGTCAGGGTGTCGGCGCCGTTGCCGGTGGCGGTGGCGTCGGCGGCCGGGGCGGCGGCCGCCGACGGCTCTTGGGCGGCGACCTCGGCCGGATCAGCGTCGGCGCCGCGGCCGAACTTCAGCAGGGCGGCGGCCACGACGAACGAGACACCGGTGGCGACCACGATGCACAGCAGGACGCTGAGGTGTCCGCCGCGTGGCGTGACCGCCATGTAGGCGAAGATGCTGCCCGGCGCGGGCGGCGCGACCAGGCCCGAGTTGGTGATCAGCGCGGTGCCGACGCCCGCCATGCCGCCCGCGATCGCGGCGATGATCAGCTTCGGCTTCATCAGCAGGTACGGGAAGTAGATCTCGTGGATGCCGCCGAAGAAGTGGATGATGATCGCGCCCGGCGTGCTCGCCCGCATCCGGCGCGGTCCGAAGAGCCAGAACGCGAGCAGGATGCCGAGGCCCGGGCCGGGGTTGGTCTCGATCATGTACAGGATCGACTGGCCGGACTCGCGGGCCTGCTCCAAACCGAGCGGCCCGAACACGCCGTGGTTGATGGCGTTGTTGAGGAACAGCGCCTTGGCGGGCTCGACGATGACCGACACGAGCGGCAGCAGGCTGTTGTCGACGAGGAAGTCGACGGCCTTGCTCGCCGCGTTGGTGAGCCCCTCGACGATCGGCCCCATGCCGACCACGCCGAGCAACGCCATGGCGCCGCCGAGGATGCCGGCCGAGAAGTTGTTGACCAGCATCTCGAAGCCGGCCTTGATCTTGCCCTCGATCAGCCCGTCGAACCACTTCAGCAGCAGCGCGGCGAGCGGGCCCATGATCATGGCGCCAAGGAACATCGGCACGTCCGCGCCGACGATCACGCCCATGGTGGCGATGGCGCCGACGACCGCGCCGCGCTGGCCGTGCACCATCCGGCCGCCGGTGTAGCCGATCAGGATCGGCAGGAGGAACTTGATCGTCGGGTCGACGAGCGCGGCGAACGTCGCGTTCGGCCACCAGCCGGTCGGGATGAACAGCGCGGTGATCAGGCCCCAGGCGATGAACGCCCCGATGTTAGGCATGATCATGCCGGCCAGGTTGCCGCCGAAGCGCTGCACCCTGGCCCGGACGCTGTCGCCCTCTAAGCGTTTGAGGTCGGAGATTTCAGTCGTCATCGAATCTGCTCCATCCCGTGCTGTGGCCCCTGTAGGGCCCGCGTGAGGTCGACCGAGGTGTGGACGCGCACGGACGCGCGGTCCACGTCGTCGGGTCCGGGCATTCGGCTGCCCGGGAACCGGACCGCCGCCGCACCCCACGACAACGCCTCGATGAGGGCATCCCCGCCGGTCACCCCACCGGCGAGATACCCGGCGAGCATCGCGTCGCCCGCCCCGACCGCACTGCGGCCGCGGTCGACCGGCGACTCGCCGTAACGCACCCCCTGCCCGTCAACCAGCACGGCGCCGTCGGCGCCGAGACTGGCCAGCACGGACTGTGCCCCCGCGGCACGCATCGCCTTCGCGGCGCGCACCGCGTCGGCGACCGTGTCGATCTGGAACCCGACCGACTCGGCGAGCTCCTCCCGGTTCGGCTTCACCAGCGCCGGGCGCGAACCCAGCGCGGCGGCGAGCGCCGGACCCGACGTGTCCACCGCGAACCGCACCCCGAGCCCGGTCAGCTGCCGGCCGAGCCGGGCGTAGAACTCGTCCGGCACCCCCGGCGGCAGGCTCCCACTTGCCACCACCCAGTCCGCGCCGACGGCCGTCGACAGCACGGCCGCGACGATGCGTTCCAGGTCGTCCTCGGCGAGCTCGCCCCCCGGCTCGTTGATCTTCGTGACCGAGCCGTCCGGCTCGACCAGGCTGACGTTCGACCGCGTGTGTCCGGTGACCGGCACAGCGCAGACGTCGATGCCCTCCTCCTCGAGCAGCGTCGTGAGCTGCCCTCCCTCCGGTCCGTTGCGCGGCACCACCGCGCACGTCGGGAGCTTGTGCGCGGCGAGCGCCCGCGCCACGTTCACCCCTTTGCCGCCCGGGTCGAGGCGGGTCGCGCTGGCCCGCACCATGGCGCCGCGGACCAGTTCCGGGACCTCCATCGTCCGGTCCAGGCTGGGGTTCAGCGTGAGAGTGACGATCATGCGCGCACCACCCTCGGTCCGTGCGACTCGATCTCCGTCGCGGTTCGCTCGTCCACACCCGTATCGGTGATGAACATGTCGAGGTCGCTCAGCTCGGCGAACCGCGCGAGGTGGTCCGAGCTGAGCTTGGTGTGGTCGGCGAGCAGCACCGTCCGCCGCGCCGCCGCGATCATCGCCTTCTTCACAGCGGCCTCCGCCTGGTCCGGGGTGGTCAGCCCGCGCTGCACGGACATCCCGTTGGTCGCGATGAACGCGACGTCCACATAGGAATGTGCGAGCGCGTCGAGCGCCCACGGGTCGACGCACGCGAGCGTCCGCGACCGCACCCGGCCGCCGATGAACAGAACGTTGAAGTTCGACCGCGTGGCAAGGGACAGCGCGGTCGGCAGGGCGTTCGTCAGCACCGTGAGCTGGCGGTCCACCGGTAGGATCTCGGCGAGGCGAGCGGTCGTCGTGCCGGCGTCGAGCAGGATCGAGCCCTCCTCGGGCACCTCGGCGAGGGCCGCCTTGGCGATCCGGTCCTTCTCGGCGCCCAGCACGGCGTCGCGGGTGGCGAGCGCGGGCTCGAAGCCAAGGCGCTCAACGGGAATCGCACCACCGTGCACGCGGCGCAGCAGCCCGTGGCGCTCAAGTACGGACAGGTCGCGGCGGATCGTCTCACCCGTGACCGCGAGCTCGACCGCTACCTCGGCGACGTCCACGCGGCCCTCCCGCCGGGCCCGGTCGACGATGTACTGCTGCCGCTCTTCTGCGTACATGTGGTTTTACCACCGTTTCATCTGTGTATCCCTTTGTTTACCTGCACCGCCACGCTGAGTCAACAGTTTCTTCATGACTACGCTCAGTGTTCGGTCGGACACGCTTCTACCGAAACCTTGCTGATACAGGCGAAATCCCCGTAACCTGACGCATCCTGTGACGTCCTCAGGTGGTGAGCAGGGTGTTCTACGGTGGCTGGGGCGATTACCAACTGTGGGCTGATCATGATTTCCGTCCGCGCGCCTCGGTGGAAGGCACGGCCCAGGACGAGGAGCCGTCCAGAACGGCGCTCCCCCCACCCCGCACTCCGCCGACGGACTCGCGCGGCCGGCTGCTCCCGCTAGCGCCGCCGCCTGCGCCGGCGAACTCCGACCCGTGGCCGGTCGCGAGGTCCAACCAGCCGGCGGACAACAGTTCCTGGCCCGCGCTCCCGATCAACCAACTGACCGGCACCACGGTGCCGCCGCCCGACAGCGGACCACCAGAGCCGACCCGCGACGACTCGCCCGCGGACAGCGGCTCATGGCCGGTGGCCAGATCCGACTCGCCGGCGGCCGGCAACTCGTGGCCGGCGCAGCCGATCAGTCCGCTCGCTGGCAAAGAGCCCCCACCGCCGCCGGTGTCGGGCGAGCCTCGGCGGCTCGTCCGCCCGTACACGCGCACCGGCGGCCGCACCCGGCAGTCGCACCGGCTGGAGTTGGAGACGCTCCTGTCCACGCCGGTGGGCCGGGAGGCCGACGTCGCCACCCTGCGGGCCGACCTGCGCGCCATCTGCGTCGCCTGCCGGATGCCCCAGTCGACCGCCGAGGTCGCCGTCCGGCTCGGGTTGCCGCTCGGTGCCGCGCGGGTGTTGATCGGCGACGTCGTGGACCTGGGGATGCTGTACGTCCACGAGAACGTCCACACCGGCGAGCAGGGCCCGTCGATGGACCTGCTCAACCGCGTGTACGCCGGGCTACGCAACCTGGCCTGAGCTAGGTCGGCCCCGGGCCGGGTTGGCAGTGCGGGCAGTAGTAGGCGGCCCGCTCGCGCAGGCCGGCGCCCTGCCGCGTCACGACGACGCGGCCACCGCAACGCAGACACGTCCTGCGGCCGTACACCCACAGCTCGCGACCGCGGCGGGGGTCGCCGGTGGTGTTCCGGATCGGACGCAACGCGTTGTGCAGCAACAGTTTCCGCGCCAGCGACACGGTGTCGGCCGCGGCCACGGCCGACACCTGGGTCCACGGCGACACGCCGAGCAGGAAGCACAGCTCGGCCTTGTACACGTTGCCGACGCCGGCCATCACTCGCTGGTCGAGCAGCGCGAGCCCCAGCTCCCGCGCGGGGTCGGCGGTGAGGCGGCGGGCCGCGGCGGCGGCGAGGTCGTCCGACCACTGCGGGGACAACAGATCCGGGCCGAGGTGGGCCACGAGCCGCGGTTCGTCCGAAGTGGACACCAGCGCCATCTCGTGGAGGCTCTGGCCGAGCGCGACCGTGCCCGCGGTGCCGAGGATCGCGCGGGTCCGGTGGTTGACGGGCGCGCGCCGGGACTGGTCGTAGATCCCCCAGGAGCCGTCCATGCCGAGGTGGCAGTGGAGGCTCAGCTCGCGGTCGAACCGCAGGAACAGGTGCTTGCCGACGGAATGGGCCCGCACCAGCTCCCGACCCGCGAGGTCCACAGTGGACAGTCGAGGGTGCCGCAGCTCGCCACGCACGAGGGTGACGCCGGCGAGCGCCTCGGTGAGCCGACGCGCCGTGGCGAAGACGGTGTCCCCCTCGGGCATGCCCCGAGCCTATGTCAAGCGTCGCGAGGACTCTGCGGCGTGCCGGTCGGACGATGCGCGCGGCGACGTGATCGCGCGCTGTAGCGTACGAACTATGGATTCTCGAACAATTGCGGACAAGTCGCTGAGGCGTCCGATCTTCGATGTCGAGGACCTGCCGTCTTCCGACCTCTCTTTGGCTGGCCGCTTTGCCCATGACGAATGTCAGGCCGAAGATATCGAACAGGTTGGCGTTGTGGGCAGGGGCTCGCTGCACCATGTCGCGGTGTCGCGATCTTCGTTGGCGGAGTCTCGGCTCGCGGAACTTGAGCTAATGGATGTGGCATTTCTCCAAGTAGCCGTGTCTAACGCATCCTGGAAACAGGTCACGGCGCGGCGAGTTGAAATGATTAATTGTCAAGCGGTTGGACTTCAACTGGAACTCGCGAAAGCAGAGGATCTTTACGTTGAGGATTGCAGATTGGACTACGCGCGGCTGGACTTTGAGCAGCACCGTGGGCCGATCGCGTTCCACCGCTGCACATTCAATGAGGCTGTTCTCGTTGGAGATCTGTCCGGGATCGTATTCTCGGAGTGCGAGTTCAGAGGGGCCGAGTTCCAGGTGCGCCGAGCCGCACGCTGTGACATGACCCGCTCGCGTCTTGTTGGCTCGTCCGGTCTGCTGACTTTGGCAGGGGCGATGATTACTGAGGTGCAGGCGACGACACTGTCCGGCCAACTCGCCGCAGAGGCGGGTTTCGCCATCACCGATGGGCGCATACGCAAGTTGCCGTGAAAGGCGCGTTCGGGACATGGTCGATGTCTCGAACGCGCCTTTCAGGACGTTGAGTGTCCCTAACGGCCCTTTCAGGACACCGCGACCGTCGCGAACGCGCCTTTCACGGCACGACGTACAGCAACCAGAATCACGAGACACTAGCTGACATTTCCCTGTGATTTCCAACCACAGGAACGACGATGCCGAAGTCACCTCAACCACCATCCTGGCCGATGGCGCCTGAGCCTATGTCAAGCGACCGCGAGGACTCTGCGGCTGTGCCACCTGGTCGCGCCCAGCGCCAGCCACGCGACCAGCACGCCGCCGGTCATCGTGAGCGCCATGGCCGGGCCGTCGTTGCCGAGGATGCCGACCAGCGGCGCGATCAGCGCGCCGAGGCCGAACTGCGTCGCGCCGAGCAGGGCGGCCGCCGTGCCTGCCGCCTCGCCGTGCCGGGACAGGGCCAGCGCCGGGGCGTTCGGCAGCACGAAGCCCACCGTGCCGAGCAGGAGCAGCAGCGGCACGAGGAAGCCGAGCAGCCCGCCAACGCCGGTGGTGACCAGCACGACGAGCACCGCGCCGAACGCCAGCGCGCCGGCGAGCGCGTAGAACACGATCTGCTCGGCCGTCCACCGGTTCAGGAGGACGACGTTGAGCTGCGACGCACCGATCAGCGCGACCGCGCCGATCGCGAACACCAGCCCGAACTCCTGCTGGTTCAACCCGTACTGGCCCTGCAGCACGAACGACGAGCCGGAGACGTAGGAGAACAGCGCGGACATGCCCAGCGCCGCGACCAGCGTCAACACCACGAACTGCCGGTCGGTGACGAGCATCCGGTACGTCCGCAGCACCGGGCCGAACGCGCCGGTGCGCCTGCGCTCCGGCGGCAGCGTCTCCTTGAGGAAGAAGATCGCGACGAGCATCAGCGCCACACCAAGGACGGCGAGCACGGCGAACACGCCGCGCCACGACCCGGTCAGCAGGATCGCCGCGCCGATGGACGGTGCGAGGATCGGCGCCGCGCCCATGACGAGCATCAGCCGGGACAGCATGGTGGCCGCGGCCCGCCCGCTGAACAGGTCGCGGACGACGGCCATGGCGACGACCATCGCGGCGGCCGCGCCGACGCCCTGGATCGTGCGCAGCAGGCCGAGGACGACCACGTTCGGCGCGACGAGGCAGAGCACCGAGGCGACGACGTGGACGGCGGTGCCGACGATGAGCGGCTTCCGGCGCCCCACCGCGTCGGAGAACGGGCCGATCACGAGCTGGCCGAGGCCGAGCCCGACGAGCGTGCCGGTGAGCGTGAGCTGCACCGCCGACTCGGACGCCATGAGGTCGGCGCCGAGCGCGGGCAACGCGGGGAGATACATGTCGATGGTGAGGGGTCCGAGAGCGATGAGCGCACCGAGGACGAGGATGATCCGTACTCTGGCGGCTCCGGTCGGCGACTCTGCCAACTGCTCCGAACGGTCCATTGTGGATGGACTGTGCAGAGTGGCCTGTTCCATGACCGGCCACAACAGGGGCCCGCCGCGGTTTGTTCCGCTCAGACGGCGGCGGTGACCCGAGTCGCAAGCAGGCGCAGCCGGCGTTCGGTCTCCGAACCCTTCGGTGCGGTGTACATACAGAGTCGCTGGTCCGGCGCGTTCGGCACGGCGAACCCCTCGAACGTCACCACCAGCTCGCCGACCTCCCGGTTCATGATCCGCTTGACGCCGTGGTCGCGTTCGAGCACGTCCTGGGCGTCCCAGAACCGCTGGAACTCCTGGCTCGCGGCCCGCAGCTCGCACATCACCTGGTGCGGCCTGCCCTGGTCGGGGAACTGGCCGACCTCCGCACGCAGCGTGGACACCGTCTCGGCGGCGATCTCCTCCCAGTCGGGGTACAGCTCCCGCGCCTCCGGGTGCAGGAACACGAGCCGGGCCGCGTTCAGCTCGCTCTCCGGCAACGCGTCGAAGTCGAACGACAGGCGGTTCGCGAGCCGGTTCCACGCGAGCACGTCCATGCCCAGCCCGTAGACCATGGCCGGCACGGAGTCCCCCATGGCCTCCATCAGCTGCAGGATCTGCGGGCGGACCACCGGCCGGTCGGCGCGCGCACAGGCTCCCGCCGCACCGCGGCGGCCCGGCGCGGTGATGTTGCGCAGGTAGGTGTGCTCGGACGCGGTGAGCCGCAGCGCGCGGGCGATGGCGTCGAGCACCGCGTCGGAGATCGCGGGCGCCCGGCCCTGCTCGATGCGCGTGTAGTAGTCCACGCTGATGCCCGCGAGCTGGGCGACCTCCTCGCGGCGCAGCCCGCGCACCCGCCTGCGCGCGAGCCCGTCCGGCAGGCCGAGCGCCACCGGGTCGAGCGCGGCGCGGCGGGCCTTCAGGAAGGGCGTGATCTGGTCCTCCATCTGTCCCATGACCCCATTATCCGCTGGGTGGTTCTGTCCGGCCCAGGTTGAGCCATACCTGGCGGGTTCGTCCCCGCGGCCGCACAGTGAGTGGGGTAGTCACACAGGAGGTCTCATGAAGCGCAGGACCCTCGGGGGCACGGGCATCTCGGTGAGCGAGTACGCGCTCGGCGCCATGATGTTCGGCAAGCTCGGCAACCCCGACCACGACGACAGCGTGCGGATCATCCACCGCGCGCTCGACGCGGGCATCAACTTCGTCGACACCGCCGACGTCTACTCCGCAGGCGAGTCGGAGGAGATCGTCGGCAAGGCGCTGAAGGGCCGTCGCGACGACGTCGTCCTCGCGACGAAGGCGCACGGCTCGATGGGCGAGGACGACAACCACGGCGGCAACTCGCGGCGCTGGCTGGTGCGGGAGGTGGAGAACAGTCTGCGGCGCCTCGGCACCGACCACATCGACCTGTACCAGATCCACCGGCCGGACCCGAGCACCGACATCGACGAGACCCTGTCGGCGCTGACCGACCTGGTCCGGGCCGGCAAGGTGCGTGCCATCGGCAGCTCGACGTTCCCGGCCGAGCAGATCGTGGAAGCCCAGTGGGTCGCGTCGCAGCGCGGCCACCAGCGGTTCCGCACCGAGGAGCCGCCGTACTCGATCCTGGCGCGCGGCGTCGAGGCGGCGGTGCTGCCGACCACACAGAAGTACGGCATGGGTGTGCTGACCTGGGGTCCGCTGTCCGCGGGCTGGCTGTCCGGGCGGTACACGCAGGAGTCGGACATCTCGTCGCGGCAGGGCGGTCGCGTGGTGACCGAGTCGCGCAAGTTCGACCCGTCGCTGCCGGAGAACGCCAGCAAGCTCGCGGCCGTGACCGCGCTCGCCAAGCTCGCCGCCGAGGCGGGGCTGACGCTGCCGCACCTCGCGGTCGGCTTCGTGCTGGCGCACCCGGCGGTGACGTCGGTGATCATCGGCCCGAGGACCATGGAGCAGCTCGACGGGCTCCTCGCCGGCGCCGACACGGTGCTGAGCGCCGACGTGCTGGACCGGATCGACGAGATCGTGCCACCCGGCACGGACCTCAACCGCGCGGACAGCTACTACACGCCGCCCGCGCTGTCCGACGCGTCGCTGCGCAGGCGGTAACGCCCGAAACCCCCGCGACTCGCGGGTCCTGAACCTGCGACTCGCGGGGGGTTAGCGGGTGGCGGCCAGTACGAAGCCGGTCAGGCCTGCGAAGAAGACGCTCTTCTGTGCCGCTTCCTCCAGCGGACGCCACCACTGGGCCGCTTCTTCCTGGGTCAGTTCCAGTGCGCCGGAGTCGACTGCCGCGGTGAGCGTGCCCTCCATCGACCTGCGGAAGAACGGGTACGGCATCTGCACGGTGTGCGGGGTGATGGTGAGGTCCCGCAGCCCCCGGTCGGCGAAGCGGCGGCGCAGCTGCCGGCCGGCCCAGCCCGCACGGTGGTTGTCGACCCAGTGGTGGACGATCGCCCGCGTCGTGGCCCGGTCCGGGTGGTCAAGTGCGAGCGTCTCGAAGTCGTAGTCGAAGACGGCGAGCCGGCCACCCGGCCGGAGCACCCGCACGAGCTCGTCGTCCGCGCGGTCGAGCTCCGGGCTGTGCTGGCGGACCAGTTTCACCCGGACACCGTCGAAATGGGAATCTGGGAATGACAGATCATGGACGTCTGCCAACCGGAACTCCAGCGCCGAGGACGTGCCCCGACCGGTCGCCTCCCGCAGCATCGCCTCGCTCAGGTCGGTGCCGATGACCTTGCCCGTCGGGCCGGTCAGCTCGGCCAGCTCACGGGTGTCGTCGCCGGTGCCGCTGCCCACGTCCAGGACGGTTTTTCCGGCCAGTGGGCCCAAAGCGGCGATCAGGGACGCGCGGATCTCGCCGTACTCGGGGACCGCGTTCGCCTCGTCCATGAAGCGGATGAACCAGCCGGCGTCCGCGGTGTCGTCGACGGTGGTGAACTGCCCAACGCTCGCGTTCATGAAGATGACCATAGGAGTGGTGGCAACCTCCCGAACGCCCCGAGTGTGAACAATGGGGGCGGAGGTGAAGCGGGCATGCGGTACCGGATCCTGGGCGGCGTCGCCGTGCACGACGGCGACGGCTGGCGCGAGATCAACGCCGCGAAACCCCGCTCGCTGCTCGCCGCCCTGCTCATCCGCACGGGCGACGTGCTCCCGGTCGACCAGCTGCTCTTCGAGCTGTGGGGCGACCGGCCGCCGCGGAGCGCACCCACACAGATCCACGGGTACGTGCTGCGGATCCGCCGCGCGCTCGGCGAGACCGGCGCCCAGTCGCTCGTGACCGTCGCCCCCGGGTACCGGTTGGTCGTCGGCGACGACGACCTCGACGCACTCGTGTTCGTCCGGCGGGCCGAACAGGGGCGGTCGGCACTGCGAGCCGGCGACGCCGAGCGCGCGGCGGAGCTACTCGACGAGGCGCTCGCCATGTGGCAGGGCCCGGCGCTGGCCGACGTCACGCCGACGCCGCTGGTCACCGGCACCGCGCGGCGCATGACCGAGCTGCGCCTCACCACCCGGGAGTACCGGGTCGACGCGGACCTCGCGCGCGGCCGGCACGCCGAGGTGATCGACGAGCTGCGCCGGCACGTCGACGAGCACCCGCTGCGGGAGACGTCGTGGCGTCAGCTGATGGTCGCCCTCGACCGCGCCGGCCGCCGCGCCGACGCGCTGGCGGCCTACGAGCGGCTGCGCACGATCCTCGTCGACCACAGCGGCATCGAGCCGAGCGCCGAGCTGCGCAGGCTGCACGACGACCTGCGCAGGCCCGCGCCCCGCCAGGTGCCGCCGGTCGCGAAGCTCGTCGGCCGCGAGGACGAGCTCGCCAGGCTGGACGGGCTCGCCGAGCGGGCCGAGGGCGGCGAGGTCGTCGTGGCGACCGTCGCCGGGCCGGCCGGGATCGGCAAGACCGCGCTCGCCAGGCACTGGGCCCGCCGCGCCGCCGACCGGTTCCCCGACGGCCACCTTTACGTCGACCTGCACGGCTACGCCACCGGGCCCGCGGTCCCGCCGCACACGGTCCTCACCCGGTTCCTGCACGCGCTCGGCGTGCCCGACGACGAGCTGCCCGCCGACGAGGACACCCTCGGCGCGCTCTACCGGTCGCGGCTGTCCGGCAAGCGGGTGCTGGTCGTGCTCGACAACGCCCGCGACGCCAACCAGGTGCGGCCGCTGCTGCCCGGCCCCTCCGCGTGCCTGGTGCTCGTCACCAGCCGCGACGACCTGCGCGGGCTGACCGCGACGCACGGCGCGCACCTGCTGCGCCTTCCCGTGCTGGCGCCGGCCGCCGCGGTCGCGCTGCTCGGCAGGGCCGGCGGCACCGGCGACCTCGCCGAGCTGGCCGCGCTGTGCGGGCACCTGCCGCTGGCGCTGCACATCGCCGCGGGCAAGCTCGCCGCGCGGACGCCGGTCGCGAGCCTCGTGTCCGCGCTGCGCGACGGCAACCACCTGACCGAGCTGGCCCACCGGCGCACCGCGGTCCGCGCCGCGTTCGACGTGTCCTACGCGGCGCTGCCGGAAGCCGCGCGCCGCACGTTCCGGCTGATCGGCGTGGTGCCCGGCCCGGACTTCGCGGCGCCGACGGTCGCCGCGCTCACCGACGTGCCGGCGGCCGCGGCCGCCGCCGTGCTCGACCGGCTCGCCGGCGCGCACATGGTCGAGCAGACCGGGCCCGGCCGGTTCACCTGCCACGACCTGCTGCGCCGCTACGCCCGCGACCTCGCCGGCGTCGGCTCCGGCGCCGAGCGGCGCAGGCTCGCCGACCACTACCTGGCCTCCGCGCTGCGGGCCGCCCAGTTCGTCAGCCCGCACATGGCGCGGGTGCCGGGGCCGCCGGTGCCGGTCAAGCCGGTGGCGCTGCCCGACCACCGCGCCGCGCTCGCGTGGCTGGACGCCGAGCGCGCGAACCTGGTGGCGTCGGTCGGGATCGCGCCCGGCGGGTGGCGGCTGGTGGACGCGCTGCGCGGGTACTTCTCGACCCGGTTCCCGCGCGAGGACTGGGCCGCGGCCGCGAAGGCGGGGCTCGCGGTGGCCGACGCGGAGGAGTCCGACCCCGGGCGGGCGGCGATGCACCTGTCGCTCGGGCACCTCGCGTGGTGCGACGGCAGGCTGGCCGACTCGCTTGCGCAGTACCGGGCGGCGCGGTCCTTGAGCCGGCGCGCGGGCTGGCGGGAGGGCGAGTCGACCGCGCTGAACGGCGTCGGCCGCGCTGAGCTCGGCCTCGGCAGGCCGCAGGAGGCGCTGCGCACGCTGGCGGACGCGCTCGCGATCGACCGCACGATCTCCTTCCGGGCCGGCGAGGCGCGGGAGCTGTACAACATCGGGCTCGCGCACCAGAGCCTCGGCCGGCTCGCCGACGCCGTCGACCACCAGCAGCGGGCGCTCACGCTGTACGAGGAGCTCGGCGACCGCAGGGGCCGGTGCGTGGTCGCCGACAACCTCGGCCTGGTGCGGCGGCTGACCGGCAGTGCCGACGCCGCCGATGCGGCTGCCGAACACACCGACGCGCTCACGCTCGGCGCGGACATCGGGTGGCCGCACGCGCAGGCCGAGGCGTTGCGCGCGCTCGCGGCCGCGCACCTGGACGCGGACCGGTTCGCCGAGGCGCGCGGCTACGCCGACCGCGCGGTCGCGCTCGCCAGGGCCGGCGGCGAGCACCACGTGCGGGTGGGCGCGCTGACCGTGCTCGGCGCCGCGCTCGCCGCGCTCGGCCAGTTCGCGGGCGCGGGCCGCTGCTACACCGAGGCGTTGAACGCGACGAGCGCGTCCGGTCTCGCGGCCGGCCGCGTCGACGCGCTGCTGGGGCTCGCCGACCTGCGGCTGCGCAGGGGCCGGCCGGCGGAGGCGCTGCCGTGGGCCGAGCAGGCGCTGTCCGCGGCGAGCAAGCACCAGCTGCGGATGCTCGAGGGACAGGCGCTGACCGTGCTGGCCGAGGCGACCGCGTCGCTCGGGCGCCGCGCCGAGGCGGCCCGGCACGCCGAGCAGGCGCTCGCCACCCACCGCGACACCGGGCACCGGGCGGGCGCGGACCGCGCGCTGCGGGTTCTGAACGAGCTGGACGGGCTCCGCGCGGATGTCGAGTGAGCCCCGCTTCCGACTGCTCGGGCCGTTGGAGGTGTCCAGTGGTTCTGGCGGGTCCAGTGGTTCCGGCGGGTGGACCGGCATCGGCTCCGCCAAGCGGCGCGCGCTGCTCGCCACGCTGCTGATCCGCGTGGGCGAGGTCGTCCGCGTCGAGCAGCTGATCGACGAGCTGTGGGGCGACGAGCCGCCCGGCAGCGCCGCGACCCAGGTGCACGGCCACGTGTCGTGGCTGCGCCGCGCGCTCGGCGACGAGCACGGTCGCGTGCTGGTGACCGACGATCACGGCTACCGGCTCGAGGTGACCGACCGGCAGCTCGACGTCGGCGAGTTCGACGAGCTGTCCGCACGTGGCCGCGCCGCGCTGCGGCGTGGCGACGCGGACGACGCCGCCGACCTGCTGCGCCGCGCACTCGCGCTGTGGCGCGGGAACCCGCTGTCCGACGTGGTGCCGACCGAGCTGGTGACGGCCGCCGCCGAGCAGCTCACCGCACGCTGGCTCGACACCTGGGAGTCCACTGTGGACGCCGAGCTGGCGTGCGGGCGGGACTCGGCGCTGGTCGCCGAGCTGACCCAGCAGGTCGAGCTGTACCCGTTGCGGGAACGGATGTGGCGGCAGCTGATGCTGGCGCTGCACCGGACCGGCCGGCAGGCCGAGGCGCTGGCCACGTTCCAGCGGGTGCGCCGGATCTGGATGGCCGAGCTCGGCGAGGAGCCGAGCGCCGAGCTGCGCAGGCTGCACCAGGAGCTGCTGGCGCCGGCGGAACGGGTCGTGCCCCGCCAGCTGCCGCCCGCGCCGGCCTTCGTCGGGCGGGCGGCCGAGCTGGGCCGCATCGGCCACGGCGTGACGGCGATCGTCGGCGGCGCCGGGGTCGGCAAGACCGCGCTGGCCGTGCACTGGGGCGCGCACGCCGCCGACCGCTTCCCCGACGGCCAGCTCTACGTCGACCTGCGTGGTTTCGACCGGCGGCCCGCGCTCGCGCCCGCCGACGTGCTCGCGCGGTTCCTGCAGGCGCTCGGCGTGCCGGTGCCCGACGGCGAGGACGAGCGCGCCGCGGTGTACCGGACGACGCTCGCCGACCGGCGGATGCTCGTGGTGCTGGACAACGCCCGCGACCCCGACCACGTGCGGCCGCTGCTGCCCGGCCCGTCGCCGGCCGAGGTGTTGGTCACCAGCCGGGACGACCTGCGCGGGCTGGTCGTGACCCACGGCGTGCGCAGGCTGACACTGGGCCCGCTGCCGTCCGAGGACGCCGACGCGCTGCTCGCGCACGTGCTCGGCCCGGGAGATTTCGGCGAGCTCGCGGAACTGTGCGACTTCCTGCCCCTCGCCCTCCGGATAGCGGCGGCGAATCTGTCCGCGAGACCACAACAGACAGTCGCCGACCTCGTCGCGGCGCTGCGCACGGGCGATCCGCTCGCCGAACTGTCGGTCGCCGGCGACCCACTGATCGGTGTCCGCGCGGCACTCGACCTCACCCGCGCGGCGCTCACGCCCGGCGAGCGGCGCGTGTTCTCCTTGCTGGACAAGGACATCACGACCGTCGGGCCCGAGGTGGACCGACTCGCCGCCCTGCATCTGATTACTCAGAGCGGGCCGTACCGGCACACCATGCCGGCGCTGGTGCACCGCTATGCCCTGGATGTAGCCGGAAGTTAGCCGGCTCACCTACCGTCGCCGAGGGGGAGGCGGTCCTCAATGGAGTTTCGACGACTGCGTCACGGCTACACCAACCGGACCGTCGGCGACGGGCTGGTCGTTCGCAAGACCTACGCGGGACCGGAGGCGGAGCAGCGGCTCGGGCGGGAGCTGGCGGCACTGACCCGGCTGCGGGACCGGGTGCCGCTGCCGCCCGTGCGCGCGGTGCGCGGGCGGACGCTCGAGCTGGGGTTCGTCGCGGGCGAGCACGGCGAGGATCTCATCGACGCCGGGCACGCGACCGAGGTGCTGCGCGCGTGCGGCGCGGTGCTTCGTGAGATCCACGGCGCCGATCAGGACGCCCGGGGGCGGGTGCTCGTGCACGGCGACTACGGCCCGAACAACCTGCTCCTCGAGGAGAAGGACGGCGCGCTGCGGGTCACGGCCGTGCTGGACTGGGAGTTCGCGCACCTCGGCGACCCGGTCGAGGACCTCGCGTGGTGCGAGTGGCTGGTGCGCACCCACCATCCGGAGCACGCCGGCGTGCTCGGCGCGTTCTTCGCCGCGTACGGCGGGCCGGTGCCCTCGTGGGAGGTGCGCCACAAGACGATGCTCAACCGCTGCCTCGAGCTGGCCGACTTCTGCGCGCGCTGGGAGCCGGGCGGCGTCGGGGTGGACGTGTGGCACGAACGCGCGGTGGCGACCGCGGCGTGGCCGGCGACCCAACCGGATCCTTCGACAGGAACTACTTGACTCGTCAACGTCATGGGGAATGATTCACAGGTCACTCCATTCGCCTGGGAGGCGCCATGACGAAGCGCGGATGGGGTCTCACGACCGCCGCCGTGGTTCTGTTGTCCACGATCACAGCAGGGGTCGCCGCCACCGCGGCCGCGGCACCACCGGCGGTCGCGGCCGACGAGCAGGCGCTCGTGCGGGTGGAGCTGCCGGCCGAGGCCATGTTCGACGAGCTGGTCGCGAGCGGCGCGGACGTCGCCGCGCGGCCTCGCGTGGATGACGGCGCGGTGCTCGCCGACCTCGTGCTCACCGGCAGCCAGCTCGACGCGCTCGTCGCCCGTGGCGCGCGCACCGTCCAGGTCATCCAGCGCGAGGGCGACGCCGCCGCCCGCTACGCCCAGTCGCGGCAGGCCGAGCAGCGGACCGCCGCCGACACCCTGCACTTCCTGTCCGCGTACTGGTGGGCCGCCGGCGGCCAGACGTTCCTGCAGACGCAGGTCGCGACGACCGCGGTGACCGACCCGGACGTCGAGATCACCGTGAGCTGGCAGACCGCCGACGGCGCCACGGGCTCGTTCCCGTTGCAGCGCTTCGAGGACGCCGGCGAGTACCAGTACCACGTCGCGGAGCCCCGTCCGCTGCCCGCGCAGCCGGTCGAGGTGACCGCGACGTCGAGCCTCGGCGGCGCGACCCGCGTCGTGAAGCCGACCGCGTGGCCCGGCGCGACCCCGCCGGAGCTGCCCGCCGGCTACCAGAAGGACTTCATCGACGCGTACCTGACGCCGGTGGACATCAAGGCGCGCCTCGGGCGCCTCGCGCGGCAGTACCCGGACCTCGTCGACCTGGTCGACCTGCCGAACCGGACGCAGGGCTACCGGCGGACCGCGACCGCGTACCTCGGCGACCCGGCCGCGGCGGCGGTCGTCGTCGAGTCGGTGCAGTTCGGCGACCAGGGCGCCAACGGCTGGCAGGCACGCGCGGTGGACCCGGGCAAGCCGAACCGGCCGGCGCAGGCCACCTGGCGCGACCGCGTGCTGACGGTGTCGCTGGCCACCGACCCGACCGGCGCGGTGATCAGCACGACCGACCAGGTCGCGGCGCTGATCGCGGCCCGCTTCCCGCAGCGGTTCACCGCGTTCGTCGAGGACGGCTCTGCTGGCAAGGTCATGCCGGTGGCCGGTCCCGTTACCCTCGACGACGGGCTCGACGGCACCGCGCCGCGCAAGCCGTGGACCGTGCAGGCGCTGCGGATCGGCGTGCACCGCGACGGCTCGCGGACCGGGGTGCTCGCGTACTCGCAGGAGCACGCGCGGGAGTGGGCGACACCGCTCGTGACCATGGAGTTCGCCGAGCGGCTGCTCGCCAACTACGCGACCGACGCCGCCACCCGCCAGCTCCTGGAGGACGTCGAGGTCTTCGTGATCCCGACCGTCAACCCGGACGGCGCGAACTACTCGTTCGGCGACGCGGGCTTCCAGCGCAAGAACCTGTCCAACCACTGCGTGGGCGCCCAGCGCGACCCGCGCAACGCCGACTCGTGGGGCGTGGACGTCAACCGCAACTACACGGTCGGCTCGGTGTTCGACGGGTACGTCGGCGCGTCGGCGACGAACTGCCTTTCGGGCACCTACGCCGGCACCGCGGAGCTGTCGGAGGCGGAGAGCGCCAACGTCATCGCGCTGGCGACGGCGCACCAGAACATCAGGTTCGGCATGAACGTGCACAGCTACGGCGGGTACTTCATGTGGCCGCCGGGCGCGTACGCGATGCCGGGCCGGATCACGCTGCCGCGGCCGTCCACCGAGGAGGCGGCGCTGTTCCAGGCGAGCGCGAAGCGCATCGTCGGGGCCATCGCGGCGAGCCGCGGCACGGTGACGTGGCCGTCGAAGACCGGTCCGGTCGCCGACGTCCTGTACTCGGCGGCCGGCAACTCCGCCGACCAGCTGTACTACGAGAACGGCATCTTCGCCTGGGACTTCGAGATCGGCAACGACCGCTGGAACGCGACGACCGGCCAGTGGGAGGGCGTCGGTTTCCAGCCGCCGTTCCCCGAGGCGCACGCCGAGTCCCAGGAGTACGCGGACGGTCTGGTCGAGCTGCTGCGGGTCGCACGGGACTACGCGGGGTCGTGACCTTTCGGACTGTCCTTTAGGGACGAACCGGTCCGGGGGCGTCGCATTCCCCGAACCGGCGACGATCTACGGGTATGACCAGCACCCGACGGCTCACCGTCCTGCGCGCGGCACGGCTGTTCGACGGCGCCGGCATGGTCGCCGACCCGACCGTCGTGCTGGATGGCGGCACTATCGTCGGTGTCGGCGCGGCTGTCGGCACCACCGTGCCGGACGTCGAGGTGGTCGACCTCGGCGACGTGACGCTGCTGCCCGGTCTCGTCGACCCGCACGTGCACCTCGCGTTCGACGCGAGCGCCGACCCGGTCGGCGCGCTCGCCGCGCGCTCCGACGCGGAGGTCACCGCCCAGATGACCGCCGCCGCGCTGCGGACGCTGCGCGCGGGCGTCACCACGGTCCGGGACCTCGGCGACCGCGGCTACCTGTCCCTCGCGCTGCGTGGCCGCCCCGACCTGCCGACGATCGTCGCGGCCGGGCCGCCGATCACCACCGTCGGCGGGCACTGCCACTTCCTCGGCGGCGCGACCGAGGCGACCGAGGACGCCGTGCGCGCGGCGGTGCGCGAGCGCGCCGACCGCGGCTGCGACGTCGTCAAGATCATGGCGAGCGGCGGCACGCTCACCCCCGGCTCCGCGCAGCACCAGCCCCAGTTCGGCGCGGCGGAGCTGGCGGCCGCGGTCGACGAGGCACACCGGCACGGGCTGCCGGTGACCGCGCACGCGCACGCCACCGCCGCGATCATCGGCGCGCTCGCCGCGGGCGTCGACGGGCTGGAGCACGTGTCGTTCTGGACCGAGGACGGCGTCGACGACCGCCCGGACCTGGTCACGGAGATCGTCGCGCGGCAGGTCGTGGTCGGCGCCACGATGGGAGTCGTGCCGGTGCCCGGCGCGGTGCCGCCGCCGCAGGTACTGGCCAGGCTGCCGAGAATCCGGGCCACGTTGACCAGGTTCGTGCGCTCCGGCGCGCTGCTGGTCGCCGGGACCGACTCCGGCATCGGGCCGCCGAAGCCGCACTCGTCGCTGCCGTACGCGGTGCCGCAGCTCATCGGCCTCGGCATGAGCCCGCTGGACGCGCTGCGTACGGTCACCGCGGTGGCCGCCGGGGTCTGCGGGCTCGCCGACCGCAAGGGCCGGCTCGCGCCGGGCTACGACGCCGACCTCGTGGCCGTCGCGGGCGACCCGCTCGCCGACCCGGCCGCGCTGCTCGACGTGCTCGCCGTCTACAAGTCAGGAAGAGTCGTGTCATGAGGATCGTGTTCGCCAGCCTGCCCGCGTACGGGCACCTGTATCCGATGCTGCCGCTCGCGCTGGCGTGCGCCGCGGCGGGCCACGAGGTGACGGTCGCGACCGCCGAGCCGTTCCTGGACGCGCTGCCGCTGCCGACCGCGCGCGGGCTCGCCGAGGGCGTCGAGCTGCGCGACATCGAGCGGGAGACGTTCCGCAACCACCCCAACGCCTCGGGCCTCGAGGTGCCGACGTACATGTTCGGCGAGACGACCGTGCGGCACACCGAGCCGGTGCTGTCCAACCTGTTCGCGTTGGTGCGGCCGGACCTCGTGGTGTACGAGATGCTGAACATCGGCGCCGCGCTCGCGGCCGCGCGGCACGGGGTGCGGGCGGTCGCGTTCGGGCTCGGTCTGTGGAACCCCATCCTGACGAGCTTGTACGCGCTGGCCGGTGCGGCGACGGACCTGCCGGGCGGCTACCTCGACCCGATGCCGGCGTCGGTGCAGAACCCGGTGCCGCTGCCGCCGAGGTCGCTGCCGATCCGCACGGTGCCGTGGGCGCCGGCCGTCACTCCGATGCCGCCGTGGCCGAAAACCCGGCGCCCTCGGGTGTACGTGACGCTCGGGACGGTGTCGTTCGGCGCCGTCGAGGTGCTGCGCAGAGCGGTGCTCGAGACCGCGGCCCACGACGTGGACGTGCTGGTCGCGGTCGGCCCCGAGGGCGACCCGGCGCTGCTGGGGGACCTGCCGGCGAACGTGCGGCTCGAGCGGTTCGTGCCGCAGGCCGAGGTGCTGCGGCAGGTCGACCTCGCCGTCCACCACGGCGGCGCCGGCACGGTGCTCGGCGTGCTCGCCAACGGGCTGCCCCAACTGCTCCTCCCGCAGGGCGCGGACCACCCGTTCAACGCGGTGGCCGTCGAACGGTGCGGCGCGGGTCGCGCGCTGCCCAACGACGCGCAGGTCCCGGGCGCCATCGAGGCGGCGGTGGGTGCGCTGCTGACCGAGGGCCCGGAACGCTTGGCCGCGAAGCGAATCGCCGAGGAGATCGCGGCGATGCCGGCACCGGAGGAGGTCGCGGCGGCCCTCTAGTTAGCGGTTTGTTAGACGGCACGGGCAGACTGCGGCGCACATACGAGGAGGCCGCCATGCTCGACGACATCGCCGGGGGTGCGGCGGGTGCCCTGACCAACGGCGGGGTCGTGGGCGGCGTGCGACGCAGGCGGGCCGAGTGGTTCGTGCTCCAGGAGAAGGCCGAGCTGGCGGCGCGGGTTCTGCGCGGCACGCACGACGGGCTGCGCACCGGCTGGCTCAGCGGGCTCGCGACGCTGTCCCCCGGCCGGATGGAGCTCGTCTCCTATGTCGGCGGGGTGCGGTTGCTGCGCAGGAAGCCGGTGGCGATCGACATCGTCGGGACCGACGCGCGCGCCAGGCGACCCGGCGGCAAGGAGCTGTTCACGATCGCGCCGGGATGCGAGATCGTCACGGTCACAACCCCGGCCGGGACGCTGGAGGTCGCGGTCCCGCAGCCCTACCGCGCGTCCTGGGTCCTCGGCCGGCTCGCACACTGACCTACTCGCGCGGCGGCCCGGCCATCCACGGCTGATCCGTCTCTGGTGACAGCTGACATGATGACATCATGGTCACTGCCGACGACGTCCGCTCGATAGCGACGGGTCTGCCGCGCACCGTGGAGCGGCTGGTGCGCGACCGCGTGAAGTTCAACGTCGGCCGGATCGTGTACGTGGCGCTGTCGCACGACGAGCGAACCATGGGCTGCGGCTTCCCCAAGGAGGAACGGGACGCGGCGATCGCGGCCGAGCCGGACAAGTTCGGCATGCCGGGCGTCGGCGACCAGCGGTACCGGTGGATCCACGTCAACCTCGACGCGGTCGACTTGGTCGAGCTACGGGAGCTGGTCACCGACGCATGGCGAATGGTGGTACCAAAGAAGGTCGCCGCCGAGTACGACGCCGGGTAGCGGTTCCCCCTCGGCTGGCGGGACGGTCGGCAATGCCTTGAAGGACCCCTTCATGTCACTCAACGACATGAAGGGGTCCTTCAGGGCATTGGCCGCCGCACCCCATGCCTAAGCCCGCATCACCGTCGCGATGGGGATTCTGGCCGCGCGAGCCGCGGGTACCAAACCGCCCAGCACCCCCGCGATCAACCCGGCGGCGATGCCGGCAACGCCCGCCTCCCAAGGGAACGCGACGTTCTCCAACATCGGTTGCTCGTCGCCGAACAGTCTGCTGGCCGCCGCCAGCCCGACTATGCCGGCGCCGATCGCGGCGGCCGCCGTGAGCAACCCGGTCAGCAGTGTCTCCGCGAGCACGATGCCGGCGAGCAGCAGCCGTGGCGTGCCGACGGCTCTGCGCAGCGCGAACTCCTCGATGCGCTCGCCGACCGTCGCCAGCCCGACGTTGAGGATGCCCGCCGAGCCGATCAGCAGCACCAGGATCGACACGCCGAGGAACACCCAGCGCATCAACGCGATCTGCTCCGGGATCTGGTCCGCCGAGCTGATCACGTTGACGTAGAGCTGCTGGTCGAGCTGCTGGTCGCCGCCGATCGCGGCGAACTTGTTGCGCAGGATGTCGACGAAGTCCGACGCGGCCGGCGAGGCGAGGATCTCGACCTGGCCGAACCTCGGGTCGCTGAGCGCGTCCACCGGCATCCAGTTCAGCAACTCGTCGGACCGCACGTACGCCTGCGGCGCGCCGATCCCGTCGTCGACGACGCCGACGAACCTCGGCGTCGAGTGCGCGGTCGCGCCCTCGAACCGCATCTCCGCCGGCACCTGGTACATGGCGAACGCCTTGGCGGCCTCCTTGTTCAGCACCAGCCGGGGCGCGAGCTGCGGCGCGCCGTCGAAGTCCAGCCACTGTCCACTTTGGGGCCGCAGCGCCCGGAACTGGCGCACGTCGGCGGTGAGCGCCTGCACGCGCAGCTCGATCGCCTGCCCGGACGGCTGGTCCGCGTTCGGGTTCTCGTCGGTGCAGTAGCCCGCGGCGTCGCACACCATGTAGGCGCCGCTGTACCCGCCGCCGCCGGCCTGGTCGATCGGCATGCCGCCCTCGTTGACGGGCCGCAGGTTCGGCTCGCCGATGATCGCGTTGGTGCTCATCATGGCCACCACGTCGGACCGGCCTTCGACCGTGTCCATCGCGATCCGCGACGCGTCCTCGTGCGAGGGCAGGTAGACCTGCTGGGTGCCGTCCTTGCCCTGGGTCATCTCCATCTCGGCCACCAGCGCGCGCTGCGCGATCACCTGGCCGGCCTGCGCGGCGACCACGCCGAGCACCCCGAGGAAGAGACTGATCATGGACAGGAACGTGCGCAGCTTGCGGGCCCGGATCCCCTGCCCGCCGATGATGAGCGCCGACCGGAGCCGACCGGACAGTCCGATCACGGGCGCACCTCCGCCGGGGCGAGCACGCCGTGGTCGAGGTGCAGCACCCGCTGCATCTTCGCCGCGTGGTCGTGGTCGTGCGTCACGAGGATGAGCCCGCAGCCGCGGTCGGTCGCCGAGCGCAGCGCCTCGACGACCACGTTGCCGGTTTCGGTGTCGAGCGCGCCGGTCGGCTCGTCGGCGAGCAGGATCCTCGGCTCCCGCACGAGCGCGCGGGCGATCGCGACCCGCTGCTGCTCACCGCCGGACAGGCGCGGCGGCTTGTGTTTCGCGAGGTGCGCGATGCCCATCAGGTCCAGTGCGGCCAGCGCCTTCGCCCTGCGCTTGCGGCGCGGCAGCCAGCCCTGGCCGTTCACCATCGCCATCGCCACGTTCTGCGCCGCCGTCAGGTGCTTGAGCAGGAAGAACCGCTGGAACACGAACCCGAACTGCGCGCTGCGCAACGCGGCGGCCTTGCGTTCCGGGATGCGCGTGATGTCCTGCTCCCCCAACAGGTACTGCCCGCCGTCCGCGCGGTCGAACAGCCCGATGAGGCTCAGCAGCGTGCTCTTGCCGGAGCCGGACCGGCCAAGCACGGCGATGCTCTCACCACTGTGGAGGGTCAGGTCGACGCCGTCGAGGATGACCCTCGGCTCGTCCTGCCCCTTCAACGTCTTCGTCAGTCCGGTCACCCGGATCAGGGGCGTCGTCATGGGCGCGGTCAGCTCGGCCGCCGTCGCCGGTGCCGCGGTCACTTCGACCCCGGCATCCCGCTCGGGTTGTCACCCTCCGGCGCGGGCGGCAGGTTCGGGCCGGGCACGCTGAGCTTCTCCTCGCCCGTGAGCCCGGACTTGATCTCCATGACCTTGCCGTCGGTCAGCCCGAGGACCACGTCGACGACCTGCCGCGAGCCGTCCGGCTTGACGACCTCGACCTTGCCCTTGCCCTGCCCGCCCGCGATCGCCTCGACCGGGACGACGAGCGCGTTGGCCGCGGTCTGCGTCACGACCTCGAGCGTCGCGGACGCGCCGTTGATCAGCGTCGTGTCGGCCGGCGCGGTGCACACCAGGCGCAGGCCGGACGCGTCGGAGCCGGGCGGCGGCGCGCTCGGGTCCTCCTGCTCCGGAGGCAGTTTGGGGTCCGGGAGGCCGGAAGCGGGCGGCTGCTCGCCCGCTGGCGGCTGCTCCTCCTCTGCGGGCGGCGGCGCGGGCACCGTGCCGGCCGGCAGCGCGGCGATCGTGCCGAGCACCGCGCACGGGAACGGGCCGGGGCCGTTCTTGATCTGCGCCTGCACGGCGGTGAGGCCGGCCGCGATCTGGTAGGCCTTCTCACTGTCGATCTCGGCGACGATGCCGTAGCCGGCGAGCTTCGCCGACGCGACCGGCATGCCGGCCGTGACGGAGGCGCGGTCGTCGACGAGCCGGCCGGAGAACGTCGCCCCGGCGGGCACCTCCACCACCGTCGGCTTGCCGTTGGCCCACACCGAGCCGATCCGCGTCGGCTTGGTCGGCGTGCTCTTCGGCGCCTCGACGTCGAGGTAGCGCATCTGCCCGGCAATCGGCGCGACCAGCCCGAACACCGGGTTCATCGTGACCTTGCCGGTCAGGCTCACCGAGTTCGTCAGGTCCTGACGGGTCGGCGAGACCGTGGTCATCGCGGTGCCGCGCTCCGCGAGATCCGGACTCGGCGACTCCGCGGCGTCGGTGGTGCTACACGCGACGGCGGCGGCAACGACGAACACCAACACCCCGACGCGGGCATGGACAGACTTCAACAACCTGGGCCCCCAAACTGATCCATCTACTTGCCCACTAAGACGCCGCGGCACCGCCCGGCGTTGCTTGTGGATGCGAGACGCTACCGCACGAATCGCGCGTGAACGCGGATCAGTTTTCGTGACAGCGGATCGAGATGACCGCAGCGAACGAACTCAGCCGCGCGTGGCCCCCTCCGGCCACACGACCGACACCGGCACTCCCCGCTCGCGGGCCGCGCGCACCACGTCGCCGGTGCCGCCTGCGCCGTCGGGCGGGGTGCCGTCCCAGACTGCCACCATCAGGTCGACCTGCGCCATGACGTGCTCGCTGGCGGCCAGGTACGCCTCGCGGTTCGACTCGGCGGACGACATCGTGTGGACAACGTCGGCGCGGGCGATCAGCTCATCGAACTCAGCAGTGTTGTCGGGCTTGACTTTCCGCTCCCGGTAGTCGGCGGCCGGCAGCACCACCGCCACGGAGCCACCCAGCTCGAGCACTACCCGCGCGAAGATCTGATCGGCTCCCCGGGCCAAGCAGGTCACACCCATCAGATCGTCGACCGCGTAGGCGGAGAGGGTGGCATGCAGCGCATCGGCCACCCGCCGCGCCGTGGTGTCCGACAGCGACGAATGTCCGGTGATACCGACACGCGGCATCGGGAATCCTCTCCCACCGAGGGCGGGCGTGATTTCTGACCGTCACCGGCACTGCCCGAGCGAAGGTCCATGAACCGTGTTCGGGATCCGGAGGTTGTCCGGCGCGGAGGTGTTTCCGGTACAGGTCAGCGGGCCGTTCACCGTCACCCCGGCGAACACCGGCGCCCGGTTTCCGGTCAGCGTCACCGGGCCCCGCACAGTGCCACCCAGCACCTGCACGTCGCCGGTCGCGCCGCTGACCGACAGCGGACCGCCGACCATGCTGCGAAACAGCTCGACCGTGCCGGCGCGGGTCGCGGTGACCGGGCCTTCGATCGTGGCGCCGGTCGCGACCAGTGCGGCGCCGGGTGAGACGGTGACCGGACCGGCGACCGTCGCGCCGTCGAGACACGTGACCCCGGCGCGCACGGTCAGCGGGCCGTTGTGCCGGCCGGTGACCGTCGTGGTGCAGGCGGGTGGCGCGGGCAGCAGCGTCACGTCGAACGCGTCGGCCGCGCCGATGTTGCCGCTGGGGTCGATGGACCGGTACTCGATCGTGTGCCGGCCGTAGCTGGTCGGCACCTCGTCCCACGGGGACAGCCGTGGCACGCCGAGCTTTCCGTACACCAGGTCGTCGATCTCGGTGCCCCGTGGGGTGAACAGGAAGGGCGCGGCCGGGTCCGTCGGCCAGCCGAAGTAGTTGAACCAGCCATCGCCGTCGGTGCGGAACTCGCGGACCACGTAGCCCGGGGTGTCGTCGGCGCCGTCGAGCGCCATGGTGAACGGTCCATTGTAGACATACGTCGGACCGTCCGAAGTGGACCCGGCGAGCAGCGGCTCGGACGGCGCGTGGGTGACCGACGGCCCGGTCGCGTCGCCGGTCCACGCGCGGGCGTCGGCGCCGACGGTGGCGGTCAGCGTGTGCGTGCCGGTGAGCGCGAAGGACCCGAGATCGACGGCCCGGTCGTTGCCGCCCGTGTCGACCGGCGCACCGTCGAGCGTCCAGTCGACAGCGTGAACTTCGCGTCGACCGGCACGACCGGGGTGGTCAGCGCGGTGTCGACCGTCCACGTGCGACGTTGCGTGAGGGCGGTGGCGGACCGGATCGCCGGGTCCCGCACGAACTCCGTCGGGTCGACCACGGTCACGGTGACCGGGTGCGTCCCGGGCGCGAGGTCCAGAGTGGACAGATCGAGGCCGCGGGCGCCACCGGTGGCCACGATCGCGCCGTCCACCGCCCACGTCACGTCCAGCTGGTGGCTCACCGGGTAGGCGGTCTCGATCCACACCACGCGGTCGGCGCCGATCGGCGTGGACGCCGGGGTGCCGACCTGCAGGATGGTCGTCTTCGCTGAGATCCGCTGCGTCATCTGCTCGCGGCTGATCTGGTCGAAGTAGTAGCCGAGCGTCTTCATCATCGAGTGCGCGGCCGGCCGCCAGATGCCGGTGCCGGCGTACATGCCGCCCTCGTACCGGCCGATGGGCCCGCCGGACTCGCTCTGCTCGCCGAGCCAGCGCCACCACTTCCGTTGCTGGGCCAGCATTTCCGGCTCGGTCAGCAGCGAGTGGTGCGACGAGTCCGGCTCGCCGCCCTCGTACGGCTCGCCCCGCTCGCCGCGCGCGTAGTAGTCGTACTCGTCCTGCAGCCCGCCGAGTGAGTGCCCCAGCTCGTGCGGGGTGATCAGCGCGGACAGCGCGTTGCCGCCAGACGCGGTGGCGTTCGCGCCGCCCGCGCCGCCGTACGTGTCGCTGTTGCCGAGCGCGAGCAGCTGCCGGTTGGCCCGCGTGGTGCCGGGTACCCGTCGCCCATCACGACGAGGTTGAACCGCTTCGCCGGGTCGCCGGTCACCTGGATCGGCACGACCGTCGCCGTGCCGGGCTCGGCGAGAGCTGGCGGCGCGGCCACGACCGCGGCTGCGGCTGCGACCACGAGCGCGGCCAACACCGCCAGCGTTCTCATCGTCCGACGACCGTGCAGCTGGCCGTTGCCTTCTTCGACGGGTCGCTCTCCGACGTCGCGGTGAGCTTCACCTTCGCCACAATCGGTCCGCCGCCTTCCTTCTTCGCGTGGACCGGCACCTGGACGTAGTCGCCGAAGTTCGCCGTCGCCAGCTGGTTCGGCACCGACACCGTCCACCCGCGACCGTCCACACTGGCCGAGACGCGGTACACGTCGCCGTTGAGGTACTGGCGGACGTCCTCGGGGTGCTCGCCGGCCGGCGTGGTCGCGCGACCGGTGTTGACCAGCGGGAACTTGCAGGTGGCCATGCCGTCGCGGTCGGGCAGCCCGAACGTCGGCAGGACGGTCACGCCGCGCCGATGCGGGCCCGCGCCGTCCAGCGACCTGATCGCGACCGTGTAGGACAGCGCGCCTGCCTTGTCCCGCTTGACGTCCAGCACGTAGAAGTGCAGCCGGTTGGCCTCGTCGACGTACTCGTACTCGCTGCCGGAGTTGTTGCCCGCGTGGAACAGCGCGTCGGACAGCTGCCGGTAGTCGCCGATGGTGATCGGCACCTCGGTGCCGTCCGGCAGCACGTAGTCGGTCATGCCGATGTCCTGCGGGTTCGCGTCGATGACCCACTCGAACGGCGCGTCGTCCACGTTCTTCGTCTTGGCCAGCAGCACACCGGCGTCCGGGGTGAACGAGTCGGCGCCCATCCGGTCCACGACCTCGACCGTGTAGTTGTGGTAGCCACCGCCGTCGCAGAACGGGTCGGTGTCCTCCTCACAGTGCGGCGTCAGGTCACCGGCGCCGAGCGCGACGTTGACGCCGGCCAGCCCCTTCGGTCCCGGTTGGACGGTGCGGGCGGTGACCTTCGCGATCACCATGCCGGAGTCGCCGAGCGCCTCGCGGGACAGCCGCAGCACGTTCTGCTCGTCGACGATGCCGAGCTCCATCTTGTTGCGCAGCATGTGTTGCGCGCCCATGGAGGCGCCGGACGTCGGCGGGATCACCCACCGGCTGTGTGGGCCGCCGGGTCCGTTGAACGTGCCGCGGGACAGCATCTCCCACGGTCCGCTGTAGTCGCGGCGCGGCGGAATGCTGTACGGGTTGTTGTAGTTGTCGCCGATGCCGAGGATGTGGCTGAACTCGTGGGCGTACACGCTCATGCCCGAGCTTTCCGCCTGCGTCGACGAGCCACCGCCCGCGTTGGGCCAGATGGTCGAACCGGACGCCCACGACGTCCAGTCCACGTACCGGGTCGGCGACCAGTTCGGCAGCGCGTCGTCCGGCGGGCCGTACTCGTCGGTGACGTCCTCCTTGTTCGGGAACTTCATCATCCCGAACTCCTGCCAGGTCGATGACTCGTCCTGACCGGCGGAGAGGAAGAACACGAAGTCGTACCCGGCCGGCACCTCCGGCCCTTCCGCTGCCTCCCACGCGGCGCGCCCGTCGGTGCGGATGTTCCGGTCGCACTGGTCGCCCGCCGGGCAGGCCGCGCCGTCCTGGAACTCCATCGCGTACTCGTGGTCCTTGCCGGGCATGGTGTACGGCCCGAACCCGGTGAGGTCGACGCCGAACCGCCCGCCGGAGTCCTCCATCCAGTACTCGTGGATGGTGTGGCCGCGGTTCAGGTCGCTCGGCTTGTTGAGGAAGTCCTGGTAGAACTGCGCGACCTGGTCCCGAGGGACGTCGTGCGCCTCGCTGCTCGGGTTCGCGAACACCGTCGAGTTCTGCGGCCCGGTCACCACGAACGACTGGTTCGGGTAGTCCAGCAGGACCAGCGCGCCCTTGAAGGTGCGCTCGGAGCCCGTGTTCGCGGGGTCGGCCCAGTTGGTGCCGGGGACCTTCTTGTAGTCCTTCTCCCACGTCATGTGGTCCGGGTTGACCCAGTTCTGCGGGTCGACGGGGCCGGGGAAACCGGCCTGCGCGGCGATCCGCGCGTCGGCCTGGCCCGACTGCTGCCACGGCTGTTGCTGCGGCCAGTGGTCGTACTGCCAGGGGTGTTCCGGGGCGTCGGCCGGCGGCGCGGCGGACGCGGGGCCGGCCGTGAGACCGGCGATGAGTGCGGCGGCGGAGAACAGGGCGGTCACCAGCAGAACTGGGCGACGAGTCACAGACCGGACGCTAGCTCCGGTCTTGACCGACTACATCGATCCGATGTAGGGAACGTGGTTCAGACCGTTCCGACAAATGACGAAAGCCGGTGGTCCCGATGCGTCTGCAGGCGGCGGTCGACGAGTTGGCGCAGCGGCTCGGCCGCCCGGTGCTGTTGGAGGACCACGCGCAGGGCCTGCTGGCCTACAGCGAGCAGACCGACCCGGTGGACGACATCCGCCGCGACTCGATCCTGCGCCGCCAGACCACCCCCGAGGTGCGGCAACGTTTTCGCGCGGCAGGCATCTTCGAGTCACGGGGACCGCTGCGGATCCCGGCGTCGCCCGGCGTGCTGCCCCGCGTGTGCGTGCCGGCCCGGCACCGCGACCGATTACTGGGCTTCCTCTGGCTGATCGACGCGGACATCCCAATGACCGACGCCGAGGTGTTGGCGGCGGCCACGGCGGCGGCCACGCTCGCGCTGGCGCTGCTGCACGACGCGCTGGCGGCGGGTCTGTCGGCGCAAAGAGAACAGGAGGCGGTGTCGGGCGTGCTGCTCGGCGACGACACCACCGGCGCGCAGGTGCTCGTCGACGAAGGCGGTTTCCCGCCACTGCCGGTGACGGCGCTGGTGGTCCGCCCGACGGGCGTGTTCTCCAGGGAGCTGATGTCGCAGGGTCTGCTGGCGGCGCGAACGAAGCTGGTCGCCCGCCACCTGGTCCGGTACGACCACGGCGTCCTGCTGTGCGCGGGCCGCGTCAACCCGGCGGAGGTCCACGCGGCGTTCGCGACGCCGGTCGTGGTCGGCGTCGGCTCCGCGCGGCCGCTGTCCCACGCGGCGACGTCGTACGCGGAGGCACTGCACGCGTCCGTGGTGGCGTCCCAGGTGCCGTCGTTCGCTCCGACGGCGTCGTGGGCTTCCCTTGGGGTGTACCGAATGCTGGCGTCGATGCCGGCCGACTCGCTGCACCCCGGGCTGGCGCGCCTCCTGTCGTCGCCGGAACACGTGCCGCTGCTGGAAACCCTGGAGACGTACCTGGACCTGGCGGGCAGCGTCGTCGAAACCTCCCGCGCGCTGCGGCTGCACCGCACGTCGCTCTACTACCGCCTGCAACGCCTGGAGTCCCTCGCCGACACCGACCTGAAGGACGGCAACGAACGGCTCATGCTGCACCTGAGCCTGAAACTGGCCCGCCTGTCCGGCCGGTTCCCTACGTAGTCATCACGATGAAGTCGCCGTGGCCGCCGTAGCCGAGCACCGGCTCGGCGTACTGGGTGCCGTCGAACGTGAGCAGCCAGTGCCCGCCGCGCACCGGCACGACCATCGGGTGCGGGATGTTCGTGCCGTACGGCGCGTCCAACGTGCCGAGCAACCGCATCCGCAGGTCGTACACCTTGTAGACGCGGGCATCCCCGTCGCTGGCCAGCACGCGCCAGTCGCGGCCGAAGCGCTGGATGATCGTGCCCTCGGTCTGGTCGACGGACGTGTCCGCGCCGACCAGCTCCAGGCTCTCCAGCGTGCGGCCCCGCGCGAGGGCCGGATGGAACACGAACGCCGGTGACTGGGCCGGGCTCTCGACGAACGCGACGTGCCAGCGGCCGTCGATCTTCGTCATGGCCGGGTCCCACGAGCTGACGTCGGTCGGCAGCGGCATCGGCTCTGTGGCGAGCACGTGCACGCCAGACAGGACGTTCGCCCTGGTCCGCGCGTACCGGACGTGCACGCCCGCGAACGCGAAGTCGCCCCACGAGCTCATCGCGACGACGAACTCGTCGCCGTCCACCACGATCTGGCCGGCGTGGTCGCCGAGCACCACCCCGTCGCGGGCGAAGAACAGGTTCGCCACCTGCTCGAGCCGGGTCGGGTCGGACAGGTCCAGCGTCCACACGCCCCAGTGCGCCTGCTGGAAGAAGCCGAGCCCGGCGTTGGTGAGCGTGAGGTAGAGCTTGTTGTCGCGGACGTAGGGCCGGCCGTCGGCGTGCTGCACGACGTGCGGGTCGCGGACGCCGGCCTGCCCGAAGTACCCGGCCTGTACGCGACCGAGCAGCGCGGCGCCCCGGCCGCCGTACCCGTAGCTGAGCCTGCCGAGCACCTGCGGGTCCCGCAGGTCGATCAGCGCGCTGACCCCGGCGCGCTCGGTCAGCAGCGGCTGCCACGCGGTGCCGGTGCCGGTGGTGTCGGCGAGCACGGTGACCGCGTTCTCGTTGACCACCACGGCGAACCGGAAGGGCGCGGCCAGTGCGACGGCCGCCGACTTGACGACGGTCGTGGCGCCGCCGGTGGTCACCTCGATGGTGGCCCGGCCGTTGTCGTAGGCGCCCAGCACGGACGTGCCGTCGTCGCCGACGAGCCCGGCGACCACGCTCGTCCCACCTCGGACCTCGACCAGCACCGACCCGTACGGCGCCCTCGGCCGCACGTCGGTGGAGACCAGCGTGTCCCGCGCCCGCGCGGGCGCCACCGCGGTGTCGTACTGCACGAACCGCGGCGCGATCAGGTCGAACGGCCGGTACTTCTGCCGGATCCGGAACGACAGGTCAAGGGGGTCCGCCGCGGCCACCCCCGGCAGTGCCAGGCCGGCCACGCCGGCGACACCAAGGCCACGTAACAGTGTTCGCCTGTCGAGAGACATCGTCGTCCCTTCCTCGTTGCCAGGTACCCACTAAACCTGGCAACGAGGAAGGAAGCAACATCACTCAGCGGTAGACCCGCACGTAGTCGATCGAGAGGTTCTGCGGCAGCTGGGTGCCCGCGCCGGGCGGACCCGGCCAGTCACCGCCCACCGCGTTGTTGAGGATGATGAAGAAGTTGTGGTCGTAGACCCACGGACCCCTTGTCTGCTCGAGGCTCTCCCGGTTGACGGTGAAGAAGTTGTTGCCGTCCACGAAGAACCGCATCTGCGTGGCGTCCCACTCGACCGCGAACACCCGGAACTGCGCGGCGGCCGGCGTGGACAACGCGAGCGGCGAGCCGAACCCGCCCGCGCCGTAGTACCCCGGCGCGTGCAGCGTGGAGTACACGTTGTTGGCCTCGCGGCCGACGTGCTCCATGATGTCGATCTCGCCGGACGCCGGCCACGGGCGGCCCTGGTAGAAGTTGCTGCCCAGCATCCAGAACGCCGGCCACAGACCCTGCGTCGACGACACCTTCATGCGTGCTTCCACGCGGCCGTAGGTGAAGTCGAGCTTCCCGTACGTGTTCAGCCGGCCGGACGTGTACTGACAGGTCGTGCTGCCACCGGAAAGCGGGTCCGGTGGGCACGCCGAGCCCGGCGTGACCTCGCGCCGCGCCTGGATCACCAGGTTGCCGGCGCCGTCCATGCGCGCGTTGTTGTTGTTCGTGTAGTACTGCAGCTCGTTGTTGACACCCGGCCCGGTCTCGGGCGTCCACTTCGCACTGTCCGGAGTGGACCCGTTGGCCCCGTTGAACTCGTCGCTCCACGCGAGCCGGGTGAAGTTCGGCGCGGGCGCCGGCGCCGGTGGCGGCGTCGGGTTGCCGCCGGTGCCGTACACCTGGAACTCCCACAGCGAGTAGCCGTAGCCGTTCGACCGCGCGGTGCCGTACATCCGGACGTAGCGCCCGGTGCCGTTCACGGTCAGCGTCTCCTTGAAGCCGCGGCCCGCGTTGGTCTGGTAGATGGTCGTCCAGTTCGAGTTGTCGGCCGACACCTGGAGCTGGTACGCCGTCGCGAACGCCGGATCCCATTGCAGGACAACCTGGTTGATGGTCGCGGTGGCGCCGAGGTCGATCGTGACCCACCCCGGGTCCACCCAGCCGTTCGTCGCGCTGGTCGCCCAGCGGGTCGCCGGGTCGTAGTCGGTCACCCGCGCCGGGACACAGCCAGAGCACGCGCCGTCGTCCTGGAACGTGGACGCGGTCGCGGACTTGTTGTAGGACAGCAGGCCTTCCGCGCCCGGGTCCGGGTCGCCACCGCCGTCCTGGGTGCCGAACACCTGGAACTCCCACAGCGAGTACCCGTACTGCGTGGCGCGCGCGGTGAGGTTGAGCCGGACGTAGCGACCGGTGCCGGTGACCGGAAGCACTTGCGCGCCACCGGTTCCCGCGGCTGTGGTGTACACGGTGGACCATGAAGAGGCGTCGGCGGAGACCTGGACGGTGAAGCCGCGCGCGTACGCGGCCTCCCAGTTCAACCGCACCTCGTCGACGGCGTACGTGGCGCCGAGGTCGACCTGGAGCCACTGCGCGTCGCCGAACTGGCTGGACCACCGGGTGCCGGTGTCGCCGTCGACCGCGGCCGTCGCCGGGAAGGCGGCGGCGTTCTCGGTCGAGGACGCGGTGACGGGGCGGCCCTGGGAGAGCAGGGCGCCGGCCGCGGCCGCCGGTGCGGTGGCCTGGACAAGCGTGACCGCGAGCGCGGCGGCCACTCCCAACGAGAGGAACCGGCGGCTCGGCCGCCGAGTGAGAACCGATCTCATGCGTGCTCCTTCGCACGCGACGGGGCCGCGTCCGGTCGCGAACCGTCGGCGTGAAGCAAGGGGGACTGGAGGCGTGAGAGCGCTCTCTCCGGGACAGAGAGTGGCGATTCGGGCGGTTCCTGTCAAGGCCGAGGACTGTTCGGCGCTGCCGGCTAGGCCGAATGGGCCCTATTTGTTCCTGAGCAGAACAAAACCGTTGACCGGTCGCTGTGACCCACGTCATGCTCACCTGTGAGAGCGCTCTCTCGTTCCCCTGCAGGAAACGTCGAGGGAGTTTGTCTTCAATGGCGAAGAAACGAATCAGATGGCTCACGCTCGGCCTCGCGGCGATGCTGGCGGCCGGCGCCGTCGTCAGCGGCGGCCTGGCAGGCAGCCCGGAGAAGGCGCAGGCGGTGATCCGCGTGGCCGAGTTCCCCGCGGACTGCCCGCTCAGCCACCGGCTGCCGGACGACCCGATCGTGCTGCCGGGCCTGCCCGGCGCGTCCCACTCGCACGACTTCTTCGGTAACCACGCGACCAACGCGCACTCCGACTACCAGCAGCTCGCCGGCGCGACCGGCAACTGCGACCCGGCCGTCGACATCTCGTCGTACTGGGTGCCGACCCTCTACCGCAACGACCAGGTCGTGGTGCCGACCGGCGTCACGTTCTACTACCTGGGCGAAGGCGTGAACAACCCCGGCGCGATCAGGCCGACCCCGGTCGGCCTGAAGATCGTCGCGGGCAACGCGAAGGCCACCGGCGACGCGGACAGCATCGCGCGATGGTCGTGCCTGCACGCCGGACAGGTCAACCCGTCGAAGAACTTCGTGACCTGCCCCGCCGGCACGCAGCTGGAGACCTACCTGGACTTCCCGCAGTGCTGGAACGGCACGTCGCTCGACTCGGCGGACCACAAGAGCCACATGTCCTACCCGGTGGCCGGCAACTGCCCGTCGTCACACCCGGTGCCGGTGCCGAAGCTGCGCATGGTGCTGCGGTACCCGGTCAACGGCGACCCGTCGGGCTTCCGGCTGGCGTCCGGGGACGGCCGGACCATGCACGGCGACTTCTTCAACGTGTGGCCCGCGGCCGAGATGGAGCGGCGCGTGCGGGACTGCATCAACCCGGTGATCAAGTGCGGCCACGACGGCCGCCCGCTGTGATCCGGTTGCTCGGACCGGTTCTGCTGGCCGCCGCCCTCGCGGCGTGCGGCCAGCAGGCCCCCGCGTCCGTGCCCCCGCCGCAGCACACCGGACACCACGCCTCAGCGACCTCGGCCGCCGCAGACGGCTCCTTCGACGCGACCGCGCGGGCGTTCGTCGAGCTGGTCATCGCGACCGACGACCAGGCGGTGAAGCTGATGGACCTCGGCGCGCGGGCCACAAGCCCCGCACTGCGCCAGCTCGCCGGCGACCTCGGCGCGCGGCGTCGCGGTGAGCTGGCCACGCTGCGCGGCATCCTCGAGGAGGCCGGGGTCGCGTACGTCGACAACCACGCGGGCCACGACATGCCGGGCATGCCGACCGACCTGGAGCTGACCGGCCTCGCGGCGGCCGGCGCCGGTTTCGACGCGGAGCTCGTCCGGCTGGTCCGCACGCACCTGACGGAGTCGACGACGGTCGCCCAGTCCGGCACGACGTCCATCGGCCACGAGGAGACGCGGGCCGCGGCCGAGTCGATCGCGCGGGAGCGGGCCGCGGCACTGCAGGCGCTCGACGGGCTCGGCTGAGTGCTCGACCCCGAACCGGCGGGCCCGGCCGTAAGCTGGCGGTATAAAGAGGCCGTGCCGCGCCGCCCACTGTCCAAACGCGTCACCCTCGAGGAGGTCGCCAGGGCCGCGGGGGTGTCCCGCGCGACCGTGTCGCGGGTGGTCAACGGAGTCACGAGCGTGGACGAGAGCATCCGGGCCGCCGTCGAGGAGGCGATCTCCATGACCGGCTACCTGCCCAACCTCGCGGCCCGGTCACTGGTCACCAGACGCGCGGACGCCGTCGCACTGGTGCTGCCCCAGGAGGGCCGGGTCCTCGGCGACCCGTTCTTCGGGCGCGTCGTGCGCGGGGTGATGACCGTGACCGCCCCGTCCGGACTGCACCTCGTGCTGACGATCACCGGGGCCGGCACCCGCGAGCAGGTGGTGACCGACCTGAAGCGCGGCCGCCTGGACGGCGTGATCCTGATCCACACCGAGCCCGCCGACCCGCTGCCCGGCTGGCTGGTGAACGCGCACTTCCCGGTGGTCCTGTCCGCCCGGCCCACCACGCCGCTCGCGATCACGTACGTCGACGTGAACCAGACCGCGGGCGCCGGCCTCGCGGCCCGCCACCTGCAACGCTCCGGCCGCCACCGCCTCGCGACGATCGCCGGCCCCCAGGACACACCGGCCGGACAGGACCGCCTGACCGGCTTCCGCGCCGCGGTCGGCGCCGACGTCCCGTGGGTCGAGGGCGACTTCACGATGCAGAGCGGCGCGCTGGCGATGGAACGCCTGCTCGCCGCCCACCCGGACGTGGACGGCGTCTTCGTCGCGTCGGACCTCATGGCCCAGGGCGCGATCCCCGTCCTACGCCGCGAAGGCCGCCACGTCCCCACCGACGTCGCGATCGTGGGCTTCGACGACTCCAGCGCCGCCCTCGACTGCGACCCGCCGCTCACTACCGTCCGTCAGCCGACGGAGGAGATGGCCGCGGAGATGGCTCGACTGCTGGTGCGGCAGATCGAACACCCGGAGACGCCGGTCAGCGCTGTCGTCTTCGAGCCCTCGCTCGTCGTCCGACGGTCTGCGTAGGGCCTGTTTCAGATGTCATGGAAGCCAGCCCCCTTGGGCAGCAACGGTTCCAGCTTCGCCCGCTTCTGAACAGTCCCTAGCGGCCCTGTCCCGTTCCTCACTGCGCTCGGTAGTCCACTGGTACCCACATGGGTGAACCTTGTTGCCGGGTAAGGAAAGTGTCGGGGTCTCGGGTAGTGTGAACATATGTTCGATGATGGTTATGAGGTGCTTGGCGAGGGTGTTGGTTACCTCCGTCATGGCGCGCAGGACAGTGCTGAGGTGTTGGATCGGATCGCGCGGTTCGTCGCGTTGTGTCCCGGTGATGATGGGGAGTTTGTGGCGTTGGAGGTTGCGGCGGCGTATTGCTGGACGGTGCCGTTCGCGCGGAATCAGATCGGGTTAGCGGTGGCGTTGACGACTCGTCTTCCGGCGACGTTTGCGGCGATGCGGGCTGGGGAGGTCAACGAGTTCAAGGCGCGTCGGATCATGGACGCCACCGAAGTCCTGTCCGATGAGGACTGTGCTCGGGTGGAGGCGGAGATAGCGGCATGGGCGGGCGGG
>Ga0193742_1000091_pt1 | contig 61780 bp, 33 predicted proteins | sample L2c1metaG_FD_165511 | JGI IMG/M metagenome (GOLD analysis project Ga0193742, IMG submission 165511) | Soil microbial communities from a riparian zone of the East river system, Colorado, United States - L2c1 | ecosystem: Environmental > Terrestrial > Soil > Riparian zone | place: USA: East River... | reverse complement strand
CCTTATGGCCTGAGCCATTCAGGCGAGGGCAAAAAAGTAAATAAAAACAAAATAAATACCCAAAAAGAAACCTTCTTCAACACAAAAGTTTAAAACGGATTTGAACCGTTATTAACTTACTTATTGTAAGCCATTATACCAATTAAACTATAATTTTTTACATGAGAGCTAGGGCCTTTAACAATACTATAAGTATATGTGTTATTTAGTAAGTCTTCTACCATATTTTAAAAAAATACATACCCCAAAAATAGCTATTTTAGGGATATGTATATAGAGATATATAGAGGGATATGGAGAGGGAGAGGGAGATGGGTGGGTTAGGTCGCTAAAGGTGGGGTAATCCTATAGTAACCCAAAGCTTAAAGGTGTGGAGTTATGTTTAAAGATCAAAAAGGTCTTAAAGTTATAACTAATCTACTCTATTACTCTTTCACTACTTTTCCTAATTAATCACAAGTTAAAAAGTTTCTTATTTATAAGCTTAAACCTAAAGCAAGCAAGTTTTAAAAGATAAGATTATGTTATTAGATAAGTCCTGCTAAAAGGAATGTCAGCTAGCATAGCTAATTTAAAAAATAAGGAGGCAACATTAGGACTCCCACATATAAAAAGGGCTGGTGAAGTAAAGACAATTATAAAGTAAACTAGCTAGCAAAAAAAAATTGCAATGGCCACAGAGCCCTTAAAGAGCAAAAGAGACAAGAGCGAGGTGCTTCGAACACCTACCTTCGATTTTGGAGATCAACATACTAGCCAATTAATACTACACTCTTTTATAATTTTGCCCTCGCCTGAATGTCTCAGGCCATAAGGTATTGGTTTTTCTTTTTGCCTCGGGAGAGAATTGAACTCCCATATCTATATCTTCAGAATAGCGCTTTGACCACTAAGCAACCGAGGCTGATACTTTTTTAAGGGTATTAAAGGCAACGCCTATACAGCAGCCGGCTTTAATTAAAAAAGGGATTAGTGACGAAAATTTCCAAATCCAAATGAGCAAGTAAATAAAGACTTTTCTTAATTGTTTAACTTAGATTTCACCCTTATAAATCATACCTTTGATACTCTTTTTTTAAATAAAAACTATTATTATTATGCGGAGCGTTTTTGCATTGCTAAATCTATGATTAAAGCTAAAGCACCGCTAAGTCTAAGTTTCCCTTAGTTTTTATTTACCTCTGCTTTAGCTAAAGCTAGCGAAGGCTAGTGAAACCCAGCTAATATATTAATACAACACCATATATTCTTTGTTTTCCTTTCGGCCTGAATGCAAACAGAAATATAATTAAGAAGCTAGATAAAAAGAAATATATACCCTGTTTTAACTTACACTTGTATTCCGAGTCCTACTGACAATAAAAACACAAAAGCAGGTGAAGGGACTTAGCTAAAAGAAACAACGAGGTATTACTTTTGCCATTAAACTTTAGCCAAGGCCGGAAATAAGGCCTATAAAAAAGGGTAACAAATATATTCTTAGCTATCAATGTTCTAGTGGTTCTTTAAACACTAAAAAAAGGCTACATTGCTACAAATGCTTTTTATGTTTTTTATTATATATATAAAAACTCTTACTTTAAATTTTACGGGCACTGCCGGATTCGAACCGACGACTTTATTTAAAGTGCTCGTGTTCAAAACGAGTGCCATAAACCAGACTCGACCAAGTACCCCACCTTTTTTACTATTACCCTTTTTTTTGAAAACAAAACATTTTTTTATTATTATTTAATTATCACCTGTCTTAATTATAAGCTATGCCTATTTAGTTTAGAGAATACTAATAATATTTTTTTTTTAATTTTCTATTTGTACATATTCTTTTAACTATTTTTTATTCGTTTAGACTAGCGCTCTAGCGAAATTACTCTTATTATTCCTTATTAAATAATACTTTTTTTAAGTATACTGGTATACGGAGTTCCTTTTTCTAGTATAACCACTCTAAATTAGAATTAAATTCGATAGATTGGACATAATAAGATACCTTTTTTAAGTAAAGAATATTGCTCTATTTAAGTATTTGCGGCGTATATTGGAGATAAGCTTAGGTATTCCAACAAATTCCTTGTGAAATTAAAAACACTTAAGAAAAAAAAAGTATTTAAATATAAGCACTGCGAAGCAAGAAGCAAGGAGCAATCGAAGCTTTTAGAAAAACAAACAAAAACCTTATGACCAGAGACATTCAGGCGAGGGCAACAAATAAAACAAAACAAAATTAAAAAAATTATTAATTAAAAAAACTATTTGCCTTTTAACTATAGCCAGCTATAACTCTTAATCCTACAAATAAATTTAAGACCTAAGGGAGTTGAACCCTTATAATATCCATTATGAGCGAACTGCATTAACCATTATGCTAAAGTCTTTAATTTTACCCTCATTATTTTTATATTGTATTTTTATCTCCATGCGGAGTTGTGGAGTTGTGGATTTGTGGAGTCCTCTGCTAGCGGAGTCCTTCTTCCTAATTGCTACTTCCTCTGCAACAGCCGTTTTTACTCTTATATTAGCCCAGGCCTTAGGATAACGTACGTAAGGCAAAAATGTAAACAAAAAATAAATAACATAGAAAGGTTGCCTATCCTTTTGTTGCTTCTTAGTGAAGCGTCCGCTTAAGTACTATCTCAAATATTTAGTTATCTAAAACTCTGATCTCAAAGGCACTTAGCTAAAAATAAAAAGAAAAGCACTATAACGCTAGAGGCTAGTTGTGATTAATTAAGAATAAAACATCTCGCCTTTATAATATAAAAATTTAAATTTAAACAAGAGGACCCGAAATCACCTTGAATGTTTTATTTGTTTTTTTATGAATTATTAAAAATATAGTTATAAAAATCAATAATTACAACTAGCTTTTGTTAATACTAACCAGGAGCTACTGCTAATATAATTCTAGGTTTCTTTTATTAGACTTTCTTACTTCGCCTCTGTTATTTTTTATTTACCCTTGACTTCACGGTTACGTACGTAAGCCCATAAGGACTAAAATGATTAAACCATGACTCATTAATTACCTTATACAGGGGCTACCTCCCATAGGCCCTGCTTCTCCGGAGGAATTGCTTCGCAGGAATTGCTTCTTTCTCCGAAGGAATTGCTTCGCAGGAATTGCTACTTGCTCTCCGTAAGGACTCTCCGGAGGACTCTCCGTAAGGACTCTCCGTAAGGACTCTCCGTAAGGACTAGCTCCGCAAGCAGGAAAGGGTTATTTCCAGTTTGATTATTTTTAATAATTCTTAAAAGCAGAATAAAAAAGTGAATTAGACAACAAAGCTCTTAGAAAAGGGGTCTGTGTATTTCACTAAGTTAAAAAAGGGGCTGTTTTATTGTCACTTAAAGCTATAAATATATAAATTAAAGAGACCCTTTTTATAGAACTACCCTGCCTGAGGCAGCCTGAGGCAGAGGCAACAAAAATCAGAAAATTTAGCTATATTAACTGTTAAACATATTTAAATTTAGCTATTTTTATTCCCATTAGGTTTATCAAAGTTAGTTAAAGCTATAGCACCCGATCCTATTTCTAAAACAAATCCAATTGTTAATACAATAAAGAAAATAATTCCAATTGTGAATCCAAAAGTAGAAACTTGATATAATGTTACAGCTAAAGGGAATAATAATAAAATCTCTAGGTCAAAAATTAAGAATAATAAAGCAACTATCATAAAGTGGATCTGGAAAGTAGATCTAGTTTGACCTGGTAAAGCTGAAAATCCACATTCATATTGGCTCACTTTAGCTTCATCAGGTTTATGTGGAGCTAATAAAAGATTTAAAGCTAGTAATATAGCCGCTAAAATAGGTATAAAAATAAAAATAAAAAATAAATTATTCATTAAATATAAAATAAAGATAAAGATAGTAATTGTGTACTATTTAAGATTATAGAAGGTTTTATAAAAAATAATAAAATAATTAAAGTTAAACTAGAAATTAAAAAACTATGCGTATTAGTTAAAGTGTATTTGCTTTGTGTAAATATAAAAGGATCCAAATTATTATCTACCCTAGGTTCATTTGTGTGAAGACTTTCAACCTTTGCCAGTGATTTTGGATCCTTGTTGTCTTCAAGCACATTCCCTTCGAAGGTATGAAGAACTTTAATAATTTTTAAATAATAAGAAGCACTTATTACACTTACTATTATTGCGATTAAAGATATAAAATAATAACCATTTTGTAAAGCTGAATATAATACAAATTGTTTAGAAAAGAATCCTATTAATGGAGGTATTCCAGCCATAGAGAATAAACAAATACCAAAACTTAAACTTAATAAAGGATTAGAAAAAAATAAACCTTTTAATTCCGATATATATCTAATATCTCTAATATTTCCTAATTTATCATTACCATGACAACCCTTATCAGGGGACTGGTGGCTCGGGTATGTTTTTAACTCAAAAGAGTTAAGCTCCGCTTGAGCTGTTGACTTTTCCGAGTGTGCAGGGGCATAAATTAAATAAGTTAAAGCTAAAATTATTAAAAAGATATTTAAATTTGTAATAGTATATTGTATTAAATAAAATAAGAAAGAATCGATTGACTGTTCAGTATTTATAGCTAAGGCTAATAACAGGAAACCAATATGAGAAATAGTACTATACGCTAATAATCTTTTTATTCTTATTTGTGCTAATCCTAATAAGCTACCTATTATTAAAGATAAAATAGAACTTATTAATAATAAAGTTTTTAATACTGGTAAACCAACTAGCTCCGCAGAAACAGTATTACTTAATAACATTAATCCCTCTGTAGGTAATAAGTTAGGCATACTTTCTACTATTGTAAGATATCCTGTACTACTTAATATTTTTGTTTTTATTCCTCCAATTATCCCTATTTGACTTTGTAATTCTAATAATAAAATTAAAATAGATATTTTAGGTATAATAGTTAACCAAGTTGTTACTATTGTTGGTGTGCCATCATATACATCTGGAGACCAATTATGTAAAGGTGCTGCAGCTATTTTAAATAAAAAACCTACAAAGATTATTATTAAACCTAAACTTAAACCTTGTATTACATATTGTTGATCTATATCAGATATTGAATTTAATAAATATAAAGATTCAAAATTAGTTACACCAGTATAAGAGTAAATTAAACCACTTCCTAATAGTATTAAACAAGAAGATAAACCACCTAATAAAAAATATTTTAAACCTGCTGAAGTTGAAGACTCTGAATCTCTATATAAAGTAGATAATACATATAAACCAAAAGATTGTAATTCTATACTTAAATATAAAGAGATTAAATCAAAACTAGAGATTAATAAAGAAGAACCTAAGATACTAAATAAGACGATTATAGAATAATCTGTAGAATAACTTTCTAATTTGGCATCCCATTGGCCTGCCACGGGGGCATAGGCTCCGGAGCTCGCTGTCGCGATAGCAGAGGTAGATGAGAATAATCTGTAGGATTCTAAGGAGTTTTGTTCAGTGGAGGTTAAATCGCTAAGACTGTTGTTTATAGGAATTATTACTGCCCTCTTATCTAAGTCTTGCCTAGGCAATTGTGGTAATACTTGAGGCCAACCCATTAAAATTAGTCCTCCTATTATAAAAAGAAAAATTTCTATTAATTGAGATATTTGAGTTATATGAAATAACCCACTATAAATACCTATACCTGATCCAATTGACTGAATATATAAGCAATTTAAAGTTATTGCTCCGGTATAAATAAATATTATTGAAGCTATTCTAGTAAAATGAATAGAACTTATTTGTTTATTTAATAAAGGTAGGGCCTTAGCCACTATTAATGTTAATATAGATATAAAAATCATCACTTTGTCCTCTCTTATTTATATTTCCTATGAATTTAGGCTCTGCAGTATTGCGTAGTTTTTTAGACATTATTATACCTTGCTGCCGCGGTGCGTTTTCTCCGGAGGAATTGCGGAGCTAGTCCTTACGGAGCGTCCTTACGGAGAGCAATACCTGCGAAGCAAGGAGGAATTGCGGTGCTAGTCCTTACCTGCGGAGCGGGAGGAGGCAAAGAGAGTCATGTTATAATTTAATTTGGTCCTTATCAGATTCGAACTGATATTGATTCCGTGAAAAGGAACTGTACTAACCGTTATACGAAAAGACCTTTATTTATATTAATTAAACTAATAATGTTACTACTTTTATTTACTTTTTTTTTATTAGCATTGCATAAAATAGCATAGCTCTGACCGAGAACCATAAAGGCAAAGGCTTTTGTACTCTTTTTATTATCTACTGTTAGTAATAATGCGACAGTAGTTTATATATAATAAGCCTCAATTCTACCGACGATCGCGCTAGTGTTAAAGCAATCTTTATCTTTGTTTACCGCGGAGCGACCGCGGAGCGTTTTATTCTTTTATTACTTATGGTCCTAGCTTGCTAGCGAAGCATCTTTTTATTCTTATTTAAAATAAGAAGGATGTAGGAGAAGGAGGTGTTTCCCAGCCAATGTCATGATGGCTTGCGCCTTTGGCAATGTATAAGGAGGGCTTAGGTGTCAATGGTTGATATAAAGCACCCTTTTATAAAACCAGCTTTTGTAAAAATATTCTTACAACTCGGAGTTTTAAATAAACCCTTGATTCTTAGGTAATAAACTAACATTAATAAATTTCCCATTATTGATATACTTCTCTATTAGTACTTTAACTTCTATAAAATTGTTTAAATTAATAGTTATTTCTAAAGGCTTTTATAAGGTCTTTAGTAAATCAGGATCTCATCAGGATCTCCTTTCTGAATATGCATGATATCAGTATTAACTGGGGTCTCCTTAAAGTATTATAAATAATTTAATTTATGGTGATATGAAGTGAAAGAGGATATAACAACCGTACTGTACTTAACAATTGGATAATGTTTTTATATTTTTATATTGCCTTGCGCGGGGGATAAACTAAACTCCTTAGCGTATCATTGACTTAAAATATTCTAAAAAATAATTAACTGCTTTCATATGTTCATTTAAAATTAGTTTAATACCTGTATTAGAATTATTAGCGTCTAAAGTAGAAGGATCTTTATTATTATTAGTTAAAGCTACTGCCACATTATTTATGAATTATTCACATTAAAATTAGTATCACTCGAGCTTATTTTAGGATTATTATAAATAATCAGAGAATTATGTAGAGAAACTAAACCATAAAAATCATAAATCTTTAAAATAAATAGAGGTAACCCAACTATACAACCAATAAAAATAATAAATTTAAAAAAGCTTTAAAAATTGAAACTACTTTACTTTTATCATAGTCTAGTTTGAATGAATTAGATTTTAAAAAAGTATACTATAAATATAGTAATAATAGACAAAATAACCAAAATAAATAGAAAATCTAAATTAAAACCTTGCTAATAAAAAAATAAATTTATTATTAAAAAATAACAACCATTAACACTTAGTTTTTTTATAAATTAGTACTACTAAACTAAATATTTTACAATACGTACATTTGTAGCCTATCTAGAAATGTTCTATTTCTTAATTACAGGAATAAATTATACTTATGAGCTTCTTTTTTATTTTTACTTTTTCAGCTTAAATTAATAGAAAGATTAAAAATATATTTAAACCGTTTTAGTATCTAGGGGTTAGATTCTTGCTTTATAGACATTCAGCACTTATCTATTATGTTTGTGGCTACCCAACTATGCATTCATAATTTGTTACCCTTTAGCTCATTAAACAGAATTTGTTTAAGAGTCCTACTGTATTTAAGCCTTTTTAGGTTAAACTTTCAACTTTTATCTGAAAAAATTAAAGGTAGGGAGAACTTTTTTTATTGGAAAAAAAGGTTAAAAAGGATTCTCATCTTTTTTCTTTACTTTTGCCTTCGAGATACTAAGATTTCCTTTACAAATATTACAAACAATTGGTACACTATGGAAACACAGCCTATTGGTCCTTTCGTACTGGAAGGTCTGCCCCTTTTTTTTACTAATTATCCCTCCAGAAGATAGGGACCATACTGACTCACGTCGTATTAAACCCAACTCACGTACCCTTTTAATCGGCGAACAGCCGAACCCTTCCAAGATTCTTCCCCCGGAGGATAGGATGAGTCGACATCGCAATTTTTAAATCTTAACCTTTCAATTAAGTTTAGATCATATATTCATCCAGTATCAAGAGTAATTGAGAAGCTCTGGATGTTGGCGTGTGATCGTTGAGGGATTAAAAATTATACAGCTTGCTTTAACCTAAAACTTTTAACTTCCCTGCTGATTGTCCAATCTTTAAAAATATTACTATTGTTTTTTAATATTTGCTTTTTGTTGCCTGTTTCAATCATTACCACCTTTGCTCTCTTAAGAGCCTTGCTACTTAAAAAGGCAAAAGTCAATAGTTTTTAAAGCTTTAAGGAGGTTCCAGCATATAGCCACCTTCTAATTTAATATTACTATTAAAAGTCCCCGATGTTATACTAATACAATCTAAAAAAAAAGTTCACCGTATCTGCGGAGAAAAAAAAAACTAAGTATCAATAAGATCAATTTCCATTTCAGATTATTGATTGCTTTCGAAACCTTCTGTATTTTGTTTAAAACCGACCCCTGCATTAATTTTATAAAGCATTGAATCGTGAATATGTGGAATGATACTAGGCTTTATTTCATCTAAGTCTGCTTTTGGTATATAAATTCTTTCATAAATAGAACCGTTTTTACTTTTTTTATGATGAATATTAGTATCCAAATTAAAATTTAGTTTAAGAGCTTCTTTAAGAATATTAACTTCTTCCAAATCGAAGCTATCAGTACATAAAGTTACACCTCCTATTTTTACTTGTTGACCATCATCCATTATCCAAAATGCTAAACTTCTATGAGTTAATTCCTCCGCGATGTTTTTAGGTATATGTTTTGCACCAGCTTCATCTAAAAACATGTCAGCTAAAGGTCTTAATTCTTCAATAGATTGTGTTCTAAAATATAAAGAACTATTTTGAGTATTGTATCTTACATCCTGTCTTGAATATGTTCTAACAGTTTCATCCATTAAAGGTAAACCTTCTTTTTTAACTAATTCGTGTAAGAAGTTTAAATAATCGGCTTTTTTACTTGATTGCTCAAAAGAAATAAAAGCTTTATTTAAACCTGTTTTACGAATATGTGCGTCTCCTAAGATAGCACCTATTAATGTTTCTCTAAGTACTTTGTTCATAATTTATTTATTTTTCATTACCGCGGAGCGTCCGCGGAGCGTCCGCGGAGCGTCCGTTTCATTTAATAAATGCAGGGTTCTGTCAAAATAATATAAGTTCCTCTATATCTTTTTGTGCGGAGCTGCGGAGCTTTGTTTTGTTTTTGTTTTTATTTAGTATAAATTACTTAAGGTGCCAAACCGCGGAGACAATGTGTACTCTCGTCCGCGATCAGCCTGTTCAAATTATGTTATCGTAATTTTTTTAATTATTACTTCTTACTTTCACAAGTAAGTTCAGACTATGTCATCATCTTAATTATCATAATCATATGGTAGCTTGTATCTCATTTCCTGAATTAAATAAGGATTAATTAAAGTATAAAAAGCTTGGTAGCTTAAATCTTTGATAACGATAATTTTTTTGTCTTTATTAGATCTGACTTCACAAATCAAGTTAAACTTGCTACTTAATTGTTCTGACATTGATTCAACTTCGAGATTAGAAAAGCTATGGGTATTTAAAACAACGCTTTTGTTCTTGGTATTTTTATTATAATCAAGTTTTCCACCGTCATCCATGTACCAGTAAGCTAAACCTCTAGGAGTTAAATGATCGAATATAAGATTATCGCAAATACTTTTATGCTTTTGCTTTAAAAATAAGACAGCTAGAAAATTAAAAGCTTCATGACTAAAAGTCTGAAACCCCCAATTAATTACAATGTTACCCTTAGGACTTATTCTCGATTTTTTATGAGGCTGAGATAAAACCCATTGATCAAAAAGAGTAAACACATGTAAAGCATATGCTTTTTTTTATCACCTCATTCAAATTTAATTCTATAAGTATTTCCTTCGTTTTGAGATTGTAAACTAGCATCGCCAAGTATTAAACCTATAGCTGCTTATTTTTGAATATTAGACAGTTCTATTAAGCTATTTTTATATTCTTTAACTTTTCTACTATTAGGACCTAGTCCTATGATATCCTTTTTTAAATTTTGGTTGTTCATGTTTTTATTATTTTTGCCCTCGCCTGAATGTCTCAGGCCATAAGGTTTTTGTTTTTCTATAATATCTTCGCAGCAGACTTACAAATACTTAAAAATAAGTTTAACATGTTTATATTTAATACCCCTTGGACGGAACCTAATTCATTTTCATTACCACCACCATCACTACCGTAATGATGGTGATGGCGTAGGCAAAAAGGCGTAAACGAAAATAACAAAACCTTTAATTATTAAGATGCCGGGCGCTCGTGGAAAGATTATTGTTTACATTACTCACTTTCTAGTCGTTGAACGTTCATACTCCGATATTAATTAAGTAGAAGTAAGCTTCGCTGCAAATTTACTTTAATAAATAAAATTATCCTTGCAATTCACCCGGTTTTTAATCTATTTTTCAATAGAAAGGGACAACATTTTATCCCTAGCGTAACTTTTATTAATTGATCCCCGTCTATCCCATACTATAGCGAGGGGTCACTATGCCCTACTTACGTATCTGTGCGACTTTTGAGTCTTTCAGTTAAGCATGCTTATCGCCATTGAGCCCTGCGCAACCCTTCACCGGTTGATTGATCTCCATTCAATTTCTAGCTATACCTTATAAATTATATATTAATATTAGAAAATAATTTCTTAAAGCTTACTTTATATTCCTTATTTATATTTAAATAAAAACGTATGGTAGCTATTAAAAAAAGTTTTTTGTTTTAAATTTAAATTATAAAATTTAAATTTTATTTTAAGTTGATATATTTGGATGTACTTTGCTACTCTATTAAAGACGACCGCCCCAGTCAAACTGACAATTAGTCAACTATCCCTTTTCTTTTTAATTTTAAGGTAAATATAAACCCAATCTTGTTTTTAAGGTTTCCACTATTATTGTCTTTCGACTTACCTATTCACTATTAAACTAGATTGTTCTAGATTCATATGATAACTAACTACAGTAAAGCTGCATAGGGTCTTCCCGTCCCCCTGGAGGCAACGCGCATCTGCACGCGTAATTCAATTTCACTGAGCAAGTTGTAGAGACAGTGAGACCATCGTTACATTATTGATACCGGACCACATTTAATGGCCAACTGATTTTGCTACCTTAGGATCCTCATAGTTAAGACCGCTATTAACCAGATTTTCGATTAGTCACAGTTTATGAGACCATAACTTCTCTTATATTAATGGCATTGGGCAAATTTCACACAGTATACTACCATATTAATGATTGCACTGTGTTGTGTTTTTAGTAAACAGTCGGGGCCTCCGATTCTGTGCCACCGAAAATGTTAATTAAACATCACTGAATTTTTTAATTCTTATTTCCCTCCGTAGTAAAGCCTCTCTTGCTTTTGAGCAAAAGTAGCTACATGGCGAAGGCTCAAGATAAAAGTAAGAAAACCAAAAAAAAATATAAAAAATTTTAATGAAACAAAAATAAAGATAAAATAAAATTAAATTTTCGGTACCTCTTGTCGTCAAACTTATGAGGTGAACTTGCCGAGTTCCTTAACAACTTTTAGCTCTACGCCTTAGTATACTCTACCTATGAACCTGTGTCGGTTTAGGGTACGGTAGTTAAAAATATTTTTTTCCTGGTCCATTTTTTAATTATTGGACTTTCTATTTTATACTCATCAGCCATAGCTTTGGCTATAGTCCTTAGAGGCCGCATTAAAACAAAACGGTTTAACCTTTCTCATTTGCAACCCTTTCATATTCGGCGAATTCCATTATAGGAATTTTTTACGTTACTCATGTCAGCATTCTCTCTTCAGTAACCTCAAAATAATGAAACACTATTTTTTCAACAGTTTTACTGAATGTTCTACTACCTAGATTAAAACTAAATAAATTTGTCGTTCACTTAATTTTAACCAACACGATATCGGTTGATTGTTTAAGACCCGTTAAATTTTCGGCGCTACTATCTATTATTTATACCTTTGCTTTGAAATTTGCCTTCGCCCAAGGCTTAGGCCGCAGGGTAAATCAAAGGCACGCCTCTGGCTAAAAGTAAAATAATTTAACTGCTGATGCGTTGTTACGTACGATCATTAAAAGTAGCGACTGCCAGGCTCACTTCACAGCTGTATTTGATATTGCTACGTCCTTAATTTCACTTAACAATCTATTTGGGACCTTGATCAGTGTTCTCGGCTGTTTCCGTCTTGACTGCCCAACTTAGCATGAGCAGTCTGAATATCTACCATCAATTTATGTAATTCCGAGATTCGCTTCCAAAGGTAAGATTTTCTAGGTCCCCGCAACCTAAACGAATTAAATTTAAAATAATTTTAGTTATAATAAATTAAACTGTTGGGAATTGCCTTGCTGTACCTCCATAAATTTATGCCTAAAAAAAAAGTTTTAAAGGACTTAGATAGACGTCATACTTAAATATGTTTCGGTAGAAAACCAGCTAGCACCAGGTCAGATTGGCATTTCACCGCTTACCAAAACTCTTCGGAGAATTATGCAACATTCAACCGTTCGATCCATTATAATCTGGTCTTGGTAAGATCACCTGGCTTCGGGTCTAATAGAAGTAACTTACCCACTACTACTGAATTTAATATTAAAAATAGTTTAAATTACTTTAGTCTAGTCGCTTTCGCTAAGGTTATTAACCTTGCTACTCCTATTAACTTGCTGACCCATTATGCAAAAGGTACGCCGTCATACTTTACTTCTTAGGAAAGTAGTATTTCGACTGCTTATAGAGTTACTAATTCATGATCTATTTCACCATTCCCCGTTTTCTAATTATCTTATTTTTAAATTTAATAATAGAAGAGATTAAAAAGAAATAAAATTAAAAATATTAAAATTATCTTTTTAAACTATGGAATACTTAGTATACTACTTGCTTTTCAAAATTTTCCTTTACAGTACTTTTTCACTATCGCTAAATTTATAATACTTAGCCTTAGAGGATGGTTCCCCTTTGTTCCGACAAGTTTACTCTCATCGTACTCAATTTAAGTAATATATTATATTTATAATATACTTCCATCGATTTTAAATTTTTTAATCTTAAAACTTAGACGACTTAATTTAATTAATATTAACTTTACAGGACTCGGATACCTTATTTAGTACAAAAATACATGAATATAAAAATATATGAATATAAAGATATAACTATATTTTTGTTTTATCAGTTTATAGATTTCAAGTTAATTTTATTTAAGGTGTATAAAATATACACGACTTGGCTAATCCGATTTCACTCACCATTACTTTCGGAGTCTCGGTTGATTTCCTTTCCTTTCCCTAATAAAATGTTTTACTTCAGGAAGTGTTTTTAAACAAGGTTTACCTTAGGATCGCTTAGTGTGATTAAATAAATTCAAATCTATTTTTGTTTTTAGCTCTGTGACACTTCTACCCTCTAAACTCGAAGAGGCTAGAGGGAGGAACCTTGCTTTGTTTTACTATGTGACCTCTTTTAAAGGTTCATAATTAGAATAAAGCAGATACCTTGGGTAAAGAAAAGCCTCAGATTATAATATAATTAGAGCAATTATACCTAAAAAACAAAATTAAATAGACCTTAAATTTACTCATAGATAAGCTTTTGGTATATACCTCCTTTTTTTATAAATTTGCTTTATTGTTCCTTAATAACCCCTTTAAATTACTTTTTTATTTTATTTTTTTAATGTTACTACAATAATTGTCATCGATACTTTTATTATAAAAAAAAATTAATTAATATTATAAAAACTTATATTTTTACATCTTGTAAACTATATAAAAGTAGTTTAATTTGTAATAATTTGGTAATAATTAGTTGATTTTATCTTTTAAAGTTTTGTTTTTAACCTCCACCAATGGGCCAATGGGAGGTAGCACTATTGAAATGGTCATCACTATAAAAACCAACCACCAATGGGCCTTTCCTCTCCGGAGCAATTGCTCCCGCTCCGCAGGTAAGGACTAGCTCCGCAAGCAGCAATTGCTCCGCAGCTCAATCAGATTGCTTCGCTAGGGCACAGGCGAATATAAAAATAGTGCTTTGCCTAAAAAGGTTATTAGAATAAAAAGGTTCGAATCCTTTAAAATCAGATTGTATTAGAATAAAAACATTTTTTTAAGTTTACAAGAATTTACCCTCAAGATATATCTTAAGATGAGAAAGAATATTGTAGTTTAGTAGCATTGCCTTTGACTCAGACCTCGCTCATCTCTACTAGCGCATTATTAAGACAACGATGGTAATGAAAAGCCCTAGCTTATATGCGTAGCTTTGCTATAACTAAGAAGAGAATACCTAATTAATAAAATTAAGGCACGCCTCTGGCTAATAGCAAATAAATTAAGACCAAAAAATAAAATAAATAAATGACAAATTTTTTTTCAATTTTTAATACTATTTTTAATGATGCACCACAGCCTTGGCAATTAGGGTTTCAAGATAGTGCTGCACCTGGTTTTACAGGTTTAGTTACTTTACACAATACAATTGGATTCTATTTAATTATTATATGTTTTGCAGTATTTTGGGCTTTTTTTTCTTTAATTTATTATTATAGTTCAAATAATAATCCGATAGCTCATAAATATTTAACACATGGTACAGTTTTAGAATTAATCTGGACAATTACACCGGCATTAATTTTAATTGCTGTTGCTTTCCCTTCATTTAGGTTACTATATTTAATGGATGAGGTAATATCTCCTACTTTAACAATTAAAGTAGTAGGTCACCAATGGTATTGGTCTTATGAGTATTCTGATTTTATCACAGATAGTGGAGAATCTATTGATTTTGATTCATATATGATACCAGAGTCAGACTTAGAAATAGGTCAATTTAGATTATTAGATGTAGATAATAAATTAGTTATACCTGTAGATTGCCATATTAGATTAATTGTAACAGGTTCTGATGTTTTACACTCTTTCGCAGTTCCATCTTTAGGACTTAAATTAGATTGTGTTCCAGGTAGATTAAATCAAGTATCATTTTTAGCAGAAAGACCAGGTAATTTTTACGGACAATGTTCTGAAATATGTGGAGTATGGCATGGATTTATGCCCATAGTTGTTGAAGCTGTTTCTGCTACAGATTTTCTAGTATGAATAGATTCCGCTTCTGCTTAATGTAGGAAAAAATCTAGGCTCTTTTAATCCACATTAGCTCTAGCTCCTCAAGGAGGAATTGCTCCGCAGGAAGCAGGAATTGCTCTCCGTAAGGACTAGCTCCGCAATTCCTCTCCGTAAGGACTAGCTCCGCAAGCAGGAAGGAGCTGAGGAGTCCTATTTTATAAATCAGCTCTGTGGTAGCTGCGTAAGAATGCTAAGCCTAGCACTACAAATTTAGACTAGGAACGCTATTTCAAAAGTTTAACTTAAGTTATTAAGTTAAGTTAGGAAGTAAAATAAAAAAATTTAACCTAAATAAAAATATCCCCTTTGCAACCTAGGCTAATCAAAATTTAGCTTTACCTAGATTGATCAAATATAATTAAAAAATAAGGAAGGAAAAGCATATTCAAAAGTAGTGTTACCACTATAGAGTTAGAAAATAATATCTCTTAAAGAGCTTATGGATCATTGATAATTATTATTTAGCTTTATTTAATTTAATAGTTTGTGGAGGTTCTAATACTAAAAAAAGTATCTTCTATCTCCAATTCAATTAAAATTAAGATTATAACGGTTTTTAATTGCTATTTAAATTTTAACTGGAAGTGATTTAGCTGATTCTTTTCATTACGAAAGAAAAGAAGGAAAAGCGTAGATTCATAGGACAAATAAATAAAGTATAACAATAATATCCCGAATAACAGTAAAGGTAAAATAATCACTCCTTTCCATAGCTTTTAAATATTTCTCTCAAGTCCAATGAACTATCAGATTCAAAGCAAATACCATGAATAAGTTTTATTAGCCTAAAGTTTATACTCAATTCCTAATGTTACTTATCTTAATAAATATAAGAATGCGGATAATTAAACTATTTTTAGTGATTCGCCCTATACACGTTTGCACAATAAAAAAAGAGGATGATAAAAATCATAAGTATAGTTCATTTAGAGATTTAAAAATATCTTAAGTACAAAAATGGTACTTAGTTTACCTCGTTTATATTTATTGCCATTTATTACTTTCCTTTTGTAGGATCCTAAGGCTAAAGCTAAAAATAAAACAAAACCATATGGCCTGAGCCATTCAGGCGAGGGCAAAAACAACAATATATAAAGATAGAGTGTTAACTAAAAATATTTAATATAAGAAGCACTTATTACACTTACTATATAGATCCAAATTAAAAAATTAATTAATATTAATTAAAAATGTTACTATGCCTGCGCTGTTTAGCCTGCTTAGCCTTTGTATTGCTTGTGTATTTCTTTTTATTGCCTTTGTTCTTAATTTTAGTATTAATTTTAAGAAAAATAATTTAGTTTGCCTAGTATTTCACTTTGAATAATGCTCGTCTTTATTTATTTGGTATTTAAGAAAATTAGGAGTACCTACGCGGACCTTAAACATTTTATATTTAAGCACTCCTTAAGCTCCGCCGACCTAAATAGAGTAATTAAAAGACATTCTGGAATACCTTAGCGCACCTTAGCCATGATTAATTTTATTATTTTATTTTTGTTTACCGCGGAGCGACCGCGGAGCGACCGCGGAGCGACCGCGGAGCGACCGCGGAGCGACCGCGGAGCGACCGCGGAGCGTTTTATTCTATATAGGCTATCAGAGCTATTTATATTAATTAAATTAATTTTTTAAATATTTTCTTTATACTATATCTATATAAATCCACTATTTTATTAAATGCCTAAAAACGGAATTGAACCGCTATTAACTTATTACAAGTAAGCCGTTTTACCAATTAAACTATTCAGGCTATTATGTTTTAATCATTCTACTCTCTAATCTGCTATTTTCTAGCTGAGCGCATATCCACGTCCTTTTTATTGTTTCTTTTAGTACTTCGCTGTTAAGGCCAGCAACTACTGAAGACTACTTAAAAAAACAATCTAAGCACTGCTGATCTGTTAAGCAAGGAATAAACGCTTAGCTAAAAAACAAAATTTCAATAAAGCTAATTTCTTTTAAGTAGGTTTACTATTACCATAAGCAATTATTTAAAAACCTTAAAGAGCTTGCTAGTATACAGTAGATTGCTTTTCTCCCCTCTGATTGAGCTGAGGTGCTGCTCGTCGACTTTTTATTATTATTTTCCCTGTGGCATAGACAAGCAATCTGCGGAGCTGCGGCAGCTCTCCGGAAATACTAGCTCCGCAACCTTTCTCCCGCTCCGCAGGTAAGGACTAGCTCCGCAATTTCTCCTTTCTCCGAAGTACTAGCACCACAAGCAGAGTAATAGCTGATAAATATTTCTTTTATCTAATGATTTAAATAAAAAAAGAGAGATAGTTAACATTAATAAAAATTTGAAGGAAAAATAAGTATGAGATAGTAAACATAAAATTAATAATCAATATTAAATTCTAGGTTTGAACTATTTAAAGAATTAAGATAAGAAGACAAAAACCTTATGGCCTGAGCCATTCAGGCGAGGGCTAAAACAACAAATAAAAAAAGGGGTTTTAAAGAGCTCATTTAGTATAAATTTATAAGAATAGTACTGCAAAACAAAATAGAACCTCCATTAAAATTACACTAAGAATCATTAAACCTAAAAAATTAAATAATATTTTTGAAATTTTCTTCTTAATTTAATAATTTTAGCTAATTTTGGAAATCTAGAGTCTATTTCATACTTTTTAATTAGGTAATCACCGTAAATAACAGACGCTCCGCGGATGCTCCGCGGTAAACAAAAATAGAAAATAAAGACGAAAATAAAACATACTTAGTTATAAATAAGTACACACATTGTTTTACCCATAGTATTAAAATCTTCAAGCCCCGCGTAAGCGCGTAAGTTTTGAACTAAATGAGCTAAAATAACAGATTTATTTATACCATTAATTTTAATTTACTGAAATCGAATCAATTAGCTACCACTAGCTAAATATTTATATTTACAAGTTTTATTGTTTAAGTTAAATATTCTTTTTATAGCAATATCCGCATAGTTCTATAAAATACTTAATATTAAAATAGTTCACTTAAAAGGCAATATTGTAATAAAGACAGTTTTGCGCTACGAAAGCTTATCCTTAGCATAGCTACTTCAAAAATTAATAAATGGGGCTAGGTATTTCATATATTAAAGAAGTTACTGACATATGTAATGAATCCAATAAAATATTCGGTAATATACCAAAAATAACAATAGGTAACAATAAACTAATTAATAAAAAATATTCTCTTCTATTTAGATCTTTTAAAGGAGGTAAATAAGGTGAGATATTTCCATATGATATTCTATTATATAAAAAAATAGAATAACAGGCAGATAATAATATACCACTAGCCCCTAATACTGCGATTATTGGATTTTGTTGCCAAATCCCTAATAAAGACAATTGTTCACCTAAAAAATTAATACTTAAAGGAATCCCTGTATTACATAAAGTAAATATAAAAAATAAAATAGTGAATACTGGCATATAAGTAGCTAAGCCCCTAATATAGTTAATAATTCTAGTTCCAGTTCTATCGTAAATAATACCACCTACACAAATAAATAAAGCGGGTGAGGTGAACCCATGCCCTATAGCTAATAATATTGCTCCTTCTATACCTTGTATGTTATTAGAAAATAAACCTAAAACAACTACAGCCATATGTGCAACACTACTATAAGCAATTAATCTTTTAGTATCTTGTTGAATAATCGTAGAGAAACTAGCATAAATTAAAGAAATAATCGCTACAGTTTGTATTAAAGGGCTAAAATAATTAGTAGCATCAGGTAAAAAATTAATTAAAACTCTTAAATAACCATAAGTAGCTAATTTTAAAATAGTAGCAGCTAGTAAGATAGAACCGGCTAAAGGAGAATCACTATGAGCTTTAGGTAACCAAATAATAAATGGATATAAAGGAGTTTTTACGGCAAAAGCTAAGAAAAATCCTAACCATAAAATTTTTTGACTATCTAAACTTATTTCATATAAAGAAATTAACTGAAAATCGGTAGAACCAATATAACTATAAATAAGTAAAATACATAATAACATGGGTAAACTACCAGCTAAAGTATATAAAAAAAATAAAAAAGCCGATCTAAACCTATCATTACCGTGACCAAATATTACAATTACTATAAATAAAATAGGTAAAACACTTTCGAAAAATATATAAAATAATAATAAATCTAAAGAAACAAAAGCACAAATTTGTAATGTCTCTAAAACTAAAAATGAGATTAAAAAAAATTTTAAACTTTTAGTAATATTAGTATAATTCGATAACAAAGCAATTGGTGTCACAAAAGTTGTTAATAATACAAAATAAAGAGAGATTCCATCTATACCAAAATTTAAATGGCAAAAGTTTAATTGATTAAACTCAGATACAAATTGGTACTGACTAGTACTAGAATCAAATTGGTACCATATGAATAAAGAGATAAAAAAATTTATTAAAGAAGTTGTTAAAGCGATTTTTTTCATTTGAGAATGGCTATCTAAAGTATCAGACATAGGTAAAATGATTAAAGAACCTAATAAAGGAATTAATATTAATAAGGTAAGCATTTTTATTCATATTTGTGAGATTCATTTTTCTTGGACTTTTCTAAATATTTTTCTAAATTTGTATTTCCCATCAGAGCTCACATAAAAAGGGAGATACTTAATACTAGAGCGGACGCTAAGCTTAGCGGAACATTTTTTTAGTTAATATTTGAAAACTTCTGTAAATATTAATTATTTGTTTAATAGTACTACTTAAACTAAGCTAAGTTTTCTTCTTTAGAATCACTCGGTTATACTTGTCTTTATTATTTTGCACCTTTTAGACTAATGGTTAAATTTGGTTTCCTTTTGCTTTAGCCTTTGACTCTGCCCTCCATCAGTACCTCCTTTACATTTTTAACTTTCTCAGCCCTTGCCACCTAAGCCATCTTTACCATCCGGAGGAATCCCAATGGAGGAAGGTAAATGAATAAGCTACAATAAAAATAAAAATTTTTAACTAGAAAGGTATGCGGAGTTGTGTAGTCCTGCGGAGCAAGGAGAAAGGAGAAATTGCGGTGCTAGTCCTTACGGAGATAAATTGCGGAGCTAGTCCTTACCTGCGGAGCGGGAGAAAGGTTGCGGAGTTGTGGAGCTGTTGAACAAAGAACACTCTTAAAGAGTTGTAGGGTTGTGTACCTTTGTAAGGCTGCCTTAGCAAGAAGGAATTCCAGATTAATTTCGGAGCTGAAGAGATGTTTTAACCGGCTGTTTCTTTTGGTTCCTTTAATAGCTGTAGCTTAAAAGATTAAATAAATAGTTCTTAGAAGAAGAATTGAAATATTTTAATTATAATATTAAATACTTAAATTATTTTTTCATACTTTGATTTTTATTTGAAACTTAGCTCTTTTAATAATTTTACTTTTGCTTCTATTTGGAAACAGCGATGCAAATTTTTAAACTTGGGTTTAATACGCTCTCCTTCCTCTGCTTGCGGAGCTAGTCCTGCGGAGCAAGGAGAAAGGAGAAATGTTGCGGTGCTAATCCTTACTGAGAGGAGTACTAATCCTAAGTTGCGCAATCCTTAAAAGTATTTTATTAAATAAAGCAAATATAAGTATTACACCTTACAGAGGGGACTATGCTTAGCAATGGAAAAGCGCTTTAAATAAAAATAACCTAGCAAAGCTATAGCTGCGGTAGCCTTAGCACGTAAAAAGGGGATTATTATAATCTTTGTTAAATTAGTCTTAAATAAATAATTTATAAGTTTAAATTATTTTAATTATTAAATATTTTTAGTAACTCCTCACTATCGTGACTGAGGGCGTAGTTGGACTAAGAACAAAAAAAGCTGAAGCAAAATAAATTATAAATAATCTAAATTCTTCTAGATTAACCCCTGTCGTGGTAACGAAAGTATTAAAAAATAAAGGAGCAAAAACTAAAAATAATAAAGCTAATAAACCTAAAGTAATATATAAAGAATAAGTAGTAATGATACCAGTGTCTAATTTAGCTAAATTATTACCAGTATTATTTAAATAGTTAGATAAACCATAAGGTCCTAATAATTCTATTGCACCTCTATCAATTTCTTTAGATATAGTATATCCTAATTTTAATCCATTAGTAATTAAATATTGGTTATAAATAGCATCAAAAAAATATTTACCATTTAAGAAAGTATATATACTTATACCTATATAATTTATAGAATTAGCGGAACCTGCTGATCCTAATTTATTTTGGTCTTTGGCCTCTTGCGCTAGCGATAAGCTGCGATCAGAGGGATCAAAAGTTAAATTAATTAAAAATTGAGGTTGTATATGATACATAAAGATAGCGAATGCTGCACCAAATAAACTTAACATTGCAGGTAATAATTTAATAAAAGGATTTAAAGAGAATTCCGCTTCGACTAATGCGATATTATTAGGGTGTGTAAAAATAGAATTAGCAAAAAAATCATTACCTATACCTACAAATAAATCAGAAAAAATGAATCCAAAAAATATACTAAAAATAGCTAAAATTAATAATGGGATTATAACTGCTAATTTAGACTCATGAGAATTTAAATAAGATTCTTTTTGACCGTTAGCTGTAGTTAAAAAAACTAAACTTATTAATCTAAAACTATAAAAAGCAGTAATACCTGCTGTAATAGATCCTAAAATAAAAGCATACATACCACTAAAACTATATTGACCATATGCTAATTCTAAAATTAAATCTTTACTATAAAACCCTGTTAAATAAGGAGTAGCTAATAAACTTAAAGAACCTGTTAACATTACTGAGTAAGTAAAAGGTAAAAATTTGATTAAACCTCCCATTTTTCTAATATCTTGTTGATCTGCAAATGAATGGATTACAGCTCCAGCACCTAAAAATAATAAAGCTTTAAAAAAAGCATGATTTACAGTATGCATTAAGGCTACATTATATTGACTAAGACCTATCGCCATCATCATATATCCTAATTGAGATATTGTACTAAAAGCAATTATTCTTTTTAAATCATTTTGTAATAATCCACAAGTTGCTGCAAAAAAGGCAGTACTTGATCCTATTAAAGTTATTATTAATAAAGCACTACCACTAAATTCTAAAATAGGAGATATTCTTATTAATAAATATATACCAGCGGTAACTAGTGTAGCAGCATGTAATAAAGCACTTACAGGTGTAGGAGCTTCCATACTTCCTGGTAACCATGAGTGTAAAGGTATATTAGCACTTTTAGCTAAAGCACCTCCTAATAATAATAGAGCTATTATAGTTATAGCTGTTTCATTCAAATAAGGTACTAAAGTAAAGACTTCTGAATAATTTAAAGAACCAAAGATAGAAAATATAGCAAAGAATCCTATACTCATTAACATATCTCCTCCTCTATTCATAGTAAAAGCTAACATAGCTGCTTTATTTGATTGTATTCTAGTAAAATAAAAATTTATTAATAAATATGATACGACTCCAATTGCTTCCCAACCTACAAACATTACAAAAAAATTACCCCCACAGATTAAAACTAACATCCCAGCCGTAAAAGCAGATAAGTAAGAAAAAAATCTTTGATTATGAGGATCTGTAGATAAATAATCTACACTATAAATATGGATTAAAGTTGAACAATATAAGACAGCTAAACCTAAAGAGACAGTTAATTGATCAAAATAGAAATACCAAGAGATACTCAATAATTCTATATCTAACCAACTAATAATATCTATTGAAACAGGTGAACCACAGATACCTACTTCATAAAAGGCGATACTAATTAAGAAAGAGGATACTATTAAACCAGTACAAGTTATTATTTGAGATCCGGTGACACCTACTTTTCTACCTAATAAACCACTCACTATTGAACCTAATAAAGGTAAAAATATTATTGATAAATACATTAATTTCTTAAAGAGATTGTCCCTCTTAATCTATAATATGCTACTAATATGCTTAAACCTATTACAGATTCAGCTCCAGCAATTGATATTATATAAATACTAAATGTTTGTCCTATATTATCATCAAAACCATAAGACATTATTAAAACTAATAGTGTTACAGATAATAACATAATTTCTATAGCTATTATCATTAAGATTATATTTTTTCTGTTTAATATAAAACCTAAGATTCCTATTAAAAATAATATTAAAGATATATTCATTTTTTGTTTTTTTATTAATTTGTGTTCATTTTTGTTTCATTTAATAAATGTGGGGTTATATTTGTATATTTTTAGAGTAATTTAATACCCCTTTTTTACGCTGAGCTTGATCAGCTCCTCCAAATATCCTTGCTCCGATGCTAGCACGCTCTCCGTAAGGACTAGCTCCGCAAGCAGAGTTTGTTTTACCTCTAGCTTAGATAGCTAAAGCAAAACTGCTCTAGCGTTTGCTAGAGAGCAAGCGTTGTTTTATACTTATATTTATATTTAATAAAAAATAGAAGCACTGCGAAGCAAGAAGCAAGAAGCAAGGAGCAATCGAAGCTTTTTTATTCTTTTTTTATCTAATTACCCTCTATTCTTTTATCTGTTATCATTTAAAATAAAAAGTAAGCTTTCACTAAGTATTACTCTGTTATTATTTTTGTTACTTTTATCCTATCCTTATACGCTAGTAATATCCCCGCGTTAAATGTATCTAATAAATTAAGTATTTAATTGTAATTAATTATTAAAACTTTCTTTAAAGATCCTATAATTATAAGTTAGTTTAGCAATATACTTAATACCGGTCTTTCCTTTTTAGAGGTAATACTTTTTGTAAGTTATGTAAACGCACCACAGCTCAAGCAGCTCAAGCAAAGCAGAGGTAAATAAGAATGCTCATTGCTCCTCCCGCTCCGCAGGTAAGGACTACCTCCGCAATTGCTCCTTTCTCCGAAGGAATTGCTCCGCAACAGCCGTTTTTACTCTTATATTAGCCCTTGCCTACTTGCCTAACGGTTACGAACGTAAGGCCACAAGGCAATAAATAAAAATAAGAACGCTCCCGCTCCGCAGGTAAGGACTCTCCTTGCTTCTTCCTGCGGAGCAAGGAGGAGTAGCTCCCGCTCCGCAGGTAAGGACTAGCTCCGCAATTCCTCCGGAGGAGTAGCTCCGCAACCGGATAAATAAGGACTAGCACCGCAACCGTAAGGACTCCGCAAGCAGAGCGAAGAAACAGTCGCTAGGGCAATAGGGTACTGAAGTGGTAAGGGTGGTAATGATTAGCGTAATACTTAAAAATATTAATAAAAAGCCGAAAAAAGGAATTGAACCTTCTTTTTACCGTCATGAATGGTATGTTTTAACCTTTTAAACTATTTCAGCTATAAAAATATGGACTTATTCTTATCATTTTATCCGGAGGAAAAATAAAACCAGATATTTTTTTTTCCATTTCATAACTTTAAAAATATCTCGCAATTATCTAGTTTAATTAAGATTAAATGCGCTAGTAATTTAATATTTTAAATTTTAGCTAAGTGCTTCGATTTAAGTGCTCCGCGTCCTATTTATGTTTTTAATATTTATTCAGGCCCTACCGAAGCAAGCCCCTTATTTAAGGAACCTACCTCCGGTAAGTAGGCAAAGGCTGATAGTTCTCTTCCTTAGCGAAGCAAAGCCCTGTTTTCCCTTGGCTAGCTCCAACAAGTAAGCAAGTAAGTTGGCTTTATTTCACCCTTATTTTTTTTAAGGTAATACAGAGGCATAAAAGGCGCGCTTAATTATTCAGCATAACTTACCGAAAGGTAAGCGTCACGCCTCTCCGGAGGAATTGCGAAGCTAGTCCTTACGGAGAGTCCTTGCTCCTTCCTCCGGAGGAGTAGCTCCGCAAGCAGAGCTCTAGTATAAAAAACCTCAATTACGCAGAGCTAAAAGGCATATTAGTATACACATTTGAAGACAAGTCTTAATTTAAAAAATAAGAAATAGAGCAAAATAAAAATAGGGTGCTGATTAAATTTAATAATTAGGCACGCGCTTCTTAAGCACCTTAAGCTCAATAAGCTCCGCCGAGCTAAAATCAATAAACCACTACCATCCTTCTGTATTATTTTTATAAAAACATAAACAAAACAAAGCCATTGACAAAGGCTAAATTTTTAAAACAGGAGCAACAACTGCGTAGTGCGTGTATGTCTAATTTAAAGAGCTTTCTGTTAGTATCTGTTATCTTCCTTCCTGCTCTTATGTTGCTAAGCTTAAACCTAAAAAAGTGGTGTAAAAAGGAAAAAATAAAAAAAAAGGGTCTCTAGTTAAGCGTAACTGCGAAGCTTTTTAGTTTAAAATTTCTAGGGGGAATATTACTACAAATAAAATATGTAAACCGACTCTGAAAAAAACATCAAGGTATAAAATTAAAGGCCACTTCTGCTTGCGGAGCTCTATTATAATTATTAAATATAAAAATTACAAATTTATTTATTATATTAATTATATTAACTCTGAGGAGCTAGCGGAGCTGCTGTCCGATACTCCGCAGCTCCGGAATTCCACAGCGCTCCTTATTTTTATTCTCTTTTTTGACAGCGAGGCTAGCTCCACAGCAGATGTAAAATAAGAATAAGGTATTCACCTGTGCTAGCTGTAGCAGCTTTTGCTTTCGCTTGCTAGAAGTAGAGCAGAGGTTACTTTTTTTAGCTACCCTCTTATTATTTTATTCTCTTCCGGATTCGAACCAGAATAAGCACTTTAGAAGAATGCGATTCTAACCATTGAATTAAGAGAATTATTTTTAAGTTTAAAATTTGTTTTTTTTTATTAGCACTAGGTGCAGCTATAGCTTTGGTTCGCTTAATTTTATTCCTTAAGGCCTAGTGCTTTCTACTAAAAAGTTGGGATTATGCTCTGAGAAGCGAAACAACCTTTAGTATAAAAAGGCGTGCTTGCGGAGCTAGTCCTCCGGAGGAATTGCTCCTTTCTCCGAAGGAATTGCTCCGCAGGAAGGAGTCCTTACGGAGAGGATTTGCTCCGCAGATGGAGGCTCCGGATAGGACTAGCTCCGCAAGCATGAAGGAGAGGGTTGCACCACAAACTCAGCAGGCTTTGCCAAAGTTGTAATGACAGAAGCAATGACTCAAAAAAATGGTAAAAATGGTTTTTTGCCCTCGCCTGAATGGCTCAGGCCATAAGGTTTGTTGGTTTAATTTTTATTTTTGTTTTGCCCTCGCCTGAATGGCTCAGGCCATAAGGTCTGTAATTATTTTAAAGGTTATACTACCACTCGAGGGTATTCTAGTATTCTATGCTAATTCCCTTTTGGATTATTCCTTATTTTATCAAAACATAAGCTCCCCCTACATATCCCGAAATAGTTCTGTTGGGATATTCCATTTTTTAAAATATGGTAGAAGACTTACTAAATAACATCCTACTTTTAGTATTGTTAAAGGCCATCATATGTAAAAAATTATAGTTTAATTGGTATAATGGCTTACTATAAGTAAGTTAATAACGGTTCAAATCCGTTTTAGACTTTTGTGTTTTTTATTGTTTTGCCCTCGCCTGAATGTCTCAGGCCATAAGGTTTGTTGTTTTGTTTATCAGGATATTAAATCTAGAGTATATATTCTTTTACCCATTAACCGTATAAATAAATTAAATTTAACTTAGCAATTAATCTTTCTATGCTTTGCTAGCGGAGCACAGTTTGTTTTTTAAACCAAAATTTGTTTTAAGATGATTTAAAGATCTAAATAACAAAAATATTGAGAGACAGTGAACATCAGTAATTTTTGTTTTTTAATTAAAAAAATGTGTGCTGAGCAGAAAGCAGCTTTTGTTGTTTTTAAACAAATTTATAAATAAACAAATAAACAAATATTGACGCATAGTTAACATTAGTAATTTTTCTAAACAAAGGGGTTGTATTTATCCTATTTAAATTATATATATATATCTAATGGAGTAAATTAATTAATATTAAACTTATGATTGGATAGGCAACATTTTAAAAGCATGAAATGGTATAGGACTAGCTAAAGTCCATTCTAAAGTATTTATAGGCTGATTATCTTCTTTATATTCATTTACACTCGTAAAATAAGGAATTACAGACCAAGGATTATTAGAACTTACTTTTTCATTTGAGAATATATCATAAATAATATAACCAAATAGAATAGTAGCTATTACTGACACTAAAGACCCAAAACTAGATACAGCATTCCATCCACTAAAAGCATCTGGATAATCAGGTATTCTTCTAGGCATCCCGGCCAATCCTAAGAAGTGTTGTGGGAAAAAAGTTAAATTCACCCCCACAAATAAAGTCCAGAAATGTATTTTACCTAAGAAGTCATTTATATTTCTACCTACTATTTTAGGAGTCCAATAATAGAAACCTGCAAATAAAGCAAAAACAGCTCCCATAGATAAAACATAATGGAAGTGGGCTACAACGTAATAAGTATCGTGGAATGCTATATCTAATGAAGCATTTGATAATACTACTCCTGTTAACCCACCAATAGTGAATAAAGATATAAAACCTAATGTAAATAATAAGGGTGTACTATATCTTAAACTTCCTCCGTATAGAGTAGCTAACCAGGAGAATATTTTTATACCAGTTGGAACCGCAATAACCATAGTAGCAGCTGTAAAATAAGCTCTCGTATCCACCTATTAAGATGTTTATTTTTATTATAAACTAATGTTTAGGTCTTAAATTCCGCCTTTTGTTTGTCTTAGCTTCTTATTTTTATTCTTTCCTATCTACGCCTACGCCTCAGCTCATCCCTCCGGAGGAAGGAGGACTTGCTCCGCAGGAATTGCTCCGCAGGAAGGAGGACTTGCTCCTTTCTCTCCGTAAGGACTAGCACCGCAATTCCTCCTTGCTCCGCAGGAATTGCTCCTCAGGATTTGCTCCTCAAGCAGGAAGGAGAAAGTGAAACTATTGGCCACAGAGGGAGAGCACAAACTTAGTTTATAATAAAATCTTAACTTGGACTATGTCTTATCCCTTAAATTTTCGGGATTTTCCCGTGTAGTCTCTGAGGAGCCCCATTAAGTATAAATAAAATTTTAAATACTTTTAGGTTTCCTGCAAGTTGTATAAGATTTAGTGATTTTAACGTACTAGCCTTAGCTACTATTAAATTTTAAGATAGGACTAATGTATACTACGTACACTAATTTTTAAATAGTTTCTTGCATATAGGGAAATTATACTCCATACTCTTTCAAGTAATGGACGACGTGGAAATTTAGCTATACTCCCAACTTATATGTCATAGTTTTATGCATAAAAGGTAAAATAATAAATTTAATTGTCTTTAAAGATTGTACTAGAATATAAATTCTATAGTTTTTTCCAGATTTATGGATAGAGCTTTTAATATCATATTTATTAATTAAATATTGACTAAGCCTTTTAACATCATCATGGGTAAAACTATCTGTACAAAGATATAAACCTTTAGAGGTTCCTCTAGATCCGTCCTGCATCACTCAATGAGCTAAAGCAAGAGGAGTTAAAAGTGATAAGTCTAAAGGAACTATTTTTACTTTTTTCTCACCTTTGCTAAAGCACGGGCTTAAGTAAAAAGTAAAATAAAACTGATTTAACATAGGTAAAGATTTACTTCAAAAGTTTAAATTTGTATAAGTTTTACCAGTTCTTTGATCTAAATAAGACATTTCTCTGTACTTTCCAGAGCATATCTCACCTAAAGAATTTAACACACTTAAAAAATATTCCTTTTTATCTAAGCTTTGTGTAAAGCCAAATCTTGCATTTAACCCTCTAGGAGGCATTTCTATTTTAGCATCCCCTAACAGAGAGCCAAATATTATCTCTTTAACTAAAACCTCTCCCTGCTTGAACTGCTTGAGCTGCTTGAGCTGCTTGAGCTGCGGAACCAGGAGAGCGGATGTGGGGTCCTTTGGCTCTTGCGCTAGAGATGTTAAATGAAAGCGAGAAATAAAAGGCTTATTATTTACTATTTTTATTTTTGCAGCAATAAGTTGAGAGTAAAGAATTAAACTTTCAAATTCATCTAAACCAACTGAGAACATATGATGGCTTCAAACTAATAAACCTAATATTCCAATAGAAAACATGGCATAAACCATACCAATGTACATAATACAAGATATTTTTAGATCCTTGCCTAATACGGCCCATTTAGAGGCTGAAAAGGAAAAGTAACATATTAAATCTTGTACGTGGACCATCTCTTTATTTTTCTTCTGGTCTGGAGCCTTATATTAAGTTATTATTTAATTTTTTCCCATTTATCCCATCTTAATAGAAACTTCTTCCAAGCTTTACCTAATATTGTAGATTCCTCGACTAAATGAGCTTTAAGATCTCTAAGTTCATAATATTTAGGAATAGCATTAATTCTATTTAACTTCGCAGATCTACAAGGATTCAATTTAAAATATTCAATTAGTTTACTTATTTCCGATTTTCTAAAAACAACCCATTTAAAACTTATTTTTTCTATATAAACAGATCCTCCGTATAATTCACATAACATATCTAACAAAAATTTATTTTTTTGACTTGCAGTTATTAACATTTGATAAGATTTTAAATTTAAATAGATACTTCCATCTGAGTCAAAAAAGCCAGATAACCAAGCATTTTCAAAAGTAAGAGGAGCAGTTTTAAGTACAGGGATATTATATTTATCGCAAATTTTACTTAATTGAAGTAATCTAATAGGATTTCTAATTTCCCCGTTAACAGCTTTTATAATATCTAACATACCTTGTTTATGATGCATTCTAAATCTTAAATGATTTAAATTTGTTCGTAATTTAATAGCACCTCCAAATTTTTGTTTTATTTGGTATAAGCAATTTTTGTCTCTAATATGTGCGATTATTTCTAAACTTGCATAACCTTTTTTAGATAATAGAAAACATCCGTCTCCATCTATTAATCCTGCTAACCATTGATTAAATCTTTTATCGTCTGTCTTTATATTTTTATATTTAATATTGCCTTTGCCATTTGGGCTCGCTCCGTAGGCCAAAGGGTCAGATTGAGGTATTAAATGTTTAAGATTGTCTATATTGGTATTGGATTTATATTCCCCTTTATAAAATTCAGCAGTTGAATATAAAGCGGACCTAAATTTAACTGGAAAATTAAATAACGAAGTCAATAAAACTTGAAATAAATTTAAATTGTTTTGTTTCTTTTTGATATTTTTATTTTCAAATTCAAAAAGGATAAATAGTAACTTAAGACTAAAGAAAAATAACATACGTATGGCCTCTGAAATTCCTACTCGCATGCTTAATCCGCTATTCAATGTAATATTGGATTTGTGTAATTTTAAATTATTTGCACGTGCTTTGGTTATCTGCGGGTTATAAGACGAAACAAAAATTTTTACCATCATTAAACAAATGAAGACTATACCATTCGCTGTAAAACAAATGGTAGTTATACTGGCACCAGTTAAAACATCCTTGCTCTCCGGAGGAATCCCTGCTCTGATTTTTTTAAGAAAATTAATAATAAGAAGGAAGAGCCCCCTCCGGGCAGAGGCAAGAGTGAAAATAAAGCTAAGTATTAATAAAATATTAATTAAATTAGTAAACTTTAAGATTATTTCTAGGTGACTTACTAGTATAGTATTTTGTTTCTTAAAACTCCTTACTTTCCTGCATATAGTATGTTTCAAAATATATATATAATATTTAGGGCCACATTGACCGAATATTGGTTTACCTGAGAAAGTAGAAACTATTTGACTAACTATACCAAAACCAGGTATAATTAAAATATAAACTTCTGGATGCTTCTTTCAAAAAACATTTTTCATTTTTAAGAAAGATTGGACTATATCTTCAACTTATTCCACTTATTCATGAAATCTCGCCATGCTTTATGATGAATACTGAAAGGTTTAAAAGCTTTTAATTCACGTAAAACATAGTAGTCCTGAATAAGAAATAATCGATGTGATTTATGGCTTCGAATTTTATTTGTTTTAAAATATTTAATAATATTTAGTATATCTTCACGGCTTTGTACGGACCATTGGTAATAACCATTTTGAGCACTATCAAAATAAATGTTTCCCCCTAATACTTCTTTGAAACATTGTACATCTTGCAGATGTTTATTTACTGCTCTAATACTTAGTTGAGGAGAATTATTTTGCATACTTAGCGTAATTGTACCATCAGCATCAAAAAAGCCTGCAAACCAACTAGAATATTTATCTAACATTTTAGGATAAATTACTGAAATATTCAGCTGTTGACATACGCGATGTAATTGTTGAAGCCGTGAAGTGTGTCGAATATAACCGTTAATACAATGAATAAGAGTGACCATGCCTTGTTTATTATGTAGCCTATAACGATAAGCTTTAGCGCCAGATCGCATTTTTATACTACCTCCCAGCTTGTTTTGGACATAACGTAAACAAGGTAAATCTTCAAGTCCCATAGTAATTTCAAGGCTAGTATAGCCCTTTTTACTTACCTGTAGACTACCATCACCATCTATTAGACCGGCTAACCACTCACAAAAAGATTTAGAATAAGAAGCTACGCGTGTAGTCTCTGAGGTTTCTACTAGACTACTTTCGTGTCGTTGGTTACCTGCTGATTGTCCTCATGTGATAAAGATATTTTGACTAGATCGGGATCTATTTCTATTTAATAGCCCTAGCATTCCATGGACAGTAGGTCTCAAGGATGATTGCAAGCATTGCATACCAAACGGTATAGAAAGATCACTTATGAACATAGTAACCTTATCATTACAATACATATTAATATTGAAAGAGTTCCAGCATATAGCGTAGTGTATATTCATATAGAATGAATCAGGCCAAACTTGACCAAAAAACCCATTTCTTTGTATTTTTATTTTTATGCTCCGCTCTCCTCCCGCTCCGCAGGAATTGCTCCTTTCTCTCCGTAAGGACTAGCTCCGCAATTCCTGCGGAGCAAGGAGGACTAGCTCCCGCTCCGCAGGTAAGGACTAGCTCCGCAAGCAGGAAGCAGGACTAGCTCCGCAACCGGAAGGTAGGAGGACTAGCTCCCGCTCCGCAGGTAAGGACTAGCTCCGCAAGCATGCATACCCTGAATAAAATATATTAATAAAAAAAATAATACTTTGATTAACTTAAGTTAATAAAGAAAGAAATCGACTGTACATTAAGCACTTGTTATCCGCTAATTGAGATAATTTGCACCCACCAGTGACCCAGTCTGTAGCGATCCTCAGTAAGAGAACCGACGGTCTTGCTTGGGGAGTTTTGACCGTTTTCACTAGCATTGCCAAGTTAAATTAAAATAATAAAACTCCATCTCTTCGTCAAGAAATGCAATATTAAATGATAATATTGGACTAGAATAAGGTACACCATCTAAATTAAGATGAAATGTTCATTGTTTCAGGTCTTAAAAAAATTAATAACATCTGCCTTAACAATTTTATAACTTTCAATTAAACCTTATCCTTTATTCCTGTTATTTTTATACTACTTGCTCTGTCGTTTAATTGAATTAACTTTTCTAGCTACTTCTATGAGTTTATTTCTCAATTCTAAATTAAGATGTTCTTTTTTAGTAATAGCACTATGTATTTCTTTCCACAATTCAAAACTATTAAATTTTTTAGTTTTTAACGGAAAATTATAAAAATAATCATAGATCTTATAACAATTTTTTTCACCTGATAAAATGTAAGAATAATTAGATTTGATAGAATGTGCTTCTAAAACTCCTGCTTGGAATAACAAAATTAACCTGCTTAAAATAGGAAGATTAATATCTCCTTTTTGAGACACGATATATCTTAGTCTAAAAGCATTAGAATTTTTTAAAAAAGATACGGTAAAACAACCTTCTGCATCCGTAAAACCTGATAACCAACCATTTGTTAAACAAGGTAAAATTTCAGAGTTTAGAAATTGGACTTGTTCTAGTCCTTTTATTTTCCCTTTTATAACTTTTTGATTAAATATATCTAGAAAAGATTTAAAATTTTTCTTTCTACTAGGTAACACTATATTACCATTAAATAATAATAATATTAAAAATATATTTTTCAAATCTTGTATAACATATCGGGAAGTTCTTTTTCCTTGCTTAATTACTTTACCAAAATCTAACTTTTCTTGGATATAATTTAATATTTCTATATCTTCTGTTGATTGAGTTATTACAAATTGTAAACTATTTCTAGTTTTTAATAATACAAAAGAGCCATCACCTTCAGTAAAACCTATAAACCAAGTTAAAAAATCTTTATTTGGTGCTTTTTTATTATAAATAAGCTCATAATTTGTATTGAATTTATCAAAATTGAAATCTTTAGCAAAAGTAATTAAAACATTATTTATAGCAAGTGTAGTATATGGTTGAAAGAATAGATGTTGATATAAAATAGGATCACCTCCACCAGCTGGATCATAAAAACTAGTATTAAAATTTCTATCTGTTAAAAGCATCGTAATTGCCTTAATCTTGTCCTACAGAATCAAAGTTCTATGACGAATGTCTCTAATTAAATTAAAAATAATTAGGTAGGCGCTCTCGTACTCACATACGAGTTGGGACTGTATCTTATTACTAAAAATTATCCAACTCAATTAAATGATTCCAGTTGAAATTTGTTCTATGGTCATTCATTTGAGATTTTAATTTAAAAATAGAATCTGAATTTTGTCGTTGTGTACCTTCTAAGAAATAATTAACTATAACTCGCCAATCTAGATAATCTAAACGTTTAGAGCTATAAAGAGGGAATTCATCCAAATATCTAATAAGAGCTAAGTTACTTTGAACAGTAGAAGTTCGTATTCGATATTGTGGGTTTACCCTATCAGATCTAATAGAATTAACACTGACAGAAAATAATTCGGCTATAGACTTAAGAAAGAAAGAAGTATCATGGCCATTTTTAGCAGTTCTGGCTTGTGATATTTCCAGTGAACAACCTAAACGTGTATATTTAGATTTAAGACTAGTTCTTACCTGGAAGGAACCACCTGCTTCGATAAAACCAGATAACCATGAATTAGAAATTAAAGAGGAAGTATCCATAAGCAATGTTATAACTTGAAGTGAGGGATCTTTTGCATTCAACCAATTGATTAATTCAGAGAGATCAAACCATTTTGGTGTTCGCATATGACCTTTTATTAAAGAGACAACTTGTAACAATCCTTGTTGACTATTTATAGTTAAAATATAGGCAGCACTTTTATCACGTTTACTTATTGAACCATGACCTATTATTTTTAATAACATAGTGAATAAAGGTATATCCTTAGCAGCGAATGCTATCTGAATAGAAGGATAATAAATTTTACCTTTCTCGGAACGTTCCTTTTTAGGTACTATAATAGTTCCATCTCCTTCAATAAGTCCTGCTAAATAAGATCCTAATTTTGGTTTGAAAACCATAGCAGTTGAATAAGTTAGTAATTCTGGCGCGCAGTCTCTGAGGTTCCAAACAAGCATGTAGTCCTGTTTGTTACCTGCTGATTGTCTCCAATCAAATAAATCGATAGAGAGTTCCCAGCATACAGCCAAATTTAGATCCGGCACAATTATTTTAGGCTTACCGGCCAACACAGGAAGAGATAGTAATAATAATATAGCTGTAACAAATATAGCCCAAACAAATAAAGGTAATTTCAGCCACTTCTATTATACAATTAGTATAATATGTGGAAACTTTAATCTAAAGCTATTAAAAATCCCATAACGTCTAAACAATTAAATATTTTTATTTTTTCTAGTTTTACAATGGCCCTAAGGGTCTAGCTCATACCTCTGCTTGCGGAGCTAGTCCTTACGGAGAGCAATTGCGGAGCTAATACTCCGGAGGAAGGAGAGCAATTCCTCCGGAGGAAGAAGCAAGGAGGAATTCCTGCGGAGCAAGGAGAAAATTCAAATATAATTCTTTTGACATAATAATTATATACTACCCCTATTAAAATTCATTCTTGATTTAATCAAGAGTATCTTATCTAACCCTTCTTTTCTTAGATGTAATTTAGATTTCATTAAAATAGATGCCTCTTTAAAATCATTAAAATCTTTAGCTTTAATTCCTTGTATATTATACTCTTCAAAAAAAGGTATAATTTTATCAGTTATATCTGATAAATTTCTTACAGAAAATCTAACTATTCCTGATTTTTCAACAATATTAAAAGAACCACAACCAAAAATTTGTGAAAAACTTGCTAATAAATAAGAATCTCTAATATTTTGAACTACAAAAAAGTTTAAAGCTACGCTAATACCTAATTTGTGTGTTTTAGATTTACTTGTATGAATAAAAAAACAACCCTCTCCTGTTACAAAACCTGCTATCCAATGGTTAATATCTGAGTTATTAGGTTTGGCTCCTCCTGTGTGCCCTGCTTCGCAGGAGGAGCCAAGGCAGGAGAAAGATAAATTAGGTATTTCTGGTCTAACTATTGGTTTAATATTTGGGAAAGCCAATTTTAATCTTTCACTTAAACCTTTATTTAAAGAGGCTCTAATACTAATAAGTTTCTGTAAACCTTCTATAGTAAGATGCTTTTTATCAATTAGGATATCAAAAGCTTTCTTAAATAATAAAAAATCAGCATATTTGTGTGTTTTAAGTGGATATAAGTTAAAATGGTCAATAATAAAAACTAAATCTCCTAATTTAGTAACTTGAAACATAGCAGAATTCCCATATAAATTTACATTACCTACACCAAAAAACTTCTGAATAAGATATAAAATATCTATATCTTTACTATGTAAATGTATACTAAAAACTAAACTTAATTTTCATCCTAGATTGTAAAAAGGGTTCTTAATAATATTTAAAGAAAAACAAGATTCAGCATCACAAAATCCTGTTAGAAAATGAGGGTTAAATTTATTTGATCTTAATGTTGTAGTATATTTCAATTTATTCGCCTATAAGATAGTAAATTAAATTTTTTAATTTAAATCTTATAAGCTCAAAGGATTACTTTTCTAGAAAAGTAAATTTTATTAAAATAATTTTTTTATTTACCTAGAATGTTTTACCTTAGAACCGGATTTCCCGGCGATTAGAGTACACCTTACAATCTAAAATAGGAATATATAGATTGAAGAGCCGTCTACTCGTTGCTCTTTTACAGTATTATTAAATAATAATACTGACTTAGATCCGTGATTACCCATTTCAAGGGATATATTTAATAATAACTCCCTTTCATCTCTAAGGATGTTACTATACCCTCAGGCATTAATGAGGCCACTCTTAAAGTTTCCCTTAAAAGCTTAGTTCTGAGAGCTTTAGGGCTTCCCCGGAGTTTGACTCTTATACACAAATGAGCATTCCGCTCCTAATTATGTAAAGACATACCATTTGTTCTCATATTCAATGTTGTACTAATAAAATTAATTGCTCCTAATAAAGAAGAAACCCCAGCAAGATGTAGACTAAAAATAGCTAAATCTACTGAACCACCTGAATGAGATTGGATTCCTGCTAATGGAGGATAAACCGTCCAACCTGTACCAGCACCATTTTCAACTAATGAACTCATTAATAATAATAATAATGAGGGAGGTAATAGCCAAAACGAAATATTATTTAACCGTGGAAAGGCCATATCAGGGCTACCACAGTGTATTGGTAAAAGATAGTTACCAAAACCTCCTACTAAACCTGGCATACGACTTCCTTTACTAATTCTAGTAAAGCTGGACTATATCTTTATCCTATAACCTATATAGGATATTTCGCGTGTAGTCTCTGAGGATCCTACTAAAGAATTTATAATATAATTTTATATAATTTTATATAATTTAATACCTCTAGAGGTATATACTCATACTCGTTGGTTTCCTGCTAATTGCCCCATATTTATATTTGTTACTACTGTCTAAATACCATTAACTATTATTATAACGAGTACAAATAGCTAGTTTATAAATCTTAAGGGGGTTTCCAGCATATAGCGAAATAAAATTTATAAATTACTTTATAATCCGGCTATGCCTTACTATTATATTCAAATTTCAATCAATACTTATTATTATTCTAAATATGTAAATTTTCATTGTTTTCTAAAATATTTACCTTCCTTTTTTACCTAATAAATAATACAGAACTATCGCACGATTAGCTTTTAATGCGATACAACAAGAGTTTAAATAATTATATTATGCCGAAAGCCGAAAGACTATCATCTAATATATTTAGAGCAAAAATAGGATTACTTCTAATTTGTAATGAACGATCTACTAGACTTTTTTTCTTGATTGTAAATGTAAATGTAAATTAATTTAAAATCTAATAAACTCATTATTGATTCTACACTCATATTTTATTTAAGTATTAAAGAAAAAATAAATCTAGATAAGTATGGTTACCCACTATCTAAGAATTTATCTAATGTTCTGTGATCCATGTTTAATTCTGTATATAAAGGAGGTTTTGAATTAAACATATGTAATAAGATAGATTTAGCGCTTTAAATATATATTGGAGTACCTCTTAATTCACGAAAATATTGTAGTCATTTCATGGATAAAGCTTCGTGGTATCCTGTACTAGAAGTTTGTAAGTCGACCTTTAAAAATGGTAATACAGTATTCATAAAATATTGTTCTAACTGTACAGCCATTTGTGAAGTAGCGTTATAAATCCTAATATATAAAGTTAAAGTAATGTCTTTAAATCCATATTTATGAAAATATCTTAAAACACGTCTATCACCTTTAGCTAAAATTAACGGCATTAAATATGAACATACTCTATTATACAAAGAAACACTGCTTCCTACATAACAATGTCAATTTTTAGACTTAAATATATAAACACTTACTGCATTTTTAGCTACTTTTATTTTTTCAGTTCTATTATAAAAAAGCATTATGATTAACAAATTTAGTGGCGTCATGAGGTTGTTTATTCTTATTTGAATTATTTGAATTATTGTTATTGTGACAATTCAAAGTATGAAATAAATTACATCTATTTGATTTTAAAGAAATTATTGAATTATAATAGTGTTATCTAACCATGAAAAATATCATAATGAAAGCGTGAGCTGTTATTATTACATTAAATAGCTGATGATCTCCGTGTAAAAATTGTACACCAGGTGAGGACAACTCTAATCTAATTAATACAGAAAAGGCAGTACCTATCATTCCAGCAAAAACAGAGAAAATTAAATAAAGAGTACCAATTTCCTTGGCATTAGTTGAATTTAATCAGTTCATTAAAAAACAAATAAAAAAATTAAATTCCTAACAACACTTAGCATTTACCTTATAATTTTAATAAGATAATTATAATTATAACTTTGAATTAATCATTACCACCTAAGCCAAGATTACACAACACCAATGGACCTTTGGGAGGTAGCCATACCGCAAAAAGAAAAAAAAAACAAAACCAGGGACGATCATTCACTTCCACCAATGGGGTCAATGGGAGGAAGCTCTACCGACGATTTCCTTTGTTATTATTTTTATTACTTATGGACCGAACCATTAGGCAAGGGCTTATTTTGCCTGTCCCCTGAGGGCTTTCTATTTCCTGCGGAGCAAGGATTCCTCCGGAGAGCAAGGAGTCCTTACGGTTGCGGAGGACTCCTTCCTCCTTGAGGAGCTAGAGCTGCGACATATCCGGAGAAACAGGAAAAACAAGGGGTAAGCTGAGGGCTGAGGCAGCACTCTTTTGTCAAGTAGGTAATGATGGAGAGCTGATGTACAAGTATATATTAAAGAATTAAAAATAACAGGTTTTTGTTAGTGTCCTGACGAGATTTTAAATTTTCTAATAAGATGAGGGGCTAAAAAAATAAGGAGGGAAACAAGATAAGACTGCCTTAACTAGGAAATGTGGAGCTCTGGAGTTTGTTGAGCAAGTAAAGGCTACCTTTACTAGGAGTTCGTAAAAAAAAAAGACAAAACTAGTATATTACTATGGGTATTAAAAGATATTTTTAACAAATAGTAGCAATATATCTACTCCTTTTTATTAACTAAATTGCCTCCTACAAAGGGATTAAACCTCGAGGCTCAAGCCAAGGGAATAAAACAAAACAGATCTAAAATAAATCCACTAGCTGTAGTTTATATAAAATTAATTAGATTTTAAAATTAATACGAGTAAAGAGAATTGAACTCTTACGATATAAAATCACGAGTTCCTAAAACTCACCTGGCTACCTAATTTCAGCATACTCGTAAAATAAAATTTTAGGTATTTATTTTATTAATACCGTGACTTAGTGACACAATCGGCTGCGGAGCTCTGCTTAGCTCAGGCTTGTTTAAATGAGGAGCTACCCTTGGCAATAGCTAGTTCTTATTTTACTTAGCACTTAAGAAAATCGAAGTGTAGCAATCGAAAAATCTAAGCATTTAGCTATTTTCTTTTTTTTACCGCGTTTGTTTTATTTACCGCGGAGCGACCGCGGAGCGTTTACTTTTTTACTTAGCTTATTTTTGCCCTCGCCTGAATGGCTCAGCCCATAAGGTTTGTTTTGATTTGTCTTAAAAAAGGAGCAATTTTTTTGTTATATTTAATTACCGCGGAGCGACCGCGGAGCGTTTACTTTTTGTTTTTTTTACTACGCTAAAAAGGTTTTTAACTTCTGCTTGCGGTGCTAATCCTTACGGAGAGGAATTGCGGTGCTAGTCCTTACGGAGAGAGCTCTGCTTGAGCAGTTCTTATTTTTTTAATCCTTATGGCCATAAGGCAAGGGCTAATATAAGAATATAAACGGCAACGCACCCTCGCTTTCGTGAGATTTAAGTTACTTTATAAACTGTAGAGGATTGTTTTACTTTTCTAGTATAAGAATCATAGTTTAACTTGCGTACTAAAAAAAGGTTCACGTAACACTTCGTAGGTATCTTAATAATTTTAACACTAATTTTGAATCAAAAATACGAACAAAGAGACTTGAACTCTTAAGGGATACTCCCACTTCTGCTTAAGAGAAGATTGTTTACCAATTTCAACATGTTCGTTTTTAAATAATTTTTTTTTTATTTGCTAGTTATTTATTAGATATAGAAGCGCGGTGCTACGAACTTGCGAAGCTACTAAGATTTAGATAAAATGGCCGAAGTATTCCTTTTTGCCTAACAAACCTCCATCGGGAGGTGCCCTGTTGTAAGGGTAATAATTGAGCCTCAGGTTATTATTTTAATAAAAATAAGAAGAGAGCAAATGGAATAGAGAAATTACCAAACAGAAACCTAGCCTAGGTTAGCTGACCTTGCGGAGCAAAATATTAAAAAATTTTTCGCCTTAGCTAATTAGATTTTTGTTTTCACCTCTGCGAAATTACCTTATTTATAACGAAACAGGCCACTGCTCGGGCTTTAAAGCTAGAGACAACCTTTTATTGTTATATTTCACATCTAAAATAAAAACGGCTGCTGCGGAGCAATTCCTCCGGAGGAAGGAGCAAGGAGGAGCAATGAGCATTCTTATTTTTCCTCTGCTCTTCGCTTTGCAAGATATAATAAAAATAATAACGGAACCTTGGACATCAGCACCGCTAGCTTATAAGAGTTTTAATCTTTATCTAATATTTTATTTTAAAAACAAATAAAAACTTTAAATAATAACTTGAATCGATTATAAGTACTTTTAGTTTGAATATTTTTATAAAAAGCTTAACCTATTGTGCTGTAGCTATAAAGCATCCCACGGTTTAGGTGCTAATTGTACCTTGTTAAATTAAACAACATAGTAAATAGTAGCGTGCGCAGGATAGCTATTTTTAAGTTTAAGGGATAAAGTAATCGAAACTTTGTCTACATTGTGTAAGAATGTCGCTACAACCACTCAGCTAATCCCCTAGTAGATCTGGAGCTCATAGACTGAAGTTTAATTTAGAAAATTTAAAGCATTTATTTTAAGCTAAGGCAGCCTCGTACCTATTGTCTAAGGACTAGTCCGAGAACTTGAACTACGAACTCCTGTATTTGAGGTTTGCTATTATATAATTTCGAACTAGACTTTTTTACCTTCAATAATAAGTATTCTAATTTCGATTTGTACCTGCGGGAATACCGGAGCTTTTAATTTTCTATTTAACAAGCTAAGCTAGTAATAGAAAAGCCAAGGGCGAAATCGTCTACACTCAGTATTGTTTGTATTCTTGCCTCTACTCTGAGGAGCAATCCTAGCAGCCTTTGCCATGAGTCAATAAGGCTTTAAACACTAAAACTAAAAAAAGGATAAACAAGCCTGTTAATTGTTAATTTTTATTTGCCTGAGTTGACCAGACTCGAACTGATATAACCCATTACCAAAAAATGGTGTTTTTCCAAATTAAACTACAACTCAATAAAAAATATATAAATTACACCCTTAGCCCCGAGGCCCCCAGGCGAGGGGTTGTCAGGATAAAAATAAAATTTTATTTCTCATTTTTTTTGTTTGTAGCCCTATCGCCTCGGGGCCCTGAGTGCTAGGCTTCGAGAATAGGCGATGTGATTATTATTGTAAGTCTTAAAAGCAGGCACACTCAGGCATATTCAGACATACTCAGTAGAAGATAAAACTAAATTAATAGGTCTTAAGAGGGTTCGAACCTCTGTAGAAAGTATTAACAGTACTTCGCTTAAACCACTCAGCCATAAGACCTTTGTATTAGCAGGTTATTTACTAATTTTTGTTTTTTTTAGATTTTTTGTGTTTTTTTATTTTTTATATTAAGATTGGACAAAGGCTATTACTAATTTTTGTTTTTTTTAAATATTTGTTTGTTTTGCCCTCGCCTGAATGTCTCAGGCCATAAGGTTCTTTTTTGTTTTGTTTTTTTTTGCCTTTTTCCTTCCCACCATTGCCCCCATTGTCTCAGCCCTCAGCTTACCCCTTATTTTACCTTTTTAACTCTATGGTTTTATTCACATATTTTGTATACTTCTAGTTTATTTCTTTACCTTATATATCTTGCTAGTCTTTATTAACCTGCCTTGTCTCTGGCTCCGCCCTTATTAATTGGGACTTTGTTTTTGTAATGATTGAGCCTCCTTGTGCTGTGCTTTTTTTTTTGTTTGTTTAAGCAAAGGCAAAAGAGGGGAAAGGCAACTATGGAGCGAGCAGAGAGCAGAGCTCAAATAAAAACGATGTTCAGAAGCATTTTAGGTAAACCAAGGCTAGATTAATAAGTGGTGGGGAATTAAAAAAGGACTTAGCTCCAAATATAAATTTAAGCATTAAATAAGGGGCAAGAGGTATTTTGTTAGGCCGAATAAGAGTACAAATATAAGCAAGAGGCCACATTTATATTTACACAATCGAGCGGTAAAGGAACAATTACTATTAAATGAGAGAGACACGACTCGAACATGCAACTTCTTACTCCCAAAGTAAGCTCCTTATCCAATTAGGATACTCCCTCTTAAATTAAAAGACTAAAACATAACAATTATTTATTTTTCTTTGTTAGGAATATAAGCGTCTTTGTTGTTTTTATTACAACTAGTCCTAGTTTAACAGACGTTAGTATTGGTTATAATCATCCTGTACTTTTTTTACGCTAATTTAAGTAAAAAACTAAAAAAATATAAAATTATTTTAAGCCTAGTCCTTTCCTGTTTAGAGAAATAAAAAGGATGCGCAGCGGCTCCGCCAGCTGAGCTAGTTCCGCTGACCTACGCGGATTTAATAATATAAAAACATAAACCAGCCACCAGTGCCCTGGCAAGGGTTGTCATCACTAGCTTTGCTCTCCGGAGCAATTGCTCTCCGTAAGGACTAGCTCCGCAAGCAGGAAGGAGCAACAGGCCCAGCTTAAACAGGGTAATGATAAAGCAAACACGAAAGAATCCAGATTGTGCCGATCAATAAATAATATATATAAGTAACAAAGGGGTTTAAAATTATTATTTTCCAGCAGCACTTTCCAGTACGGCTACCTTGCTATGACTTTTAAGATGTTACTCAGAAGGGTTAATCGATACTAAAAATATCTTAACAAAACAGTTATTTGTCTATAAAATTTATTTTATAAATTTCAGTATAACTACACCTATTTCTTATATATTACAACCAATCTTGTCTACCATTGCATAACAACAGGACAGATTACTTCTTAACGATTTCTAGTTGTATTTCTAAGCCAAAGGCTAAATATATATTTAATTTAAAAATAAAATACCCTTAATACTTTATTTAAAAACGTAAATTTTGTAAAGTATAAATTTCGCGGCGATTTCCCCCAATCCGAATTCCTCCTCAGCGACAGACAGTTAGTTCATCCCGAATGCAGGCTTCACCGTTGCGTTACTGATCAACGATTACTCGAAATTCCTCCTTCATGTTGCCGAATTACAGGCAACAATCCGATAATATATATTACTTTAATTTTCTTTAATGATTAGCTCTCCCTTTTTCCTTTTGCCTCTGCGCGGCTCCTTATTTCGTAAGCCAGAGCAGATGTAAATTAAAAAAATTAATCTAGGATTAGTTTTGCATCACTTTGTAAAAATTCTATGTAGCACGTTGATAGCCCAGTTCATGAGGGCCATAACGACTTGTCTTAGCCCCAAATGAAAATATTTAAAATTCAAAAATTGTTAAGTATAAATTAACAAAAGGGATTTCGTCCGTTAATGGAGTTAACCTCACTTCTCACGATACGGACTGACGACAGCCATGCAACACCTGTAAACGAATAACTAAAAAAATTTATATTTAAAAACCTAAAATAAGTAATTAAATTAAATTTAGATAGAAATCACACAATTATCTTAATTAACAATTAAGAATCACTGGATATACAAGAACTGGTAAGTTTTTACGCGTAATCTCGCATTGAATAACATGCTTCACTTCGTTTGCTCCGAGACCGACTAATTTTTTTGGTTTCAGTTTTGCAACCGTACTCTCAAGGCGGAATGGTTATCGCGTTAACATCGTTACCAATTTTAATAAACTAATAACTACCATTCATCGTTGACAGTGAGAGGTAATTGGGTATCAAATCCTATTCCCTGTTCTCACCTTCGTTCCTCAGCGTCAATCATTATTGGATAAAAAGTCTTCACTCTTAGTATTCCACTTAGTATCTACGGATATCAGCCCTGCTCTAAGCATTATTTGGTTTATCCTCTTTTTGATTCTATCTTCTAGTAATCCTATCTATACTAATTAAAAACAAATTAAGTTAAAGTATTGTTTATAGTTGTTTTATATATTAGAGCTTTTTTATAGATAGGAGTTTTAAAAGCTGCCTACTAACCCTTTACGCCTGTTTAAGACGACTAACGTTCGCGTTTCTGGTGTTACCGAGTCTTCTGGCACCAGTAATTTAGACAACACTTATAGTAAGGTGATATCATTTTTTTTACCCTTACGTTATCACAATAAGCACTTATTAGGTGTTTTGTGATTTCAGTTAGCTAGTTCACTCTTCCGAGCATTGACTAAGATTCTTGACTGCAGGTAGACAACTCTACTTGGGGCTTTTCATTCCCAATGTGGCCACTTGTTCTTTCAAATATGGCTATTGATCGTAGGCTTGGTAGGCCTTTACCCTACCAACTACCATTAAACAAAATAAATCGACTCTTATAGTAGAAACTTTCCTTTTTTTATAATTAAGCTTAAACTACGCTTTTAAAGCATATCCCCTATTTAAGAGGACTATAAGGTATCTTATTTATCATTACTCACCTTTACACCTTTTTCTATACTTATTTTTTTTTTCTAGAATAATAGATTTGCATGTCTTAAAACTACTGAAAAACGTTCAATCAGAACCAAAATTAAATTCTTCTAACTGTTTAAACTATAAAAATTATTTTTATAATCGTATTTTATTTGCTTAGCGCAATATTTATTATCTTCTTTTATTTACCTTTTGCAAAATTACGGTTTTAATACCCACCTACTATTTTTCTAGCATAGAGCTAAGGTCATCAATAGGAGCTGTTTGTAAAAGGTACCACAGCACTTGCATCCCTATGGCCTCATTTGCTGTCCCTTTTTTATCTGAGGGCAATAGTGCACAGGCAAAAGGCGCTTACTTCTAAGGCAAAGTCTGCAAAACTACTCCTTATTTTATTACCTATTTGGAAACAAGCAAAAGCTGCTCTAGCGAAGTAAACCTCGCTTTCGCAATAGTTATTATTATTATATATATATTTTACATCTTTTCTAGCGAAAGCTAGTAAGCAAAGTCTATGCTTTAGTGAATAGGCTAGAGTTGAGCAGTAAAGGAATCGAACCTCTTACGGTATTTAACCAATTCTTTTACAGAGAACCACCATTACCAATCGGATCACCTGCCCTTATTATATGTTATATTTAATAGATTAAACATAATATTGTTAAGCTATTTAATCTTGCGCTGCGCAAACAATATTAAAATAGAATAGAGTCTAATTCAATTAAATAATTATATATAATTTATTATCTTCTTTTAAGAGTAAATATTTTTATGATGAGCGTTTTTTGTTTAAATATGAGAGAAGTACACAGTGGAGGTATAGAGAGAGCAGCAATATTTGTTTAAGAGAAGTATATTAAAAGTTAAATTAAAGCCTAATATTAATTGTTTTCGGTATGAGGTATAAACTAAAGTAACAAGGTTATAATAAGGATATAAGGCTTGAGGGCTGTATTAGGGGTAAGGAGGGATCAGTAACTAATTAATTAAAAAGTTTGAGATATAGGTGTAAGTAGCTAAGGTCCTTTAAGGGCAGTATATTTAAAATAAGAATATATATGATTTAAAGAAGGGAATATTACGAAAATTTGATTGTTTATAATTGTCATTGTCATTTTTTGTTTATGTATTGTATTAGAAAAAAGAGGCTAATCATATTATAATATGAGATATGTTCTAAATAATTAATAGTTATCACCTCTAAAGATAGCTATTTTAGACTCATAGAACCTATTTTTTTGAATACTTAAAGCTAAATGGGATTTAGTTTTTATTTTTATTTTTTTTTAATAATAAAAATAATAACAAGGGCTAGTCAAAAGCAAAGGAAAATAAAAAATAAGAACATAACTCCGCAAGACAAGACTTGCACCCCGAAGGCTCCCCGAAGGCTCTCCGGAGGACTCTTGCGAAAGCTACTCTTGCGAAAGCTACTCTTGCGAAAGCAACTCCGCAGGAATGGAAGAATAAATTCAATTTATAAAAAATATTCTAAAGAAAACATAAAAATATTTATAGATATTAATAATAATAATAGAATATAAAATAAAACTATATAAAACCTCAAATAATGTTTATTTAATGTTTGTTTAAGTTTTATATATTTAGCTAACTTCGGATATTTAGTTTCAAGTTTAAAAAAATTAATTAATTGATCTCCTATTAATAAAGTTGTAATAGATGTTAATGTAAACAATAACATTATATATCCTGAAATATTAAATACAATAACCATTTGTTCTGAAGATAAAGTAGTTAAAAATTCTCTATAATTATCAATTAAATTATTAAATAATTCTGATAAATCAGATTTTACAATATCAGGATCATTAGTATTACTTAAAGATTGAATCTCTTTAATAGCTGTGTCTTGTTTTTTTACACCTTCATCATACATTTCTTTATAGAATTTGAAATTTGATTTTAATGCTCCTATCTCTTTTGGATCAACACTATTATTAATTATTTCTTTACTTATATTACTCATTTTTTCTGAATAATCGTTTACATTTTTAATACTACTATCTAATCTATCTGAACTAGCTATTAATTTTGTTTTTAACATTTGAATAGTTTCCTCTGATTTTCTATTAGCTTCTTCTAAGGCATTTGTCATACCTTTTTTTAAAGCTTCCTCTAAAAGTTTATCTTTAAATAATTCTTTCTTACTAGTAATTCAACTATCAGCCGACATAGCTCCTACAATAAATGGTACCGCATATTTTTTTAAATTTGGTCAAAATTTCATATTAATAATTTATTAGTTGTAGAAAAAAAGAGGCTATTCAAAATACAAGTTCTTAAAATAAAAACTATCCCCTCTAAAAGATAATATTTATAGATCTTATGGATTAAATAAAAATATATTACTTAAATCCATAACCACCAACTGTAATAATAAGTGTCAACTAATAAAATAATAAGTGTCAAGATAAAGTGCTAATTGTCAAGATAAAGTGCTAATTGTCAATAGACCTGCAAAAAGGAGGATATCCTACCTCTATAATAGATCCTACTAGTTTTTTTTTGAAATCCCCATTTTACCCCCCCACACCTTATCTTAATTATTTCCTTTTCTACCCTTCTTGTGATTATTAACTTTGCTTACCTTGTTTTTACTATTGCAAAGACAATACGATAAAAAAAAAGCAAAAGAGAATAAAAATAAGACATATGCGGATAAAAATGGATAATAGTTAAGGTAAGGTTTTTTTTTTTAATTCATTTGCTTTGTACTAAAACAACAAAAGGAGTAATAACTATTAAAAAGTTTATGTCTTTATCCAAACGATGGTTATAAGTATTATATTAAAACCTCTTTTATTCTATAGTTAATACTTATAAAAAAAAACCTCTAGCCACTGTCTTGTTAATAATAACTCTCATTTGTTAAAATTAACATTAAGACAATACTAGAGGGAAAATAATAGCTACCTTTCTAGCCTTGGTTCCAAAGGCCTACTCTTATTTCGTTTTATTCCCCGCTTTAATGAGAGTTGCTTTCGCTACCCTTGGGGAATAAAAACGAGGCTCCTCCTTACTCCGTACTCCTTACTTCTTACTCCTTACTCCTTAGAGCAAAGGTAAAGGGGATATTTTATAAATTAAGAAATCATATATTTAGAGTCTACTATTTTTTGAAGGTCTAATACACCTAATTTAGGAGTGTTAGGTATTTTAATCAAGTTATCATTATTATAAACATAATTAGATTTTTCTTCTTCATTAAATATAACTTCATATTTGTTATCTTTAATAGATTGAATTAGTCTATTTTGATAAGTCTCTAAAAAGTTATCTTGAGAGTAAAGAAGAACAAATTCCCTTTTAACCATAAAAGCCAATTCATCCATTTTGTTTGGATGAGTACCAAAACAATCATGTACAGTTATAATAGGACTGAACCCTTGATCTTGTGCTTTATTAATCAAGTTTATTAAATGTGTTGCATCTAAAGAGTGAATAATATTAGGAATAATAGCATTAGTTTGTTTAACTCTATCTAATTCATTTAATGTCTCTCTAATAATCATTTTCTTAGATTGTTTAAATAACTTAGTAGAAATAACTGTTTGTTTACTTTTTAAGTAATGCTGAGTTATTTTCAAACCAGATGGAGTTATTCAAGTTATAGGAATACCTAATTTAACCATAATTTTAGCGGTTTCTATAAAATAAGAATATATATTGTTTAGAGAAGGAAATATTACGAAAATTTGATTGTTTATAATTTCAGCTATTTTAAATATATCCGGTTTATTTAATATTACTAAGGTATTGTCTTTACCTGGTGCGAAAAAAAGATTTAATTTCTTCTTTTGTTTTAAGGATTTACTTAAATTGCTAGAGATTTGTTCTATAGTAGAAGTATCGTCTTCTTTTCTTTCTAATTTAGCTTCTATCTGTCTAGCTATACCATATTGAGAGACATTATAAACTTTAGTCATAATAGAAGTTTTAATTATTTTTCTGTTTAATTCTATTAAAGAAAGGCTAGCAAAATCAGGATTATCTTCTCCATAATTATTAATTGCTTTATTAATAGGCTCTATTAAATCTGAGTAAATATCATTAGGTCCATCTTCCTGTTTATAGGGAGATAAATTAACTGAAATACCTAGTTCTAAATCTAATAATAGTGCAGATAAATGTTGAATTCCCGAACAAGTAGCATCTAAAAATACAGGTTTTTATTATAGCTAATGGGTTATTATGTAATTCTCTCATATTTAAACAAAAAGCTAGAAATATAAAAGGTTTTTCAGCATTTAATATTAAGGATTTATCTAAATTAATTATTTTATCATAGTTCTTTTTAACCCAATTTATTCTATTTTCAAAAGATTCTTTTGATATATTAGATTCATTATGGTTATTAGCGCCATGAATATATAAATTTATTTTTCCTAATTTTGTTAAAGATGAACCTTCCCAAAAATTTAATAATGCGGAGGATAAGTCTCCACCTTGATATGTTATAAAAACAAGATTGAGTGTATATTCTACCTCTTCAATCAGCATGTACATTTAAATAAAAAGGAATCTTAGAAAAAGATTCGGCTATTTTTAATACTATAGCTCTCTGAGTATTATTATCCTCTTTAATCAAATCTAGTAAGAATTTACCATCATTTTTAAGATAATCTAATAAACTATTGTTAATAGAAAATTTAATTGAATTTAAGTTATTAATAGATTTAAATAAAGCTTATTTATTTTCTACTAAATGACTATGACGTTGAGATCCAGTTATTATATCTACTTCTTTATTTATATTATATAAAAATCCTCCATAAGACACTTCACTCCAGATATTGGGCTTACATATCATAGGTAAAGAATAAGGATGCACAATTATATTATTTTTAATATCTTCTAGATATTCTGAGTTAATATTTAAAGTAGCAACTTCTTTAGTATAAAATGAAGATGGGTATATATATCTTTCAAATAAATCATGAGTAAATTGAGTTAGTAAAGTAATAAAAAAATCACCTAGTTTATAAGATATAAATTTTGAATTCTTAAATTGATTTTTAAAATATAGAAAAGTAGAACATTCACTTTTTTTATATAATTGATATAATATATTATTACCTACCAATTCCGATAGAGAAGTATAACCTAATTTATTAGAATAAGTTAGACATATAGTATAACTTATAAAAATAAAATCTATACTAACTAAATCTTTATAAAGCAAAGGTAATCTTTTTTTGATTATATTGTTCTCTTGAAGACTTATTAATGTTTTATTTGCTTCTACTATGATATTTGAAAATCTATGAGAATATTTATTAATTAATATCTTTTCATCATTTAACTGTTCTACTAGAATAGACATCCAACTATTTTCAATTAAAGATTGTGCCTTTTCAGGAGTGTTATCTAGATTATTTATTATAGACTTAATAGAATCTAAATAGGATAGAATACTACTTTCGCTCCTCGCTACGCATAACTGTGCTTTTTTTATTTATTTTTTACAAAGTATTCACAGGTACTGGAGCTACTTCAATCAAATTAGAACTCGAATTTTCTGTTTCAAGTTGTCTCTGTTTGCTCTTTAAAGATAAACAACTACTACTATGAAATTCTCTTTTTTTATTTCCTAGACAGTTGCTGCAAGGAGTAGGTATAGTAAGATTTAAAGATTTTTTATTTTCGGTCTCCCCTTTACTTTTCTCTTTATCATCCAAGCTTGGCTGTGTTTTTAAATACGTTTCCTTATTAATAGCTTCCGCCTCCCTATTTTCCTTTTCTATTAAAGCTAAATGTTTTAACCTTTTTTCTTTAACTTCATTAGTTGTAAAATCAACCTTAGCTCTACCTTTTATTCTATCACTATGAAAAGAATTAGCAACATCATTTCCACCTCCACTTAACAAAGCAATCAAAAATCGTGCTAATCTTAATTGAATTGGAGAAAGAATATGTTTTTTAGTATTAGAACCACCACTAAGTATCACATTATATAAAGCTAATCTAGTAACTATAGTTCCATAGTCTACATCTTTAAAAATAAATATATATTGATTAATATTTTTATTTTCAATTAAAATAATCTCTATTCCCTCTTTGCTAAAAAATAATTCAGCAGGAACTTCTAAGAAATAAAAATTATTAGCAACAGAATCCCCTATTCTTTCCACATTCGTTTTCGTAAATACCTCATCTACAGCTAAAATTTTAAGATTACCATTATAAACCTTTTCTAATTTTTCAGCAAAAGTATTAGAATCAATACCAAAAGTCAAAGAACTACACCTTAAATAATGTGAAGAAGCAATTACACTATAAGAACCATTTATTAATCTAGGTGCAGATAAAGAAAGAATAGTGAAAAATGTTTTGTTTGTATTTGTCATATTTGTTTTTGTTTTTTGTAGAAAAAAGAGGCTTTCACTTTTACCGCTGCGAAAAAGCAAGTGAATTAATTCATAAAATGAGATCTATTTCCTCTAAATAATAATTCTCATTGATCACTGGTTATTTATTTACTTATTTTATACCCTTTGCTTGGTTCTTTGCTTCTGCCCTTTGGTTAGTAAAGCAAAGTCAAAAGGGACTCCGAAAGGGTTACCTTTCTCACTTTAAGCCTCTGTCCCAATGTCACCTTGCTGACACCATTACCATGATCATTAAGCTAAGTCCCTGACAATAGCAATGGTAGCCACCACACCCCTTTTCGCTTTTGTCCCTGTTTACGTTGTAAATAGGAGCTGGTAGAATACAGAACTCGATTGGTTGAGTGTACCCTCTTTTAAATGAAAGTTTTTTTTGGGGGTTTAAATTAAAATGTTTTCATTCAATTACCCTTTAAAGGAGTGGTAACCCTCCTCTTAAAATTAACTTACTTAAATTATCTCTGGCCCTTTTTCCTTTGTTTGTTTTTATTATTTTAGAATAAAATTAAGAACAAGGCTGACAATAGAACCAATGGCAAAGGGGTTTGTTTTTGTTGTTTTTGTTTAATTTTCGAGTAAAAAGAGTCAATTTAATTAAATTTGCTGAATTACGCTTATTGAATTAAAACCATCATTGTTAAACCAAATAAACTTATTGAACTATATAATAATATTAATTTAAAATAAAACTTAGAAATATTAGCTTGTTCTAAGGGAGATAGTTTAATAGCAATCTCTTTCAATTCTATTAACTCATTTTTAATTCACTTTTGGTAATCCTCTGGATTTACAAATTCTTTATTCTTAGTAAACATTATTAATATATATAATTTTAAAATATAGTATATAACTACTAAAAAATTTAAAATACAAAATAATTTTAAAAAATATACGAGATAAACATTAAACTGACTATGTATTTCTCTAATAATGTTACTATTATAACCTATTACCTTAACGATAATTAAGATTATTAAGTACAGAGCTAGATATTTTAATAATACTTTTAACCAAGATGGTAATTTATTTAAAAATAAAAATAAAGAACTACTACTGCTGACCGAACTAGTTACCTCTAATTCGTTATTTCCAACTATGTTTACAATTACTTTCTTAGCACCACCAGAAGTTACTGCATTTATTGACATAATAGATCCAACTATAAGTGGAGCTCCTATAATCATAAATAGGGCTACTTCTTTAGATCTCGTACTATTAGCACCTTTAATGGACTCTAAAATACTGCTACTATTAAAAGCTGATTTCATATATAAATTCACTATGGTCTTATATATAATCATTGAAGAAACTAAAGATCCTGCTACACTGACATCTACATTCTCTCTAATCATTTGTACTAAAGGTGTATCAAGTGTATCTAATCCTTTATTTATTAATTCATTTATACTAATATCACCAGCATCACCTAAAGGTTTATTTTTTGCTAAGGATGTTGTTAATTTTAACTCTGAAAGAATTGTTTCTTTATTAGTTTGTAAAAATTGAATATAATCTATAATATTTGAACTATTTAAATCTTTTTTCTCACTTATAACATCTTTAATTAAATCTTTATTTTTTACCTTTTATCAAAGTTCATCATATTTGAAATTTAATTTTGAGTTTTCCTTTCGCCAATTATTATACCAACTAAATTTATCTATTATCTTTTCTTGGTTTAAACTACCTGCAGAGAGTTTTGAATTTACTATATTCATCAACGAATATTTGTTCCAAAGAACTGCTTCTTTCCCTCTGGACATTAATTCAGGATTTAAACTGTGATCCAATATTCTATCCAAATCTGCTCGATTTATTTGTATTTCTCTTTGTAAATTATGTGTATTTGTCATGTTTGTTTTTGTTGTTTGTAGAAAAAAGAGGCCCATAAAGTTATTAGAAAAAAAAACCACCCCCCTCTAAAAGCTAAAAGATAGTTTTAAATGAAGTTATAGACTACCAAGATCAAAGAAATTGCCTAGCGTAGCAACCGATTGAGCACCTTTTTTGTTTTTGTTAATTAAAGGGGCTTTATTTTAAAATTCTATCTTTAATATTGATGTAAATAGTAAGAAATTCACTAAACCAAAATTTATTAAATAAAAAACATCCAAATATTTCCTAAAATACCAAATATTATAATAATGAAATGCATTAATAAATAAATTTTAGATACTTTTTTATTTATATTATTTCTTAATTTTAATAAACTAAGAATTCTAGGATATTTTTCTAAGAAAACTATTTTATTTATTATATTTTCACTTAACATTATAGATAAAACACTAAGGAAAGAAGATAACACTAAAGCATCTATAATTACATTAAACAAACAAACAATTTTATCTGGAGTCAGACTATCCAAATATTCACCATATTTATTATATAAAGAAGTTAAATATTCACTAATATCTAATTTCTGAATTTCATCAAATGATAAACTCAATTTGTTATTTGCACTTTTTATTTCATTATTATTATATTCAGTTGGATTAGCATTATATTTATCAACAGCTTTTTTATATTCATCTGCAGCTTCATTATATCTCAATATAGCAGCCTTATTCTTAGTATTATTAAATAATTCTTCAATAATTTTATCATATGCCGCCTGTGTCTCTTCTGATAAAGAATTTCTTTGTTTTTGAATTTCATCAAGTATATTACTTTTTCTTTCATTTACAATCTGTCTTCTATAACCATCCATTGTTGCTGCACCTAAAATTAAACCTAAACCATATTTCTTTACTAGTTCTTTAAATAAATTCATTTTTTGTTTTTGTTTTTGTTTTTTGGTATGTTTAGAAAAAAGAGGCATAATAACTTTTGCCTAGTGGACCAAGCTTACCCTTTGGCCGTATGCCCTTATGTAATAGGCAAAGACAAAAGCAAAAGTATAAAGTTCTAAAAAAATAAGAACTATCACCTCTAACAGATAGTTATTATAGCCTTCCTATCCTTGACCGCTTACTCTAATATTTCCTAGAGGCTATTCAATATGATCCAGTTTTATTATAATTTAGATCCAAGATATTCGAACTTTTAAGAACAAGAGGCAACAAATAAAGGAATCCTGAGAGTAAGATTAGAATACTATAAAGGCAAAACGAGATTTCTCTCTAGAATGTACACCACTAGATTTAAAACAACAATTCTTTTTGCTATTAGACTACTCTTTTTCCTTCGCTATATCTAAGTATAATTATATAGATTAAAATTCCATATCCTGTATAAATCACCATCTGTATTACCCCCCCTGAAGGGGGGGGTATATAACCTTGTTTGTTTGTTTTTGTGTGTAACTTTAAAAAAGAGATTTCTCTCTTTTTCATAAAATTTAAGTCTTTACTAACCTTAATTATGTTTTCTTTAACTTAGAAGGTGAGAGTCACAATCTCAAATTGTTTAGGTGTGCTAGCCCCTCGCCGAAATTATTCCTTTAAGCAAGTTAACTTTTGGTTAAGGTTGGGTCCTCTTAAGTGTTTCTTATTATCACTATTATATAATTATTAATTTAAAGCTTATGAGAATCATGTTAAGCTGTCATATTTTAGTGTATTTTAGTGAGATAAGAATTACCCATATTTATAATATGATTATATGTAATTTTTTAATGAAGGTACTGAAGGGAGTCGGAATCGCGGGGTTCTTGACTAGAATATTTTAGGAGTTATAATTTAATCTAATTAAATGAACTAAACAATAATGTTCCTTAATTTCTTCTCTTATTGACTGGCACGATAGGAAGAAAATCCCTATTTGTTGTACATCCTTGTATAATAATTTATTTATATAAATTTGAATTAATTTAATTTATATAGGAGTTAAATATAAATATTGGACACTTGGTTGACTCTAAATTTGAATTATTTATTTAAAATAGCTACAACAATATTAATACTAATAAGATTTTTTAAAAAATTTTTTGCCTCTACAATTAATAATTGCAAGGACTTCGTTAGGTTACTTATTAATAATAGTTTCTTTTCTAAGTCTGCTTTAGGTTACCATATTTGCTGGCGCGCTAAAACTGAAAAAAAGAATCAAAATAATATGGTATTTAATATTATTTCATATACTTTTTTAAGTTTTTTATTTTATTTTTTTTGTGGGATTTGAATTTAATTAATACTATCCAAATATTTATATTTTCTGTATTTTCTTTTGCTATTTCTATGTTTATTTCGGATAATTTTAAGCTTTCTAATAATAAATTTATTAAAATTCTACAATTTGTTGTTTTTTAATATTATATTAACTTTAATTGGTTTGATTGGTTTGATTTTTTTATTTATTTGATGTTTCTATATTTAATACAGTATTTTGTGATAATGATTCTTCCTCCGGAGAAAGTGATAATGAAAATAATAATAAAAAACTAATGAAAATTTAAATAGATTTTTTAAATATGTTAGGTTTACATATTAATATTAATCCAGAAACACCCCCTTTTGTTTTATTCTGTATAGTTATTTTAGTATTAACATTAATAGCACTTTTTTGTTGTATTAACATAATTCTATATAGTATAATGCTATATACCAGTGAAGATAAAGACATATTAAATTCATTAATAAATATAAAATAATCTTAAAAATATTTAATTTTTATAAAAAAACTAAATTAAAATATATACTATTAGAGTTTATGTTTTTAATAATAAACTTAAGTTGTATTGCATGACTATGTTTATACTTAATATAAGGCGTATCTACTTAAACTAATATACAAATTACTCTTAACCTATTAATAAAATTTTATTGATTTATTTATTTATTTTAGACATATATTTAACCTATTAAATATTTTGTTTTTTTTAGAATTAATGTAAACCTCTTTTTTATAAACTAATTAACCTTAAATTTATTTATACTCTATAAAAGGATAAATAAAGTATATTGTAATATTTTGTTGTTTTTACTTGCCAAGCAAGCACAGCAAAGTTAATAAAATTTTATTATTTTTTTTTACACATTTAAACATTTAAATAGTTAGTTCTTTTTTAATTACATTTTATTGGTTACATCTTTATATTCTTTATATTACTAAAATCTAAATTTATATAATTGTTTTCAGGAAGTGCGAGGGATTAGCAAAAAATTACCTTCATTTTTTAATCTTATTAATCCCGACACAGCCTAGAGCCCGGATTGAAAAGAAAATCTTTCTTTCCCCATAATTAAGTACTATAAGAATATACCCTCTGAGTTGCAGCACCCTGTTGTAGCTCCTATTGAGCCGTTGACAAAAAAGTACTGCATTTTTTAGAAACATCTAAAGTTAAAAAAATTGAAATATCTAATGTTAAAATAAAGACCGATAAATCTAAGATTTTTATTACATAGGCTGAGCAAGCGGAGCTGTTTCTTTAAAGATTTAAACCTTAACACAAAATATTTATTTATTATTTATTTTTACGCTGGCTTTAACTTAGCAACTTCCATTTAATTGCCATTGTCATCTTTATCTTTATCATTATCATTACCTTTTAAATCGCCGTGTTATTAATACAACGATGGTAACGATATTGAAGAAAGCAGAGCTAAATTTAAAATATTGTAATATAAAAGGGTTTAACCTTATTAGGTTTTAATATTATTCATTATAGCTTAAAAAATATGTATTCCTTTTTTTCTTACTTATTTAAATAGATAAAAACAAAAGGAAACTATTTTTTAATTATTATATCCTTTATTTATTAAGAATATAATAATAAAAAAGCCATCATTAAAGCAAATAATCCTGTAGCTTCGGCTAAAGCGAAACCTAATATTGCATAAGAAAATAATTGTCCTCTTAATTGAGGGTTTCTAGCTGTAGCTAAGATTAAAGAACCGAAAACAGTTCCAATACCTGCTCCAGCACCGATTAAACCTGAACATGCCACACCTGCTCCTATGTATTTTGCTGCTGCTAACATATTATATTAAATATATAATTTATATTAGCGTCTAACATACTAAAGTTATTTTTGTTACTTTTTTTTTTCTTCAATACTCTTTTAAAATTTAAAACTATCACATAAGTCTTATTACTCTTAACTTTTTAATTTATAGCATGAATAAACAGCAAAGTAAAGAAACATAAAATTTAAACTAGAGCCAGGGTATAAAACTAGTTATATATAAAAACAATGTTGTAAAGTCAATAAGTAGATCAAAGAGCGCAATGAACCAAGCTTTGAAACCTGCAAATAAAGCAAAAACAGCTCCCATAGATAAAACATAATGGAAGTGGGCTACAACGTAATAAGTCTTTTTTGTTGTTTCACACTGTTTGCGGAGCTACTCCTCCGTAAGGACTCCTTCCTGCGGAGCAAGGAGGAATTGCAGGTAGAAATATAAATGACTTCTTAGGTAAAATACAATGTCCCTTTGCTTTTATGTCGAGTTTGTGGAGTCCTCTGCTTACGAAGCTAGCCTGTTGTTTTTTCCCTCGCCTGAGTGTCTCAGGCCATAAGGTTTGTTTTGTTTGCAAAGGAAAAAGATGGTAATGATGGGGATCTGCTGACATCTCCTTGGACCAGGGTTTCCTATGCTATGAATTGAGCTACGCTATAAATGCTACTGAGAGGATTAGTTACATCATGGAATACACCTTGTTCCTTAGAGGCATTGACAGCATTTTCTAGTACAATTAACTATACTATTATCATCTTTTTTATTTAATTTTTATTTCTTCCTCATTATCTTTAAATAGTCATAAATAATTATTTAATTTTGTTTACCGCGGAGCGACCGCGGAGCGACCGCGGAGCGACCGCGGAGCGACCGCGGAGCGACCGCGGAGCGTTTTATTTATATTTACAGGAAAAACCAAATAAACATAGTGGTTAATTTTTTAATTTTTTTAATTTACGCTGCTATGTTTTTACATCCTTTATTGGCTGTGGTACAATGGCTCCTGCTGTCTTTAAAATAAGTTAAAAACAAAATTTTTAAACAACAAAAAGCAAATCTTTGCCTAGAGAAGTATTCCATTCTATTTAATTTTCTTAATTTAATCCTTTCGATATGCGGAACTGCTTAGCTGCTTAGCAAGAATCGGTTTTAAACCCAAGGATAGTACTCAGCTAAAAGTAAAAATACTAGTACCAAAGATTCATTACCACCATTGTCTAAATAACATGTCCACTGTCGAGGTAATGATAATGATAATGATAGTGATGAAAATGGATCCTAAGAATAGAAAAACAAAAATAATTAAGTAATCTTAAATTTAGCGAAATAAAGACTTGAACTTTAATTAATAACTCATGAGGTTATCGTGATACCAATTACACTATCTCGCTGCTTTATAATAATACTTTTTTTTCGGGTTATTTAATATTAATGCTACCGACAAATTTTAACTTTTTTAATTGATTTTTAACTTTTGCTCTCTGCTTTAACCTCTTTATTTTTTTAGCATTGGAATTACTACGCGCAACGCCGATCCACAACTCCACAACTCCACAACTCTACAGCTCCGCAAAGATAAGTACTCCGCCTCCGATTATTAGGCTTTCTTTTATTTTTAAATTTACAATTGCTCCCGCTCCGCAGGTAAGGAGTAGCTCCGCAAGCAGAGGTAGGAGCTCAAGCAGATAGCTTCGCTAGGGCACAGGGAAAATAAGAATAAAAATGGAGGTGGTGAGGTAATAGAGAATTAAAAAAGTAATGCGGAGGTATTCGTAAAATAGATGCATAGCTGCGTAGCCTTGGACAGCAGCTCTGCGGAGTTCTTACGGAGAGTCCTTACCTGCGGAGCGGGAGGAAGGTAAGCTATAAATAGTAAAACAAAGGAAGAGTACAAATAAGGAGCCTAGTTTCAGGCAAAGCTACAGCAATAATCGAGAGGAAAAATTAAAACCCAAAACATATCGGTTTACCTTTTGCCTATTGGAGAAAGATAGATTCGAACTATCATAATTATATTGCAAATATAACCGATTAACCATTATCAGATTTCCCCTTGAAGTTAGACTTATCTTTTTTATTTTTATATTTTTACTATTTAATCTATTTGGCTAATTCTATTTTATATAAAAGATAGACTTTCTTTTTTTTTCCCCTTTAAATCACTTAAGAAAATCGAAATGGAGCAATCGAAATTTGAAGCACTGTGGAGCAATCACGGAACTAGACTTTTACTTGCGATAGCATCTCCTTTTAATCTTTTTTTTTTCCTTTTTTGTCTGCATGTATTTATTTTTGTTTACCGCGGAGCGACCGCGGAGCGTTTGATTGTTTCTTATTCTTTTAAGAATAGATTTTTAGTTTAAATTATAGATATATTGTTATTATAAATTAATTTACCTTTTAAATTGACGCGGCTCTCTATTAGAGAAGCAAAAAAATAACTAAAGTGTCAAATATTTGCTATATTGTTTCCAAACGCAAGCAAGTTCCAATCCCATTGTTAGTATTTAACTTGACTCTTGCCTCCCCTCTTACAATGGCTACAATGTGAGGGAGCCCTATTGTAAGGTTAATAATTGGGCCTGCCTTTGATTGAGCAGCCTCTCAAAGGCAAGATAAGGTACCCTCCGTAGGCGGAAGTAATTCAACAAAAGGAATACCTAGAAAAAATAACTATAAATCAAAAACATAATCAATATAAATATAAATGGGTTTATTTAAGAATACTATAAAACGAGTTTAGTATTTTTTAAATTTTTAGCTAAGACACCCGCTTACCTATTAAAAATCCTGTTTTTTAGCTTTTGCCTTAGGCAATTTGCATAAAGGAAGTAAGTAATAACAGCAAAAAATAAACATAGGTAAGCGGCAACCGTTTTTATTCTTATTTTACCTCTGCTATATCCGGAGGAAGAATGACTTGCTCTGCGGAGCTTATGAGCACGCGAAGCCAGCCTAGCCTTCGAAAAATAGAAAAATAGAAAAACAAAAATAAAGAGCTTATAATATTTTTAATTAAATTTACTTGATTTTATCTAATTATTAATAAGTTAAGATATAGGATTTACTTTTAAAAACTTATAAACTTTAAAAAATCCTTGACCCAGCTACTACAAAGTATCTGTACATTTTACTATTGTTTTTAGCTACAAGTAAGACTGAGCTGCTTGAAGAATATCCTCTAAGGAATAAAGCTACTCCTAATAATAATAGTTGAAAATGGCTGTAGTTTTAGCATTGATTTTAAACAAGGCTTACGCTCGGCCTTTTAAAAGTTAAATTAATTATAATTAACCTAGCACTGAAAAATTAAAAACACGCGCTTCTTGCTTCAGCAAGAGCTAAAAATAATACGTTTAATTCTATCAATAACTCAAAGCAAGGATTTTATTAAATATTGCAACAAACTAAAGTGTCAAATATTAATCTTAATTAATTGTAGCCTAATTTGAGTGCTGCTGTCCAAGGCTACGCAACTATGCACCAAAGAACATTGCTCTATTTGAGCTGCTTGCGGAGAGCAATTGCTGCAGAGTCCTTACGGAGAGCAAGTCCTCCGGAGGAAGGAGTCCTTACGGAGAGGAATTGCGGAGCTAGTCCTTACGGTTGCGGAGCTAGTCCTTACGGAGAGCAATTCCTTCGGAGAAAGGAGCAAGTCCTGCTTCCTGCGGAGCAATCCCTCCGGAGGAATTGCGGTGCTAGAGGAAGGAGAGTGTATTTATTCTTAAATATATTAAAAATAACAGCTTAAGCAGACAAATAAATCCTAATAACAGGAGGGCATTAGTATATAGCTAACCTTTAATAAAGATTATTTCATTATAAGTTAAAATTTTCTGTCAAGATTTTTCCACAAAATTATATTTGTTTTAAGATATATCATTAATTAACTTCGAACCTTAACTTAATTAAACTTAATTAAAATTTTTTCTAGTATTATTGCTCTTTCTATAGCACCAGCAGAGCAAGCCTTGCTTGTGCAAGGAGCGTTTGTATTCTTATTTATTTTTATTAAAATTAAGAACTGCTCCGCTCCGCAGCGCTGCGTGGATGATATGAAAATTTTTATTATACCTTACTTTACCTAATACTTTGGTTAAAGCCTTTAGGTAAAGGGCCTAACTTATAAGTTTGAAAACTTTTAGCTAAAACTACAGCCTTAGGCCCCTTAAGGTGGCTCTAGATTAAGTAAGGTACATATAATTAAAGTAAACTTCTTCATTAGGTCTTTAAAATACGGAATGTATTAATTATAATCTTCATATAATAGAATATAAACAATAAGAAATAGGTAAAAATTTTAAAATTAAATTTTAATTACAGTATTAGAATTCTTATTATCACCTAAGCGTTTGCTAAGATAGATATTCAACCCTCTTTTATGATAAACAATTTATTTTTTATTATGATGCTATTACACGGAGCTAAAATTATTTTTTAATTCTGAATAAAAAGGATCTTGTTTTACCTGTAACATTGCTGTTGATTAACTTTTATACTAGTTGTAGCGAGATGACCTTTTTTTGGGCTCCTTCTGACAAAGCCCTGGTAAAGGCAAGTTAAGCGCTCGCGTCCTTATCTTATTATTTTGTTTGTTTTTTACTTTTTGTTTT